>Ga0335081_10007853_pt1 | contig 17088 bp, 23 predicted proteins | sample Lox_Sample_35_FD_206713 | JGI IMG/M metagenome (GOLD analysis project Ga0335081, IMG submission 206713) | Soil microbial communities from Loxahatchee National Wildlife Refuge, Florida, United States - Lox_Sample_3.5 | ecosystem: Environmental > Terrestrial > Soil > Wetlands | place: USA... | reverse complement strand
ATCGCGCCAGCCCGGCAGCCGCTCGCGGTGTTGTCCGGCCCGCAACGCAGGCAGGTTCTGATAAATAGTATGCGCCCCGTGCATCAGATCACTCTGGCGGAGAGGGTGGGATTCGAACCCACGAGGCCCTTGCGGACCCTCCGGTTTTCAAGGTAGCCGACCCTCTACATGTGCCGCACACAACCACAACAGCCGCACGTAGTTAGCATACCGCCCTAATGTGCACGCGGCCCTGAAAAACACCGGGTTTGCGCGCCGGTGTAACTGGCGGTGTAACTGCCCCGCCCCGGACGCTGCGCCCGGCGCCCCTTCCCTCGCGCGCCCTGGTGAACGGGCCACGGGAACGTGCGAACGCCGCGCCACGCGCACGACGTGCAGCCTGGGAGCGCGCTTGGGGTAGCTGCCCTGGGCCCTTGGGAAAAGGCGGCGCCAAGTCCCCTCCCCGGTGCGCATGAGGTGCAGCCTGGCACGGTGCGTCGCGCGGGTGCGCGTGCCAGCCTCCCCGCTTGCGGCTTAGTCATTGGGTCTGCGAATGCAAGAAATATCTGGTTGCCAGTGCTTCGTGCACCACGATGCGGCTCAGTGAATAACCGATACGCTCGCTGTGGTTGCGGCACCACTCGTAGTGCGCTTCAAGCTTCTTCATAAAATCCGCGTAGTCGAAACCTTCCTGCCACCATGGCCACCAGTCGCGATTGTAGGCGTGCTCCCCACTCTTAGGCTGCACTCGTGCTGACGCGTGTATGGCGATCCCGAACGGAGGCGCGTCCTGCTCAGCTCTATTTGCATCGACAATCGGCGGACCGAGCATGATCGACGCCCGGTAGTCCGGCTTTTCAGCCAGCCGCTTTGAGGCATCGTCTCGAATTTCGCGACCGTGATAAACGTCACCGTAGGCGATAGCACCGCGGACGATGAAACGAAAATCCGCGACCCTCTCACGGCTGAAGATACCCGCCAGAGTGTTGAACACGCCCGACAGAAACCGCTCCATATCAGCGCGGGTTTCCGAACAAGCATAAAAGCCATCCATTATTGGATATAGCATCACGTTGGAGGTGGCGGCCTCGTCGAGAGCGGCAACGTGAAGTTTGAATACAAAATTTGCCGAGACTTTGATCGACCTCTTCATCTGGGTTTCCATTCCCATAACGTCGACCCAACACACGTATTGCGCGCGTGGGGCGGGAAGTCCTCGGGCATCGAAGTACGTCATGCAGGGTCATTCCGCCCAGCTAGAGTGCGGCCCCTTGGAGGCGCCAGAGCTGTTACGGCTTCTTCTGCCCCGACTTACGTTGATTGAGCCGGGTGACGGCGGCCGCCATTTCTGCGTTGCTCTTTAGCAATTCGCTCGTGCGCTCCGCCAGCCCGGTGAGGACCAGCCGAATGTCTTGCGCGATAGCCAGGCAGTCGACGTCGTCCTCGTTGTGCAGGCCGGCGCTTAGCGCATCGTGGAGCAACGTCAACGGGTTTGCGCCGTTGATCTTGATACTGTCCGGGATGGCGTCCTTGACCTCGGCAACCGCGGCGCTGAACTCCCGGACGCGCGCTGCGCGATCTAGGGCGTCCAGTATCGTCTGCGACAGGCCCTGCGATACTGCGACCTTCCTAATCTCCGCGATGATCTTGTCCTTGTGACTCTCAACGAATCGACGGTAGTAGGCGAAGGCGCCAATCCCGAGCCCCTCCTGCTCTGAGCGGTATCCACGGTCAAAGAACTCGATCTCGTCGTCAAGCACGTTTGTCACTAAGTCAGGACGGGGCTCGCCGAACCGGGGCGCCTCGCCGATCTTCTCTACCTGCACAATGCCTTTGCCTGCAGTGGCCCTGAATTCAAGCGCGTACTGTTTCCATCCGCGTCTGCAATTGCGACAAAAATAGAGCACGAAGCTTTGCGTAAGGGCGTTACCGTCTTTATTAAAATGGAAGACAACCTCCGTTTCTGAATCGAATCTGCGAACCCCAGCGCACTCGGCCACAGGGCAATAGTGGTGGATCGCCGGCAGGTTTAGCTGCGTGCCGTACTGAGCTTTGGCAATCGAAACGACCACATCACGTGGTTCCAGAACAGGCACAGTCTCCAGGAAATCCTTTAGCGGCATCGCCGCGGGTGGTGCGTTCGCTGGAATGGCTGCGGGTAGGCTGCTCATGATCGGGATCATGCGACCCGTCGGCGCCGCGTGCAACGGGAGGTTGGATCGCGAGGCGACAAGCGGCGCCCAGGGGCCGCTTCATCAGCCCATCCCCTGGGCGCCTAGCCACACGCCGCACGTTCGGGAGAAAGAGCGGCTGCGACCAACTACGAAATGTACTGCGCGGCGGCGCGGCGCTAAATCAAGAAACGTCAGCAGCAGATTAAATTTGCGGCGCGGTGAGATTTTTGGCCGCGTGGCGACAGATGGCCCCCCAGGGGCAGCGGTTAGATATTTTCTATTGGTGAGGCGCGGTGTTTCTCATGGCACCAGCGCCCACCAGTAGGGCCAGGCCCACAAATACGACGGAGCCACCTATTACGCGCAGCCAGCGCTTGTCCGTAAATATCAACAACGCGCCACCGGACATCACGACCTCAGACAGTCCCGTGACGGCCATCCCGGTACCCGCAGTGGTCGCGTACGAGAGGCCTCTTACAATCTGAACTACTCCGAGGACTATCCAAACGCATGCAATTATCTGTTTTGCCCGCAGTGGCACCCACTTCCGCGGGAGAAAAAGAGCAACGACTGCACCTACGGGCACCGCAACAAGAAGCACCACCATCACTTCGCGCAGGCCAACACCTCCCATAACACCCCCCTTCTCCAGTAATTTGCCGGCAGCGCTTCACATGCTCCTGCCGTGACACGTTCGAGGTCAAGGACGGAAGGCGCTCACCGCCCCCTCCGCATCGGCGTGACGACCGCCGGCGGTGCCTCCACATTGGGGTTTGCCGTGCCATTGGCGTCAAACTGCGCGGCGTTTAAAAACATCGCGCTGCAGCCGCTGCAGGCGCAGAACGGTGTTTCGTAGCGCGCACCGGTCTTGCGTAGCACGCTAACGCGGTGGTACCGGTCAAAGCCGCAGATGCGGCACTTCCACTGAGAGAGGGTCACCAGTTAATCGTAGGAAGCCGGCGCGGCCGCCGTCCATACAGTACGGGCAGGCGCTAGGACTGGATATCAACCCTCCCGCCGCTAAGGCGGGCGATAGAATCGGCGCGTGCCACCTGGGCGTGGGAAATTACAGCCCTAAAGGTTGTGGATCAAACTGTGACCTACCGACTCGTAAATCTCCTTCAATTCCTGAAGCTGCTCGCGAGTGAAGGTCTGTGGGTCGAATGACTGTCTCAGGGCGCGCGCTGGGTGAATGAGGTTTCGAAAGCGCCACAGCTTATCCACGACGTCCTTTGCGACATGTTTGGGCAAAGTCTTGTTGTCGTCAGGCGCGACGTTAGAAGGATAATCAATGGGGGCGCTCAACACATCGAACTTATTAGCTGCTTCAAGCAGGTCAGCCATTCCTACTGAAGCCGGAATTGGGACCTCTTCGCCTTTTTCGTCCTCAAGCTTAACCAGCATGTATGCAAGCACGGAGGACTCAAGTGCGAGAGCGAACGCAACACCGGCCATGAAGAAATGCCCAGACTCTTCTAGAGTCTCGGCCTGATGCTGGTAGAACCCCATCAGGGCGCTGGCCGCATCGGCGTGCTCGCCTCTGGTTAGCTTCGCCATGTCAGAACTGGATGTTCTAGGGCCGCCGCCATGGCGGGGCGCTAGACGTGTTGGACTGGTGTTGCTATCGCGCGCAGCTGCTTCACGAAGGCCACACCCTCGTGGTTCTCAATGATCTTGAACGACGTAGTGTTCATCAATGCGTGCATATAGCAGTGATGCACGGTCAACACTAGATCTTGAAAGTCGAATACTACCTTCGGCAAGTCTTCCAAGAGCTGCACGTTGAGGCCAATCTCTTTGCATTCCTCATAGTGGATGTGACGGTTGTGAGACCTGTTGGATTCCGCGTCGCTTAAGAGACTGACGATCTCTCGAGCCCGACGCTTTCGAAGTCTTGCCGGGCGCACGTCCTTCAACATCACCGTTTCGAGCTGCTCTCGAACAAACTCCTCTGACCACTTTATGGCGAGGCGGCACTGCCGTATGAACGTGGGCCGATATTGGCTGAGTATTGGCATCCATACTCGCGCCCGTTCGGGGTTGGCCTTGATCTCCTTGTAAGCCTCCTCGAACTCTCTAAGCACGAAGTGCGCCGGAACGCCGCGCAACCACGGGTCAATTGGCCCTAGGTTGGAGTGCTTAGCCATAATAATTTCCCGGCAGGCGCAGGCGAGCATAGTGCCAGCTGACATTGCGATCTGCGGAACAATGGCCACGATATCTTCGTGGAACATCTTACGTAGGTAATCGACTATCGACTCGGTGGCCGCGATGGCGCCCCCGGGCGTGTGAATAAGCAGGTCTAGGCCGATACGCTTGTCCAATCCGTGGACAGCCATCATGAAGCCGTTCTTGTCCTCGTCCGTGATGTCCAGCTGAGCCGCGTCGGGCTTTGACAAGAAGCCGGAGTAGTACGCGATTACGTTGCGGCGACGTGCCCCATGTAGCTCTTTGAGATACTTCTGCCTTATTCGGTCAACCGCTGCACGACTTTCATTGCCATGAGTAGTCGCGTACTGGTTGATCTCGCCGAAGACCTGACCCCAGTTTGGCATTTACTCGTCCCTGCGGGGGGCTAGGTGACTGGATCCTGATAAGTGCCGTAGGTCGTGAAGGTCTCGAACTCCTGGGTGCGCTCCCGGGCATTCATGAGCAGGAGCTGCTGCCGCAGATCTTGTATGTCTTGAATCGGCGTCGGGCTGTTCCGTTGCAGCTCGCGTAGCTGTTTTTCTGCCGGCTTAGCGACCCGCCGACGAGCACGCTTGCGCTTCGACATTGTCCCTCCTCCATCTCCGGATACGCTCATTATAAAGACACGGAGCGCGCGCAAGGAGATCTGCGTCACGGTCCCCTCGCTGGCGCTCCCAGGCACGCCCGCAGCCCCGGGTGCACATGGGGCATGGTACTCCACGAATATGTATTTCTGTCGTGACGCGGGTTTAAATCTCATGTCCCCCGCCCTGCGCCCAGCGGGCCTGCGACTGGCCGTCGGCGAACGCGGCGAATGCGGAGCACGCCAGCTGCAGCGCCGCACAGCGCGGTGCGCGGGCACAGTGATCGCACGGTGCCGGTCCCAGCACCAGCGGCAGACGCGCCCCCGTGCTCGCGTCCGCCAGTTGCGGTGTGGCCGCAGTCATGCCTGCGCCAGCCGCAGCCAGCTTTCCAGTGCGCTGTTGACGGGCGAGTAGCAGATCATCACCGCGTCCGCTCTGTCCGGCGAACTGGTGCCGTCAGGCTTCTTATCTACAATGACTTTGCCGGCGTTGTTGAGGCTGTACGTGGGCTGCTGTAGCTGCGCCAGCAGTTGCCCCAGCTCAGGCAGCTGCGGGTCGATGCTGATGATTTCATCCGGGTCAACCTGTAGCCCGTCCACCACCGCGCGGAAGGTGTTTTGGAACCGCGTGCGCAGGTGCCACCAGCCGGCGGCCTTGGCGTTGGCAAAAAAGTCAGCGTTCTTCCTCCCCGGCACCATCTCTCCCTCCCACGGCGCGCTGCTGCCGCGGAACATGGCGAAGTGCACGGGACGGCGACCGTCATTTTTGCGCGCCACGTTGACCGTGCGGGCGTCACCGCGCACCCCAGCACCCACGCCGTCTGCGTCGTAGTACACCCACTCCGTGCCGTACTGATCGGCAAGAGCAAACGCCTTAAGCACACTGGCGTAAATATCGCTCGCCTTCCCGCTCCACGACTGCAGCCCGTACAGGTGCACGCCGTGGCGCGCGGCGTAGCAATTGCGGTCGGCACCGGAGTCGGCAACGTCAAAGCCCGCGCGCCGGGCGCCGGTGGGCTTGATGCCCAGCTTGTCTGCAGCGCCCACCGCAGCGTCAGCCCAAGCCGCGGGTATCAACACGCCTTCGATGCTGGCGTTGTAGTCGCAGAGGATTTCCTGCGCCACGGTGACCGGGTCCAGTTCCAGCACCTTGCGCGCCAGCCATGCGTCGTCCTTGCGCGGGTCGTCGCGCCAGCTCATCGTGAACACGGGCAGGTTGCCGGCAAAGCGCTTGGTGGCAAAGCTGTTGCCGCGGCCGGCGGGAGTTGAAATATCCAACCGCGTGTTGGTCGTGCCCGCCAGCGCGCCGTCCACCAGCGCCGGGTGCTCAAGGAACGCCGCCTCGTCCACCCAGTAGATTGCGCACCGGTCCCCGCGGCCCACCTGGTCGCCGCCCTCCCCGTGCATCACGCTGCCGGTGGCGGGGAACAGGATGCGGCCCAGCGGCGCGTGCTTGTCCCGGCTCCACCCGCCAAGGAACTCCGCGGGGAGGTGCTCTAAGAAGATGCGCGCTTTTTCAAACGCCGACCGCGGGCTGCCCAGCTGGTCCACCAGTTCCAGCTTGCGGCTGCCGTAGCCAATCACCAGCCCGGGCGTAAACAGGCACAGTGTGCAGGACAGCGCAATCGACAGCCAGCTGGCGCCGCTGTCGCGGGACTTTTCAATCAACCCGCTCTCTCCGCGCCGCCACCGCTCCACGCACCAGCGCACAAACTCCACCTGCCGCGGCCACAGCACGAAGGGCACCAGTGACGGCAGCCCGCGCTCTGAGTTTCTCGGATCGAGCGTCACGCCCCAGTCGGCGATGAACTGCTCGGGGTGGGCGGCGTAGAAGCACCGCAGCGCCGGCAGGGCGCTGGGGTCGGCGCGCAGCCGCTGCAGACGCTCCACGCGCTCCGCGAAGATGCCCGTGTAGTTGGGCCGCCAGTCCGACACCCGAGGGGTTGGCGCTGCTACGGCCGCGGGTAGCGCTGCCGACGCAGTGTCGGCTTGCTCCAACCGCCGCACCCGCTCCGCTTCCGCCGCCTCGGCTTGCGCCAGCGCCGCGGCAGCTGCCTGGGCGCGTTGTTGCGCTCGCTCCGCCTCTGCGGCGTCTCGCGCCAGGCGCGCCATCGCCTGCGCCGGGGTTTCTATCGCGCCGTCGGCGTAGTCCTTGATCCACGGGTGGGCCAGCACGGCCGCGTCGTCCGGGTTTGCCGGGTCCAGCACGTGTGCGCCGCGGGCAAAGCGGCGTTCGCGCGACCCACGCACTCCGCACGGGGTAGTGAACAAGAAAGGCCGCAACACATTAATCGTGACCGGCGCAGCAGTGCCGTCGCTCATGTTGCCGCCCCCGTCGTCACCGCTTCAGCCACTCCGCAACGGCGCCGACCAGGACGCCGGCCAGTAGCGCCGCCGCGGCGAGGTACACGAGGGCGAGCGCGTACAGCAGCCAGCGCGGCATGCCCCCGGGCGGGCCGCCCTTGCGCTCACCCACCGCGGTCAGCTGCCCCGCGCCGCGGACTTGTCATGCAGTCGCGCAAAATCTGGCCCCGAGCACTGGGCCTTGGGCACCGGGCGCGTCTGGTCTCGCGTGGCGAACGCCGCCCGACCCTCACGCAAATTGTCCTGGTACCGTTGCGTGGTGACCCCCCGGTTGGTGCCGGGGAGATAATTCCGGGGGCGCCCCATCGCGCGCGCGTCCTCCGTTGTCTTCGGCAGCTTCTTCTCCCCGGGCGGCAGGTCGTTGTCGGCCGTGCTGCGCTTATCCTTGCGCCATTCCTCCTCCGCCTCGTCCATCGCGGCCGAGAGCGCCTCTCGCCGTTCCTCGTCCTGCTCTTGCGGCAGGAAGGTGCGGCCGAGGCTGATGACGGTGCCGGGGTCCACCGCGTGCACAACATTGCCGGGGATAAAGCCGGCGACGAACTCGCGGACCGGCGACACGGCTTCGTCGAGTTTGGCGTTCACGCCAGTGCCATCCCAAATAGTGCCGCGCGAGATGGTCTTCCCGCTGGTCATCGGTTCCAGCAGCTCGTCGCGCGTGCGTGCACGGCGCGTGTTGGACGGGCGACCGGCCGCCGAGTCCCTCGTCTGGATCGGCCCCCGCGGCACGAGGCGCCAATCTTGTGCGCCGCTGCCATATCGAACGCAGTCGTAGTTCAGTGACATGTCAGACTCCTACATTCAAACACTCTGTGGAATTCCAAAGGGCGCGCGCCGGGCTCAACATCGCCAAGACCGGCGCGCTGCCGACCGCCAGGGGTAAGGACATTCCCGCGTCGGCGCTGGCGGTTAGTCACGCGCACTCACCAGTAGCGCGGGCCGATCTGACCGTGGTGATAGATCGACAGCACGAGCGCTGCTTGCCCAAGGCCCGCCCGCCACTTCAATTCGCCTCACGCCGCCTGCTCCGCGGCCGGCTCCGTGGCCTCGCCTGCGGCCACCAGGTCGCCCCGGATGAGCGCGGCCCGGCGTTCCGCGTACGAGTTGTCGTGGCCACGGAAGATGCCCACCGCCGGCGCGCTTAGCGCGCTCAACTCGTTCAGCGGCCGGTTCAGGTCATCCGGCCCCATCTTCTCAAGCAACGCCAGTGCTTCCTGAACTTTGGGCGGCAACTCGCGCAGCGAGCTAAGCGGTATGCACAGCGGGTTGGGTATCTCCTGCCGTGCGAGCTCAATCATCTCGTCGCGCATCTGCAGCACCTGTTGCGCGGCTTGGATGGCGCGGGCGTTGAGGAATGCATCGACCGCCGCCTCGACCGCGCGCTCGGCAGCCGCCGGCTCCTCGCGCGCCGCAGCGAGCGCCGCCGCGAACCGCTGCAGCGATGCCGCGGCCGCGTCGGCGTTGTCTCGCGCAGACTGCAGGGCGAGCACGGCCTTAACGTCCGCCGCCAGCGTGGGGCGCGGGCCGTTGCAGCCGGCCTCAATCCAACGGTCAAGCTTCACGGACTGCCGCGCGACCCATTCCTCGTGCTCGCCGTTGCGGCGGCTCCGTTCCGCCTGCGCCTCCGCGTCAGCCTGCTGCGCGCGCTCATGCGCAGCGGCAGCGCCGTCCACCTTCTCACGTGCTGCCTGGCGAGCGGCGATGGCGGTATGAAGTTGAGTCGTTGCGTTCATCTGCAATATCTCCTCGTTTGATGTTTCAGAGCGCGCCCTGGCCGACGTTACCGGCAACGCTGAGCGATGTGCTTCCGTCGCCTCCAGCCACGGCGACCCGGAGGTACCGATAAGCGGCGCTCAGCCCCGGGTCGGCGAGCGCGACCACTAAGGAGCCATCAGGGAGCGCATTGGCGACGACTCCGGCGGCAAGCGCACGATTCGTGGTCACTTGCGTCACGTCGGCGATGACGCTGCCGTTGGTGGCCGCTAGGGTGGTCCACGTCGAACCATCCGGCGAACCCTGCAGCAGGAGATTGCCCCCGGACCCATACGTCCCCGCAGGAGCCTTCAATCGCACTTGGCTCCACGAAATTGGTCCGATCGAGGAGCCAGCCGCGCCTTGGCCCAAGGCGGACCAACTGACCGGCAGGCCGCCCCGCGGGATGACGGGAGTCACGGAGGTTGCAGTAGGGGCGACCCCAGGCAATGCCGCGGCGCCACCAACAGGTGCGACGCCAAGTCCCATCGCACCGGCGACGCCGGCAAGCGCAGCGGCTGCGACTGTGGGAGTGAGAGTGGTGTTGCTCATCGACTGGTGCTCCTGGTGTTGGTTGAGTTCACGCGCGCCCGCCGGCGGGCACGCATGCCATCGCCTGGCGCTCGATGTGGCGTTGGAATGCAGCGTCCGCCGCGCTGTCGGGCGGCACCGCGCTGTTGCACGCGTCGCAAAGCACGACCAGCGCGCGGATGCCGGACAGGGTGTACATGCGGCGCCAGATAATTTCGGCGCTCAGCAACCTCGCGCAGCGCGTGCAGTGGGTGACGTATGAGAACTTGGCCTCGGCGTCCCTGGCCGCGGCAATCTGCGCCGGCGTCCCGGTGGCGTCGAGCGCGGCGCGCGTGATGTGCCGGTTCACCGCTTGGCCTCCTGCCCAGCGGCGGCGGCAGTACGCACGGCAGCGCGCTGCTGCGCGGCCCGCTGGTAGCCCGGCGAGCCGTAATGTGCGGCCCAACGGCGTGCGAGGCGGCGCCAGACTTTTGCCGACCGCTTACGCACGGCGTCCCTCGAGGCTGTACGGGTCACGGCACTCCCCGCGACGCACGCGCTCACGGATCGCCGTCACGTCTTGCGCCATGTCCGCTGCGCAGTAACAGATCTGCTGCGCCGCTAGCGCAAACAACGCAGGCGACAGCGCGGCGAGGTCACAAAAGGCCCACGCGCGAGAGCACCACTGCAGCTGCTTCACGCGACGCATTAGGTACTCCCCTTCACTCTCGCCCGGCAGCTGGTGCAGCTCCGGGAGCCCGAGCCCACGGGCGACCTCCTTCGTGAAAAACGTGTTGGTGGTGCAGCCGCGGCCAATGACTGCGACCGCGCTCATGCCGTCACCACCGGTTTTGTAAACCGGCTTCGCGGGTGGCTTAAGTTGCTGATTGCAAATGCACAGCGAGCCGGCACGGACCGGCAGTTACACCCAGCGTTACGATTTTGGGCCATTAAGACCCCTGCGGGGCTTCCAGCGCCGGCATCGGGGCAGGCACAAAACGCACTGCGTTGGGGGCCAGTTCACCGCGGATGACTCGCGCATACACGTGTGCCGCTTCGGCCGGGTCGCTGACCACGGTGGCCTCGCCTTCAAACACGGGCGGCGTTGTGACAGCGATGGCTTGCTCTGGCTTTCCGTACCCGCGATCTAACAGCACGCGGCACGCAGCCACCGCGACGGCTTCGTCATCGGAGTGCATCAGCGTGACCAACCGACGGATCGCCGCAGGTCCATGCTCTCGCGCCAGGTCACGGATCGCCGCGACCACGCGCGGGCGTCCGTTGGGATTGCCGCTGCGGCCGCGGGTGAACCGCCCGTGCGCGTCGCGGTCGCGTGTTACCTGTTCGTGCGTGTTACCAGGCTGCATGCGCCCCCGACTGTAGGGCGAAGGCCGGTGTTGGTTCTAGATTCACCCGCGAAGTTGGTAAGTTGTACGTGCGTGTGAGGCAAAGAGGTAAGAGGTAAGACTTCCCTCCCCCTCCCTGCTTCATGCGCGTGTACAACCTAACAACTTAGCGCCCTGCTTGCGCGCGCGTACAACTTACCAACCTGCGGGGCAAGGTGGCGGTCACCCAGGGCGCGCGCTGGCTCCACTGCATCTGCCCCTTCACGCCCGCAGCGCACGTTTTGCTTTTCCTCGGCACCACGAGCCCCGTATGCAGCCACGGAGGCCGCTGTGCGGGGTACTTGGGTCGGTGCGCTGCGGGCTGCGGCGCCTCGCACCCGTACCGGTCGCGGGCCATGCCGTTTGCTGTGCCTGCGGCTGTGGCGCGCGCGCCCGGTCATGTCCCCTCCCCCGTAGCCGCCGCCCTGTGGTGCTCCACGTTCGCAGTCAACCGCCGCTTCTGCTCCGCCGCCATTTGCCGCGCTACCGTCGCCCGCTGTTCGTAGGTTGTATGCACGGCGGGGTTGACCAGCCAGGGGGTGCCGCGGACGAAGCGGAGGCCGCTGAAGTACTCCTCTTCCCCAGGCCGTACCCACCCCATCTGTATCAGCAACTCCATCGCACCCAGCTGCTCCAACGCCCGCAGCGCGCGCCACTCGTTAATGCCCTTCGTCACGTCGCCCACCAAAAAGCTGGCGCGGTTGTGCTGCAGCAGCCAGGACCCCACACGCCGTGCCATGACGACCGCCGGCGCCGTGTCCTGGCCGGCGGCGGTGGCGTAAAAAGTTAGGTCGTGCTGCGACTGGTAGTCCACATACGCAACCGCCCGCTGCATTTGCGGAGCGGTGACGATGCGCGCGGTGTCGCCGTGCTCCGCCGCTTCCACAATCGCAAAACCCAACCCTATCCGCGCGGCGAGCCCGGGGAGTTTCCCCAACCGCTCCGCGTACCGCGGCACGTTTTCGTCGTACAGCACAGCCTGCGTCTGCCACCGCAGCTGGGCTTCCCCCAACACCCCTTTGGCCTCCGCCGCCAGCATGACCTCCCGCACCTCCTCCGGGCGGCTCTGCACCAGGCGGCCGATGAGCTTTTCGTAGGCCACGTACGCCTCGTGCGGCATGGCGTCGAGGTCGGTTGAGGGCGTGGTGACGGGCACCAGCGTTAGGCTAAAGCGGCTCATCAGCCCGTCAGCGACAGAGGTATTAACGAGGCTCGCGAGTTTGTTGGTGGTGATCCCACCCAGCACGGCGGCGGAATGGTTTTTAACGTGTGTCGGTCCGCGGGTAATACGGTCGGAGTAGAACTCCCCGCCGTCGTACAGCTTTAGCCAATGCCCCCGCTCGCTGCCGGACTTTTCCTTGTACGGCCCGTCCATCGCCGCAATCAACGCCGACAACTCGTCGTGCACCAGCCCCACACCATGGTCGCTATGGCTTTCCAACACGGTCAGCGCTTCGATCGTGGCGTTGTTTGTGAAGTAGCGCACCGCGACAGGCTCCGGCTCCAACAAGTCGTCTGGCGCCTGGTTCTTCTTCGCCTTCTTCCACGCCGCGAGTTCTTCCCGGAACTCCTCCCCCCTCCGCTGCTGCTCCGCGGCCAGCGGCCGGGTGGCGGCATTGACGGGCGGCGTTTTCTTTGCGCTGCTGGGTCCCGCCAAGCCAACCCAGATGCAGAAGCGTTCGTGCCAGGTGGCGTTGAGGGCGAGGCGCAGGTTGTCGCTAGCCGCCATGCTGCACGTGGCCAGCGCTGCAGCTGCCATGGCCGCCGGGCTGTGGGTCTCCGGTTTGCCAAAAGCAAACGCCTCCAGCGTCGCCGGCAGCAGTCCGCGCGGTAGCGGCGGCACCGGGGCCAGTGTGCTCCACAGGTCTGCGGGCACGCCCCAGGCTTCGGGCTCCCTTTTCTTCTTCATGGGGACGAAGGCGACCGGAGTGTTCATCCCCGCCCCCCTTCGTCCGTCATCTCCCCCGCCGGCTCATGCGCCTCGTACCGGGCGACGGAGCGCGCAATTTTCCGCAGCTCCCAGTCCTCCATCGGCGTTTCGCAGTGGTAGTGGTTAATGGCCTGCAGGCAGCGGTAAAGCGCCTTAAGTCCCACGCCCCGGTTGCGGATCGCGGTGGCGATGAGCATTAGGCCCTGGTCGCGGCTCCCGTTGCGGATGACCATGTGCCCGCCGTCGTCCCGCTCAATGCCCTGCTTGGTTGCGGAGGTGAAGCGGGAAACGATGTGCGGCGGCGCAACCTCAATGGGTTCATTGAGCGCTGTGTCGTAGCGCCTGCCTCCAACCACACAACCCGGGGCGACGACGTATCCGCCGTTACAACGGATGTCGATGCCAGGGAGGACCTGTACGCTGCTGCCGATGTTTGGTGTCGCGCCGTCACGAAACTCGGGGAGCGAGAAGTAGAGGTGTTGGCCACCGCTGGGCGTCCGCACGGTGTATGTAACGGGCAAGTCCAACTCGTGCAGTGAGCGTTGCCAGTCGATACTTGGATTTTTTACGTCTACATCGATAACCAACAGCCCCGAAGCGGCGCCGGTGGCGATGCCCACATTCGCCGCCGGCTGCTCGTCCCACCAGGCTTCGATTTGCTTCGGGTCGGTCGTGGCGTCAAGGAACCCATGGCTGCCCCGCAGCGGCTTCTTATCTCCCGGCTGTAGCCGAAAGACCGGCCAGCCCATGTTGGCGAACAACAGCGCAAGCTCTTTCATGCTCTGCTGCCCCGGTTGTGCCGCCGGCTGAGCCTCCTTCACTTCCGCCTGCGGGGGATCGGGGATGTACATGTGGAACATTCCTCAAAACTTAGTTTTTGCTACACCTCCTCTTCCCTCTCCCTCCCGCCAATGCGCAGCGCTTAGTCCGCTGCCTTCGTTGGGACAAACGTCTTTGCGATCCAAATGCCTTCGTCAGCGACGAGGTGGAAATGGCCCCAGGGGAGCACAAGCTCTCTTTCCTCTCCCTGCCGCGCACGCTCGGGCCACAGCCGACGGTTCCGCAGCACCGTGAATAACGCCTCCTCCGCGGTGTTGGCCACATCGAGGGCAGAGTTCGTGCGGAGGCGCTGGAACATGCGGCGTCCCGCGTGGGCTGTAATCCGCAGCACCGTCTGCTCGTACCATTGCTTGCCGTTTGCGCGGTACACGCAAAACATTACGTCGAGCGAGTCATTGACCCCGGCGGCAAAGCACTGCGCGACAAAATAGCGTTTCTTATCTATGCGTTGTTGGGTCACTTCGGCGCCCAAGCGGACCGTCCACAGTGCCGTGCGGTTCGGGAATGGGCGCGCCAGCAGCTGCGCCCACAAGCGGCGGGCGTAGGCCTCATCTACCCACTCGCATGTTGAGTTCTGGTTAGGTGTCTCGTTGTTCACGACACCGGCACTACGTAGCCGCTGTGGATCCACAGGTCGATGCGGATCAACGCGCTAATGGTATTGGCGTACGCAACCCACGTGATGCGCACTACGTCGCCCTCAGTCAGCTCCGGCTCACAGCGCCTGTGGTTTGCTTTGCCTACCGCGACTAGGGCGTGCGCGAAGGAGCGGCCGTCCAGCCGCTGCTCAATGGCCAGGGCGCCAAGGTACCGCAGACGCTGCGCGCCGCGGATGCGCGGTGGGTCGCGCACGTTATCCAGCCGCTCTTGCTCGGCGCGCCGCGGGGCACTGCTGTCGCAGGTATAGACGCTGCGCCACACCTTCGGTGGCGCAGCTAGTGTGGCTGCCAGCGCGGCGGCCTTAATTTGCGGGGGCGCAGCGCCTGGTGCTAGTGTCGGGGCGTGGTGCATGTGGTGCCTCACATGTGCTGCTGCTACTGCGTGACGACGTGGGGGCCCGGTTCGTCAAAACCGGGCCCCGGTCGTTTTCCAGGGTTGAAAAAGTCGTCATTGCCGCCGCGTCCGATTGGCCTGACTGTTACGCAGCATCCCGTGCACGCCCGAAGCGCTTATGCGCGTGCGCCGGCCGGTTGGCCGGCACGTCGAACTCCGTCACGCGCGCAGCCTTGCTAGCAAGCCATTTGGCATACCCGGCGCCGAGGATGACGATTGAACGTCCGGGCCTCACCAGCGCGCCGGCAGCCAGCAACTCACTTTGGTTTTGGCGGACGACATGGCGACCGCGGCTTCCGTTGAACGGGAAAACGTCGGAGGGCCAGGTGCTGAAGTCCCAGGAGTTGGGCAGCGTAAGTGTTGGGAGTTTGGACATTTGTGGCTACCTCTACAGGTACGCCACACCCTGCCCTCACAACACCGCAAAGTCTAAAAAGTGGAGACCTAGGGGGCTAGGTGTCCACTAGGACCCGTCAGAGCTTGCCTGCAGCGCGGAGCGCGCGCCGCACGTCCTTAAGACGATTCTGCAGAGTGGACCGCTTGAATCCCATGGGCTTGATACCGGAGCTGGGGCCGTAGAGCTTTACTGCGCGGTCCAGCACATCCTTGGCTCTACGGTGCCGCAGGGTTTCGCGTTCCATGAAAGCGTCGATTTCCTTATGCCTCTTCTTCAACTCCCCATACGCCGCAGTCTTCTTCAACGCCGTATGATGTTTGCGACCACCCTGGCTGCCACATTCAGCGAAGAACTGCGCATCCAACATCTGCTGCTGTTCGAAGTCGGCCAGCCGTTCTTTGGCCGTCGGAGCGTCCGCCGCCATGAGTCGGCGGAGCTCCGGCGGTACCATGTCCCAGTTGTTGGTTTTGGGTTTGCCGCTCATGTCCGCAACTTCTCGTCCAGCTCCGTGTGCCCGGTCACCGGCGCGCCCTCCACCAGGTGCGCATACCGCATCGTCATCGACGGGCTCTTGTGCCCCAGCACGCTGCCGATTTCCAACAGCGTCGCGCCCTTCATTGCGAGGAATGACGCGCAGCTGTGCCGCAGGTCGTGCCAGCGGAAGTCCTTGAGGCCCGCGGCGTCGCGCATCGCGTACCAGGGGCCGTGCAGCAGGTCCTTGGTGTACGGCACGCCCGCGGGTGTTAAGAACACGTGGGTGGCGGACACCACGTCTGCCTTGCGCAACGCCTTAAGCGCCGCCACCGCGACGGCCGGCAGGTGCACGGCGCGCGCTGTGTTGGTTTTGGTCAGCAGCACCCGGATGCGTGCGCGGTCAAAGTCCACGTCCGCCCAGGTAAGCCGCAGCAGCTCTCCCAACCGCACGCCAGTGCCCAATGACACCACCACCATGGCGTACAGGGTTGGCCCGCGGGCCTTGGCGGCGTCCAGCAGCGCTTTTAGCTCCTCATCCGATAGGTACCGGGTGCGCCCCTTGGGCTCCGTCAGCATTAACCGCGCCGGCCACGCGCGCTCTGTAGGCACCAGCCCTGCCGCGCGCCCCCAGTTCCACGCCGTGCGCAGTGCAGCCAGGTGCCGGTTGACAGTAGCCGGGGCGCGTCCGGGCTGCAGCTTTTCGCGCGCCTCCCGCAGCGTCAGCACGCTCACATCCAACACCCGCACCGTACCGTAGTGCGCGATCCACCAGTCCAGGCGCTCGTGATACGTCTCGTAGCTCCGCAGCGCCTTGATGACGGGGTCGGCAAGGTACTCGCGCACCAAGCCGCCCACGGTTAGCGTGGGCAAGTCCGGCCTGGCCGTGCCCCGCTTGCGCTGCGCCGTCAACTCCTGCCGCGTCGCCCGCGCCCACTCGCACGCCGCCTCCGCAGTTGGGAACGTGCGCGACACCGGCTTAAAGCCCTTGAGGCGCACCAAGGCCATGAACACCGCGCCACCGTTGCGCCTGCGGCGGTACACGCCGGGCGGGAGCTTTACGCGCCGTGGTAAATTGGGGGTAGCCATCGTAGATCACTCCTTCTGGTCTGATGGTCAGGCCCCGCGTCGGTGCTTCCAACACCACGCGGGGTCGTTTGTTTGCACACGGGACGCACATGCGCCCCACACAAGTGCAAATGCTACCCCAACCGGGCGCTTAGTGTAACTGCCAGTGTAACTGCTGGGCTTAAGGACAGGGAATAAACTGGCTATAAGTGCTTGATTTGTTGGCGGAGAGGGAGGGATTCGAACCCCCGAAACCCTTGCGGGTTTGCCGGTTTTCAAGACCGGTGCAATCAACCGCTCTGCCACCTCTCCGGGCGCAGACAAATCAGTCGCTGGCCGCAGATTCTATCAGGGGGCCTGCGCGCGCCGCGCCCTCAGGTCTTCGACGGCTGCTT
>Ga0335081_10007852_pt1 | contig 17091 bp, 12 predicted proteins | sample Lox_Sample_35_FD_206713 | JGI IMG/M metagenome (GOLD analysis project Ga0335081, IMG submission 206713) | Soil microbial communities from Loxahatchee National Wildlife Refuge, Florida, United States - Lox_Sample_3.5 | ecosystem: Environmental > Terrestrial > Soil > Wetlands | place: USA... | reverse complement strand
ATGAGCCCGGACCCGTCGAACGACACGCCGCTGATGGAGTTCTGCGCGCCGTGATCCAGCGGGACCGTTACCGGCGCCCACGTTGATCCGCTGTTCGTGCTCAGCCACACGCCGGCCTGGCCGTCGCTGATCACCGTGGCGGCACCCTGCGAGGTGGCGAAGTCAATGCTGTGCGGGATTACGCCCCCGGTGGTCAGTCCTAGCTGCGCGGCCGTCAGCCGCTGCCAGGTCACGCCGTCACGCGAGATCCAGATCACCGCCTGCGGCCCGGCGCTGGTCTGCTGGTTGCCGCCGGCCAGGAACCCGCCGGGCGTGCTGGTGACCACGTTGACCGAATCGCCTGGCTGCTGCGGGGTGATCCCGTGCGTGGCCGCCAGCGTCCAGGACAGCCCGTCCGGGCTGGTCCAGATGGCATCCGGGCCCGCGGCCAGCCAGCCGCGCGGGCCGCCGGCGATCCGGGTGGCCGGATACCCCAGGGGCGGCTGCCCCCCGCCGGGCAGCTGGACCGGAGCCAGGCGCCAGGTGCGCCCGGCGTCCGGCGACACGAAGAACTGCTGGCGGGCCATGCCGTCGGTCACCTGCGTCCCTGTCGTCACCATCGTGTTCCCCGTGGCGACGATGCGGGAGATCGTCTGGAAGACGGCGCGCGACTGCTGGCCGGGGTAGGCGGGCAGGGTGCCGGCGGAGACCGCTGCCAGCGGCCCCGAGCTTCCCTCGATCGCCGCCGTCGAGTCGGCTTTGGGGCCGCTGCGGGGCACGATGACGATGATGATGGCGGCGGCAGCGGCCGCGACCGCGAGGGCCGCCGCGGCTGCCGCCTTGGCGCGACGGCTGATCCGGCCCCGGCCTGTGCGCCGCGGCCCCATGCCTGGCGGCGCAGCACCCGGCGCGGCAGGCTCGAGCAGCAGGGACTCCTCCGTCGCGCCGGCCTTGCGGCTGACCGCGGGCTCGCCGGGATGCAGCCCGGTCTGCTGCCAGGTCGTCGCCAGGACCGTCTGGGTAGGCGAGTCATGAACGCGCGGTGACCGCACGGCGGCGCTGGTCAGCTGGTCAAGCAGCTGCCGCGCCGTGGGCCGGCGGCCGGGGTCCTTGGCCAGGGCGGCCGCCACCAGCGGCAGGAGCGGCTGAGGGACGCCGCTGATGTCGGGGTCATTGTGCATGACCCGGTACAGGACGGCGTGGGTATCCCCGATGCCGAACGGCGGCTGCCCGGTGGCCGCATAGGCCACCGTCACGCCCCAGACGAAGATGTCGGCCGCCGGACCGGGACGCCCGCTCACCTGCTCCGGCGCCATGAAACCGGCCGAGCCGACCATCATGCCCGTCTTGGTCATGGACGTGGCGTCCAGGGCCTGGGCGATGCCGAAATCGATGACCTTGGGCCCGGCATCGGTGAGGATGACGTTGGACGGCTTGAGGTCCCGGTGCACGACGCCGGCCGCGTGGATCACGGTCAGCGCTTCGGCCAGCCCGGTGGCCAGGCCGTAGAGCAGGTCGGGGCCGACCAGTCCGTACGTGTCGATGTACTCGGCCAGCGACGGGCCTTCGGCGTATTCGGTGACCATGTACGGACGGTCCGACTGGGTATCGGCCTCGATCACCCGCACCGTGCAGACGCCCCGGACCCGCATCAGCACGGATACCTCACGGCTGAACCGGCGCCGGAAATCAGGGTCATCGGCCAGTTCCGGGCGCAGCACCTTCACCGCCACCTGGGTGCCGTCCCAGCCCACGCCGAGGTACACCACGCCCATGCCGCCCGAGCCCAGCCTGGCGGTCAGCCGGTAGTGGCCGATCCGCGCAGGATCACCAGCCCGAAGAGCCGCGCGAGTCAAAGAATTCCCTCCCCGGAAGTCAATGATGGCCTCTGAGCAGCCGGGGCACAACAGCGCTCTTACATTTATTTTACGTAATTGGCGATCCGAAAGTTCAATTCGGCGTCGCCATTTGCCTTTATTACTCGATGATATCCGGAACGGCGGCACCGTCAGCCGGGCGGCAGGGCCAGGACGAGGAACCGCCGGCTCCGCGTGGTGGCCGTCACGCTGATGCCCGTGACGGCCGGACCGGACGAGGCCAGCGCGGTGACCTCCTGACTGCCGCCGCCGAGGCCGCTGACCCGGGCTGGCGTCCAGGTCAGCCCGCTGGCCGAGGTCCACATCACGACGGTCTGCTGGCCTGGCCCGCCATAGCGGCCCGCAGCGGTGAAGCCGCCGGAATCGGCGGTCAGCGCGGTGATGACCGTATCCGGGCCCGGCGTGCTGAACGGCACCTGCCGCCAGCTCGCACCGCCGTCGGCGGATTGCTCGGCGAACGGCACGGCACCGCCCTCCTTGATCTCCTGGCCCAGGGCCACCACGCGGTTCCCGTTGATCGCCACCTGCTGGAGCACGGCGGAGGAGGCGGCGGCGGGCAGCGCCAGGACGATCGTCGTCCACAGCCGGCCGTCGGTCGTGGTCCATACCGCGGGCTGGTCGTCATGCGAGCCCACCGACACGAACCCGTGCGGGTCGCCGGCGACCGCGAGGACCTGGGTCGAGCCGGTGGTGACGTTCATATCCTGGGCCCGGACCCAGGATTTCAGGTTCCCGGACCACCAGACAGCCGCCATGCTCGCGCTGGCCGGGCCGGCTGGTCTCCCGACTATCGAATACCCGCCCGGGTTGGCGGCCGCCGCGATGGCCGACAGGCCGCCGAGGTCCTTCTCGATGCCACCGCGGGCCCGGTGCTAGGTCGTGCCGTCCGCCGAGGTGAGCGCCACCGGGCCGGGCGTGCCGACCGCCAGCCAGCCGGACGGCCCGTAGGTCACGCTGGTCAGCGCGGTAAGGCCCGGATAGGCGGAGGCCACCGGCAGCGAGGAGACCCGGTGCCAGGCGCCGCCCGGTGTGCTCTGCCAGACCGCCGGGTACCCGTCGGCGCTGCCCACCGCGAGTTCGGTGCCCGCCGGGGAGACAGCGGTGCTGTTCACCGCGAGCTCGGGGATAACGCCGCCCTGGACCGGGACCGGCCGGACGCTGCCCGCCGTGGTCGCCTCGAGGAACACCGGCTGCTGGCTGACCGTGCTGCCGTGCGTGGCGCCGACTGCGACCACGGTGCCGCCGGGTGCGACCGTCACGCTGGTCACCGACTCGCCGGCGGCCTGGCCGAGCGACCCGGTCGGCTGCCACGTCGCGCCGGCGCCGGTGCTGGTATAGGCCACGATCTGCCCGGTCGCGGTCTGGCCGGCCACGACGAAGCCGTCGCCGGTGCCCTTGACCACACCGGGGCTCCAGCCCCCTGCCGCATCGATCGTTCCGGAGTACTGCCAGGCCAGCCCGTTCGGTGAAAAATAAGCCACGCCGAATGCGGTGCCCGCCGACATTCCGCCCGGCCTGACCGCGATCAGCCCCGCACTGTCGAAGGCCAGGCCGCTGATCGTGTCCCCGGCTCCGCTGCTGACCGGTATGCTCACCCGGGTCCACGTCGACCCGCCGTCCGTGCTGAGCCAGGCGCCCGAGTAGCTGATCCCGCCCGCGGTGACCGCGCCGGCGATCACCGTGTCATCGCCCCGGTAGGTGGCGTAGGAAATGCTCGGCACGACCTCGCCGGTTCCCGCCAGGCCCAGGCCGGCGGCCGTCATCCGCTGCCAGGTCAGGCCATCACGCGACGTCCAGATCACCGCCTGCGTTCCGCCGCCCGCGGCGTTCCCCTTGCCGGCCGCCAGGAAGCCGTCCGCGGTCTTGGTGATCACCCATACCGAGTCGCCGGGCAGCCGGGGGGTTATGCCGTGGGTCGACGCGAGCGTCCACGACGTCCCGTCCTGGCTGGTCCAGATGGCCTGCGGGCCGATCGCGAGCCACCCGCCCGGCCCGCCGGCCAGCAGCGCCGCCTGATGCCCGAGCGGGACCTGGCCGCCGCCGGCCGCATGGAGCGCGGCCAGGCGCCACGTCTTGCCGCCGTCGGATGACACGAAGAACTGCTGGCGGACCAGGCCGTCGCTGGACTGCGAGCCCAGCGCCACGATCGTGCCGCCGGATGCGACGACGCGGTTGATGGCCTGGAACACGCCGCGCCGTTGCTGGCCGGGATAGGTCTCCAGGGAGGCCGCGGTGGTCCCCATCGGGCTCATCGGGGCCAGCTGGCTCGCGGTGAGCCGGCTGAGGCTGATGACATGGCCCATCAGCAGCCCGGACACCAGGACGGCGACCGCGACCGCCGCGGCGGCCGGGCCGCCGATCAGCGCCATCCGGCGGCTGATCCGGCCGCGGCGCAGCGTCCGCGGCCGGGCGGCGGGCCGGGCCCCCGGGCCGGGCTCGAACAGGAGGGAGTCACCCGGCGGCCTGCGGGCGGGACCGGGCTGGGCGGTGCGGCGCTCGCCGGAGACGGGCGCGCTGAGGATGGGCGCGCCGGAGACGGGCGCGCCGGGGATGGGCGCGCTCAGAACGGGCTGGACGGTGCCGGGCTCGGTTGACGGCCAGGTGTGGGCCAGCACGGCCCGGGCGGGGGTCCCTGGGCGATCCCCCGGGGCGGACGTGCCGGTCAGCCAGTCCAGCAGCTCGCGCGCGGCCGGCCGCCGCTGCGGGTCCTTGGCCAGGGCGGACGTCACCAGCGGCCGCAGCGTCTGCGGGACCGCGGCGACATCGGGGGAATCGTGCAGGATCCGGTACAAGATCGCCAGGGATTCCCCGGTGCCGAACGGCGGCTGCCCGCTGGCGGCGTAGGCCACCGTCACGGCCCAGGCGAACACGTCGGCCGCCTGGCCGGCCCGGCCCATGACCTGCTCCGGCGCCATGAAGCCGGCCGAGCCGACCATCATCCCCGTCTTGGTGACGGAGGTCGCGTCCAGCGTCTGGGCGATCCCGAAGTCGATGACCTTCGGGCCGCTCGGCCCCAGGATCACATTGGACGGCTTGAGGTCCCGGTGCACCACCCCGGCGGCGTGGATCGCGGTCAGCGCCTCCGCCAGCCCGGTGGCCAGGCCGTACAGCATGTCGGGGCCAAGCGGGCCGCAGGCGTCGATGTACTCCGACAGCGAGGGCCCGGCGGCGTATTCGGTGACCATGAACGGCTGGGACGACCCGGTGTCGGCCTCGATCACCCGGACCGTGCACTCGCCCCTGACCCGCACCAGCGAGGCCACCTCACGGCCGAACCTGGCCCGGAACTCGGGGTCGCCGGCCAGTTCGGGGCGCAGCACCTTGACCGCGACCTGGCGGCCGCCTGAGGAATCCGGGCCACCCGCGGGATCCGGGACCTCCGGGGGATCCGGGACCACGCCGAGGTACACCACGCCCATGCCGCCCGCGCCCAGCCTGGCCGTCAGCCGGTAGCGCCCGACCCGCGAGGGATCATCGTCCCTGAGCGGCTCGCGAGCCAACGAGCCCCCTTCCCCGAGTGACAATGGTTGCGCCTGCCCCGCTGTGCGCAATATGTTGCGTGGGGTATTGATCCTAATTGCCCGATATGTCACCTTATTCGCTGCGCATTGCCCCGGCCCGGCCCGAATCATTACGTGTGTATGACGGACCGTGTGATGTTCGGTGGCCACAGCCGGGGCGCAGCCCGGCTTCCTGGCCCCGCCGGCCAGGCGGCCTGGCCGGCGGCTATCGGGGGTGGTCGCCGCGCCGGGCCTGCGAGACGGCGACCGACACGGCCAGGAGGATGGCGCCCCACGGGCCGGCCACCCACAGCGGCCAGGGATAGATCAGCTGGGCGGTGGTGGCGGAGACCAGGACCCACACCACCAGGTTGACCGCCACCACGGCCCCCCAGATGGTCCACAGCACCTTGAGCGGCGTGGGCAGGCCGGCGAACCCGTGCCTGACCACGGCCTGCGACGTGGTGTGCCGCGTGTCGGGCGGGGTGCCCTGAGACGGCCCCGGCGCGGGCGCGGGCGGCTCGCGCCGGGCCACGGACCCGGTCTCCGGCAGATCCGCGTACAGCGGGGCGAGTTCCCCGTAGGTCACCGCCTCTGACGCGCGGCCCATGCGCTCGAGGTACTCGTCCATCTTCAGGCGGCCCTCGTCCAGGGCGGTACGCAGCCGCTCGATGACTTCCTGCCGGTCGGCGTCCGAGGCCCGCATGTCCGGGCGATGGTCCATAGCGCCCCTCCGCCTGATTTTGCCCCTAGGCCCAGGATAGCCGCGGCCAGCCCAGCCATTCCCGCTGTGGCCGCCGTTGCCCCGGGGCCGTCGCGGCTGGCACCATGACGGCGTGGACTACCTGCTGGCGCAAGTGAACATCGCGCGGATGCGCGAGCCGCTGGACAGCGCGCTGCTCGCGGACTTCGTGGCGGCCCTCGACCCGGTGAACGCGGCGGCCGACACGGCTCCCGGGTTCGTCTGGCGGCTGCAGACCGAGGACGGCAACGCGACCGCGGTGCACGCCTTCGAATGGGACCTGGCGGAGAGCGCCGGCGTGCTGGTCAACATGTCGGTCTGGGAGTCGGTCGAGGCGCTCGCCGCGTACGTCTACTCCGACACGCACCGCCAGGTCCTCAGGCGCCGCCGCCAGTGGTTCGAGCGAATGGCCGCGGCCCACGTCGCGCTGTGGTGGATACCGCGCCGCCATATCCCGACGACCGGCGAGGCCGAGGAGCGCGTGATCCACCTGCGGGTGTTCGGGCCTACGCCGTACGCGTTCACGCTCAGAGAGCACTTCCCGCCGCCGGACGCGGACGGCTCCGGGCCGGTCCGCAGCCCGGAGGAATGGACCTGCCCGGCCTGATTTCCAGCCGGCACGCTGTGACATCGCACCGGGCCAGCCTGGTGAGCGGGTGACACATGAGACTCTTGATGACGAGCAGGCGCGGGACGGGCGGCGCGGGCAGGTGCGGGACGCGGGCGGCTCACCGCGGGCATCGGGCTAGCGCGGATGTCGTGGCTGGCTGGGCGGTGTGAGAGAGTTACGGCATTACACCGACGGGGAGAAGGGTGCCGCGGATGCAGCCGATGCCGGAGGACTGGGACAGGGCCGTCGCGGTAGTGGCTCACCCGGACGACCTCGAGTACGGCGTCGCCTCCGCCGTGGCCCGGTGGACCCGCCAGGGAAAACAGGTCTCCTACCTGCTCGCGACCCGGGGCGAGGCCGGTATCGCCGGGATGGCTCCGGACCAGGCCGGCCCGTTGCGGGTGGAGGAAGAGCGCCGCAGCGCGGCGGTCGTGGGCGTGACGGAGGTGGAGTTCCTCGATCACCCGGACGGCCTGGTAGAGTACGGGATCGCGCTGCGGCGCGACCTGGCGGCCGCGTTCCGCAGGCTGCAGCCTCAGGTGGTCATCACCACGAGCTTCGACCTCACCTGGGGCGAGGAGGGCCCGGTCAACCACGCCGACCATCGCGCGGTCGGGCTCGCGACGCTGGACGCCTGCCGGGACGCCGCCAACGGGTGGGTGTTCCCCGAGGCCGGGCCGCCGTGTACCGGCATCAGGGACGCCTACGTGGCCGCGGCCGGCGCGCCGACTCACTTCGTGGACGTCACCGACACCATCGGCGCGGGCGTCGCGTCGCTGCGTGAGCACCGTGCCTACATCGAGGGCCTGGGCCGTGAGTTCGATCCCGACGAGTTCCTGAAGAACATGGCGGGCTACATCGGGCTGGGCGCCGGATGCGAGTACGCGGTGGCCTTCCACCGCTATCCGATGGGCTAGGAGCGTTATGCAAAACCGGCTGCGAGTGCAGGCCTTATTGGCCTGCACGAGCGGCCGGTGCAGGTAGCACGGGCAGCTACCTCAGCGGGTTCTTGCATAACGCGAACTTTTGCATAAGACACTAGCCTGCTTGATCAGGGCGGCCACCTGATCGTCGAGCGACGCGGCGGCCGTGAGGCGGTTATCCACGGTGAGGTGCGGCGCGGCTGGCTCGGCGCCGAGCCGCATGCGGGTGCAGAACTGCTCGAACTCCGCCAGCTTGGCCGCGTCACGGGCCAGCCCGCGGGCGGCGAGCCGATGGCGCAGGGTAGCCTCGTCGGATCTGACCCAGACCAGGCGCACAGTCCCGCCGCCGAGTTCGGCGACCCAGGCCTGCCACCGCCGGGCGTCGTGGATCTGCCCGGTAAAGGGACCGGATAGCAGGACCGGGCAGCCATAGGCGCGGATTTCACGGGCGGTGGCCGTCATCCCGGCGTACTCGTGGATCTTGACATGCTCGTCGTACCACGGCCCCTCGCGCTCGCCCGGCGGGCGGCCGGCCGACGCGAGGGTGGCTGCCACGAACGACCCGTACATGGTGTCCTTGTCGAGGAGCGCAGGCGTCGGCTCCAGCGAAGTGAGCAGCTTGGCCGCGACCGTGCTCTTGCCTGTTCCGGGCGGGCCGGCCACCACCCAGGCCGGCGCGGGGGGGCTCATGATCCCAGGATGACCCAGCTGTGCGCGGGGACCAGGGCGGGGTCACCGGGCCGGGTACCCGGATCGGGGGTCCCGGCTATCGCCAGCCCGGTCACGTCGACCGGGAACCGGAACGGGGCGTCACCCGCGTTCACGTGAAACCCAGCGGGTACACGTGCCACCAGACAGCATGCTCAGCCCATGACGCCACCGGGCCACCATAGCGCGTGCCCGGGAAATCACCCGCCAAGGCTGAAGCGGTTCACCGGCCGGCCTTGGCATCCTCAGCGTGGCCGTCCTATCGCGACTCAAGGCAACTGGAGATCTCGTGCCTGCTGACATGTCTGACCGGACCGACTTCGACAACGCCGAGCGCGGCTTGATCGCCCGCCTGGAACCTGGCGTGGTCAAGAACGCCGCCGGGGCGGTTATCTGGGATATCGACGCCTTCGGGCGGGCCACCGGGGGTGAGTGTCCCGGCACGGTGAACCGGAGCCTGTGGCGGCAGAGCCAGCTCACCGCCATACAGGGGCTCTTCCTCGTCACCGACGGCATCTACCAGGTCCGGGGCGCCGACCTGTCGAACATGACCCTGGTGGAGTCGGACAACGGCGTGATCGTCATCGACCCGCTGGTGTCGCAGGAGTGCGCGGCGGCGGCGCTGGCGCTCTACCGCCGCCATCGCGGGGACAAGGCCGTCACGGGCGTGATCTACACGCACTCCCATGTCGACCACTTCGGTGGCGTGCTCGGCGTGGTGGATGCCGGTACCAGCGTGCCGGTCATCGCGCCGGAGCACTTCATGGAGCATTCGGTGTCGGAGAATGTGTACGCCGGTGCCGCGATGCTGCGCCGCGGGTTCTACTACTCCGGTGTCCCGCTTCCGGTCGGGCCCGAGGGCAAGGTGGGGATGGGCCTGGGCGCTGCCGCCTCGAGCGGGACCATCGGGCTGATCGCGCCCACGCTCGACATCACCCATACCGGCCAGGAAGAGGTCATCGACGGGGTCCGGATCGTCTTCCAGCTGACCCCGGGGACCGAGGCACCGGCCGAGATGAACTTCCACTTCCCCGCCCAGCGCGCCCTGTGCCTGGCCGAGAACGCCACCCATAACCTGCACAACCTGCTCACCCTGCGCGGCGCGCAGGTCCGCGATCCCCGCATCTGGTCGCGGTACATCGCCGAGGCGGCCGAGCTGTTCCTCGACGGCACCGATGTCGCCTTCGCCTCGCACCACTGGCCGACCTGGGGCCGGGACGACATCGCCAGGTTCCTGGCCGGGCAGCGCGACCTGTACGCCTACCTGCATGACCAGACCCTGCGGCTGATGAACCAGGGGTACACCGGCGCGGAGATCGCCGAGGTCATCCAGGTCCCGCCGGGCCTGGAAGCCGCCTGGCACACCCACGGCTACTACGGCTCGGTCAGCCATAACGTGAAGGCGATCTACCAGCGCTACCTCGGCTGGTACGACGGCAACCCGGCGCATCTGTGGCAGCACCCGCCGCAGGCCGCCGCCGAACGCTACGCCCGCCTGGCCGGCGGCGCAGACCAGCTCGCGGCCAAGGCCCGCGAGTTCCTCCAGGAGGGTGATCTGCGATTCGCCGCCGAACTGGCCAGCCATGCCGTCTTCGCCGACCCCGGCTCGGCCGATGCGAAGGACGTGTTCGCCCAGGCGATGCAGCGGCTCGGCTACGGCGCCGAATGCGCGACCTGGCGCAACTGCTTCCTCACCGCCGCCGACGAACTGCGCAACGGCATCACCCCCACGCCGTTCAGCGCGAGCGCCGGAATGGCCCGTGCCATGACGGTCACCCAGCTGTTCGACACCATCGCCATCCGCATCGACGGACCCCGCGCCGCCGAGACGGCCCTGTCGCTGCTGTGGCACTTCACCGACAGCGGCGAGCAGTACTGGATGGAGCTGTCCAACGGCGTGCTGATCCACTACCCGACCCGGCGCACACCCGAGGCCGACCTCACCCTCAACCTGACCCATCCGCAACTGCTCGGGCTGCTAGCCTCCGGGTCGCTGGGCGGTGTCGGCACCGCTGGCGACCCCGGCGTGCTCAAGACGCTCATGAGCCTGGTCGATGAACCCGAGCCCAGCTTCGCCATCGTCACGCCGTAGACGCGTCAGCGGGTCCCTGTGATGTAGTCGGTCAATGCGGCCCGCTCGGTTTCGAGCTCATCAATGCGGCTCTTGACCACGTCGCCGATGCTCACGATCCCCCGCAAGCCGCCGTCCGCCACCACCGGCGCGTGCCGCACCCGGTGCTCGGTCATCATCCGCATGACCTCCTCCAGCGAGGTCCGCGGCGTGACCGTGAACACCTTGGCGGTGTAGATGGCGGTGACCGGCTCCGACATCACCGCGGCGCCCCGCTGGGCGAACGCCCGGACGATATCCCGCTCACTGGCGATCCCGTCCACCGAGGTGCCGTCGACAGAGACCACGACCGCGCCGATCCGGTGCTCGGCGAGCACCGCCAGGAGCCGCCGCACCTTCGTGTCCGGGGTGACGGTGACAACCTGCGTGCCTTTGGCGCGAAGTACATCGCTGATACGCATCTGGCCCTCCCAGGCATCGGCTACGGCCCTGATGGTGTACCCGTCTACGCTGCTGGCTATTACTCCGATCCGCGACGGCCAGGTCCGCGGATGTTCGCCCCGAGGGTGATGCGGGCCATCTACGCGGACGAGCCCGAACGGCTGAATGCGTGCGCGCGAGCAGCATCCCCGGATAAGCCCGGGGCGGCAGGCGGGCCTTAGGACGGCGCAATCGGGGTAGGCAGCGGTATATGACGCAGTGGCGGCCGGCGTCGGCGCACAGGGGTGAGCCGGCGGGCACGGCGGTGCGCGCGGTGGATGGCTTTCCGGTGGTGTTCCAGTACGGGCAGCCGGTTCCGTCGTTCGACGTACGGGCCGATGTTCCCGGCGAACGGGACTATCTCGATCTTGACGGCCGCTGGCGGTTCGCGTTCGACCCGGGTGACGCCGGCACGGGTGACGGCTGGATGCTGGGGAGTTTCGATGACGACCGCTGGCAGGTCGCGGAGGTTCCGCTGCCATGGGATCTGTACGATACGCCCGGGTTTGGCCGCTACGACGGCAGCAGCTACGGCACGGGCACGGCGTTTCGTGACGGCTACGCCTGGTACCGCGTCGGGTTCGGTGCGCCCGGCACCTGGTCCGGCCGGTTCGTCAAGGTCTGTTTCCTGGGGGTGAGCTACGCCGCGTCGGTCTGGCTCAATGGCACGCTCGCGGGCGAGCATGAGGGCGGGCATACCCCCTTCGCGATGGACATCAGCGCGGCCCTGCGGCCCGGCGCCCCCAACCTGCTGGCGGTGCGGGTGTACCGCAGGCCGTGGTATCGCCCGGGAGCGACCGGGCCCGCCGCGATCAGCTGCGATACCGAACTGCCGCACAAGCCGGTTGACTACTGGCCGTACGCCGGAATCACCCGCGGGGTGTTCATCGAGGCCACCGCGCAGGTCACGGTGAGCAAGCTGATCACGAGCGCCCGCCATGGACGGCTGGCCGCCGCCGCGGTGGTGTTCAATCATGGCACCGGGCCTGCCCGCCGCCGCCTGATCCTTGATCCGGGCGCGGGCGCCGGCGGCGCACCGGTCAGCCGGGATGTGGCCCTGGCTCCCGGTCAGGTCGGCGTGATCAGCGCCGGCCTGCCGATCCCCGGCGCCCGGCCATGGTCACCGGCCGACCCCCGGCTGTACCGGCTGACAGCACGCCTTCACGATGACGGCACCGGGGCAGGCGGCGCGGCGGACAGCCTGGCCGTGCGCTACGGCATGCGCGCCGTGGAGGTGACCGGCGGGCGGCTGTGCCTGAACGGCAAACCGGTGTTCCTCAAGGGCCTGAACTGGCACGAGGAAACCCCCGAGCGCGGGCGCGCGATGCGCCGCCAGGACTACGACGAGATCCTGGACACCGCCGCTGACCTGGGCGCGAATTTCCTGCGTAACTGCGTCTACACCCGCCATCCGGACTTCTACCGCGCCGCCGACGAACGCGGCATGCTCATCTGCGACGAGACCGACAACTTCTGGGTGGAATCCCGCCAGCAGCGCATCCAGGGCCGCTACGGCCTATCCGCCGCGCTGGTCGCCGCGATGGTCTGGAACCAGGTCAACCATCCCTGCGTCGTCCTGTGGTCGCTGCACAACGAGTCGGAGACCACTGACCGCGACACTTACCGCACCTGGATATCGCAGCTGCGCGCCATCGCGGCCAGCGTCGATCCGCAGCGGCGGCCGGTCACGTGGGCTTCCTCGACCAGCTGGGACCCCGCCTTCGACCTGGCTGACGTGATCGGCTTCAACGAGTACTTCGGCTACTTCTACGGCAGCGACGCCGACCTGGGCCGCACCCTCGATACCGTCCGCCGCCAGTATCCAGGCTCGCCCATACTCATTACCGAGAACGGCAGCTACGCCTACCTCGGACGGCACGGCAGCCCGGCCGAGACCGGCACCGAGGAATGGCAGGCCGGCAAGCTGCGCCAGCACTGGCAGCAAGCCGCCGCACGAGCAGGCCACCTGGCCGGATACACCTACTGGCTGCTCAGGGACTACAAGCAGCGCATGCACTACAACCACAACCTCAACGGCATCTCCGCCATGGGGCTGCTCACCTTCGACGGGCGCCGCCGCACCGCCTACGCCACATTCCGCGACTGCCAGAACCCGTCCAGCCGCAAGTAAACAGCGTGGCCTGGCAGCACACGGGCGCCAACTGCCGTGCACGCGGTGCGCGGCGATCAGGAACGGGCCGCGTCGGCGATCCCTCGCGAGTCCGGGCCGCCGACGGCTGGCCCGGCCGGCGCCCTGGCCTGGCCGCCCGGCCGGGTTTCCGGGGAGACGAACCCGAGGACGGCGGCGGCGCCCAGGACCGCGGCGGCCAGCCCGAAGGCCGCGGCGTAGGAGGCTGAGTCGACCAGCAGGCCCCCGGCCACGGGCCCGACCACGGAGCCGACGTCGCCGGCCATCTGGTAGGACGCGACCAGGGTGCCGCCCCCGCGGTCGATGATGTCGCCGATCATGGCGGCCGGGGCCACGTCGAGCAGGCCGGACCCGAAGCCGGCCACGGCGAGTGCGGCCAGGTATGCCGCGGGACAGGGCAGCAGCGCCAGCATGACCATGCCGACGGCTGAGATGGCACAGCCAGCGATGATGACCGGGCGCCGGCCGAGGGTATCGGCCACCCGCCCGCCGGGCAGCAGCGCGGCGCCGTTCAGCGCGGCGAACAGCAGGAATCCCATCCCCGTCCAGACCGCCGACCGGTGCATGACGTCCCGGACGAACAGCGGCACGAGGGCGCCGCGCACCCCCAGCGCGGCGAAGCCGTCGGCCAGGTTGGCCGACGCCGCGGCCCGGTAGGTGGCGCTGCGGACCGCGCGGCGCAGCGTGGCCAGCGAGCGGACCGGCGGCCGGCCGGCCGGCGGCCGGTGGTTCGGCGTGCGGCGCAGCACCACCGCGGCCAGGATCGCGGGCACGATGAGCAGACCGCCGTAGATGAAGAACGGCGCCCGCAGCGACCAGGCCGCGACCAGGCCGCCCACTGCGGGGCCACTGATCCCGCCGAGCAGGAATCCGCCGCTGAACAGGCCGCTGGCCCGGCCGCGCTGATCGCCGGGCACGCTGCCGAGGAGCAGGGCCTGGGCGCTGATGCTGAACATCGCCGAGCCCACGCCGCCGCCGCCGCGCAGCACCATCAGTTCCACGAAGGACCGGGAGAACCCGGCCAGGATGCTGCTCACCGAGACCACCGCGATACCCGCGGCCATCACCCCCGGCTCGCCGAAGCGGTCCACCAGACGGCCCGCAGGCAGCGCCCCGACGATCCGCATCAGCGCGAATACGCTGATCACGCTGGCCGCCACGGCCACGCTGACGCCAAACTGGCGGGCGAAGGCCGGGATGGCCGGGGCGACGATCCCGAACCCGAGTGCGACCATGAACGATACCGCGGCGAGGATCGCCACTTCGGGGGGCAGATCATGGAACGGGCCTCGCCGGGCACCAAGCATGTAACGGCATTGCCGGGCACCAAGCATGTAACGGCATTTTGCCAGCCGACGGCCGGCTACCAAAGTGACCGGAGGGCGCGAAAGTGCTGACTTGGGCTGGTTAACCGGTTAGGGTGTCCAGGCCGGAGGACGGGAAAAGGGTTGTCCCGGGGCACGAACCGTCCTCGTTAGGGACAAATCCGGCAAGAACCCGGCGCGGCAGTCTGTCCTCCGGTGAGCAGTGGGCAGAATGACGCCATGGCATCACACGTCGCACTGCTGCGCGGCATCAACGTCGGCGGCCGGAACAAGATCCCGATGGCAGACCTGCGCGAGGTGGTGACCTCGCTGGGGCATACGGGGGTGACCACGTACATCCAGAGCGGAAACGTGCTGTTCAGCACCGCGGAAACCGACACCGCGAAGCTGGCCGCGGCGCTCGAGTCGGCGATCGCCGAGAGGTTCGGGATCTGGGCCTCGGTAGTGGTCCTGAGCCGGGGCGAGCTGGCGGCGATGCTGGCCGGCAACCCGTATCCGGATGAGCCGAACCCCCGGCTGGTGCACGTGGTGTTCCTGAACGCCGAGCCGCCGGAGGACCTGCTCGACCGCATCGCGGCGGCCCAGGGCGCTGCCGCGGCCAAGGGCAGCCGGGACCGGGTCCAGGCGGCCGGGCCCGCGCTGTTCGTGCACACGCCGGACGGCTTCGGGACCAGCGAGCTGGCCCAGGTGCTGTTCCGGATCATCAGCCCGCCGGCGAAAAAGCAGGCACCGGGCCTGGCCGCCACGGCCAGGAACTGGGCCACATCCACCAAGCTGCTGACCCTGTGCGAGGAGAAGCCATGAAGCGGGCGGTCCTGGTGACGGGGGCGTCCCGGGGCATCGGCCGGGCGGTGGCCCAGGCGTTCGCGGAGCTCGGCGACCGGGTGGCGGTGCACCACCGCGGGTCGCCCGGGCTCGCCGGGGAGGTTCGGGCCGGACTGGCGGGCGACGGCCATACAGTCGTCCAGGCCGACCTGGCCGACGCCGAGGCCGTCCGGCGGATGGTCGACCAGGCCTTCGCGGCGCTGGGCGGCCTGGACGTGCTGGTCAACAACGCCGGGATCTACGTCTCGCACCCGATCACCGAGGTGTCCTACGAGCAGTGGCAGGACGCCTGGCACCAGACCCTCGCCGTCAACCTCACCGGCGCGGCCAACGTGACCTGGTGCGCCGTGCAGTACATGAAGGAGACCGGCGGCCGGATCGTCAACGTGACCTCGCGCGGCGCCTACCGGGGCGAGCCGCGGCATCCGGCGTACGGGGCGAGCAAGGCTGGCCTGAACTCGTTCGGTCAGTCGATGGCACGAGCGCTGGCGCCGCTGGGCATCGCGGTGGCGACCGTCGCCCCGGGATACGTCGAAACCGACATGGCGGCCGGCGACCTGAACTCACCGCGCGGCGACGAGATCCGGGGGCAGAGCCCGTTCAACCGGGTCGCCACCCCGGAGGAGATCGCGGCCGCCGTGGTCTACCTGGCCTCCGCCGAGGCCGAGTGGGCCAGCGGGGCCATCCTCGACCTCAACGGAGCCTCGTACCTGCGCTGAAGGGCTTTGGGCCGGGCCCGGCCTATCGGGGCTGGCCTAGAGCCAGTTGGTGTAGGACTCGAGCAGGTGGCTGAAGGCCCAGGGCGGCTGCTTGATACCGGAACACGAGTTGCTGTCAATCGCGCCCGGGCAGCCGCCGTTGTCCCGCTCGATCGTCCAGATGGACAGCATGGCGAGCCCGTGCGCGCGGGCGAAGCTCAGGATCCGCCGCGTGTCGGACAGGTAGGTGATCTCGGTCTTGCCCGGGTAGTCGTCGATGCCCGGCAGGATCGTGATCCCCTCCATCTCCCACAGCCGCTGCAGCGGATACAGCGGGTACAGGGCGACCAGCTGGCGGTGCACGTTCTGCGCGGCGGTGATCGCCTCGGTGCCCATGTTCAGCGGCTTCGGCTCGCTGGACAGGTAATAGTCGAAGGTCATGATGTTGACGATGTCGACCCGAGCGCCGTCCGCGATCGCGTCCTTCAGCACGCCGAGCGCGTCCGGCTCCAGGCCCGCCGGCTCGACCGGCAGCGTGTACTGGATCTGCAGCGGCCAGTCGCGGAGCGCGGCCCACGCCTCTGTAACGGCGATCGCCTTGTTCCGCCGGTCGACGCCCGCGGGGTTGTCCACGGAGCTGGCCTCCACGTCCATATCCAGCCTGGTGACGTGGTAGGCCGTGATCAACGATTCGTAGTCGGCCGCGATCTTGCGCACGCTGGTGCAGGAGTCGGCGATCTCGGTGCCGGTGGAGTCGGCGGTGAAGCCGCCGAACGTCGGCACCACGTCGCCACCCATGCGCCTGAGCTGGGCGATCTGAGCCTGGTAGCGCGGACCAGGAATCGGCTGCGTCTTGGTGCCATTCCAGGTCATCGTGCAGGAGCCCTTTTTGGGCGTCTGGATGAAGGCGAGGCTGAAGTAACTCGCACCGGACTGCGCGGCGATCGCCGGGAGGCTGTCGCCGGTCCAGGTCTCGAGGTAGGGCGCGTAGACCTGCCAGGGCCAGCGCGAGGTCTGGGCCGCGCTGGCAGCCCGGGCCGCCCCAGCGGCTGGCGCCGCGCTGGCGGCGGGCTGAGCGAGGGCGGATGCCACGAGGAGCGCCGCCGCGGTCAGCGTCAGTGCGAGACGCCGGGTCAGCCGGGTGGGGCGGATGGGCCGGGTCAGCCGGGTCAGCCGGGTGGGGCGGATGGGCCGGGTCAGCCGG
>Ga0335081_10007851_pt1 | contig 17093 bp, 19 predicted proteins | sample Lox_Sample_35_FD_206713 | JGI IMG/M metagenome (GOLD analysis project Ga0335081, IMG submission 206713) | Soil microbial communities from Loxahatchee National Wildlife Refuge, Florida, United States - Lox_Sample_3.5 | ecosystem: Environmental > Terrestrial > Soil > Wetlands | place: USA... | reverse complement strand
GTCCCTCATCCCCGCGCGCCGCCAAGGCGCGCCGCCGCCCTGCGGTCAAGGCGCGTTCGACACGCACTGCGGCCGGCCGCGGCGGCGTCCTGAAGCTTCCGGCGCAATGCACGCTCGCCGATGCGCAGGGCCTGAAGCTGAAGCTCGCCAAGCTGCTGAAGAACGTGAAGCCCGTCACAGTGGATGCGCGCAGCGTGCAGCGCATCGACACGGCGAGCCTGCAGCTGCTTACGGCGTTCGCGCTCGAGCGTAGCGCGAGCTCCCTCATCGTCAGATTCGCGAGCGCCTCCGATGAGTTCGCCGACGCCGCTCGCCTGCTTGGATTCAGCCAGGTGCTCGATGCCGGCGCCGCGGGCACCCCGGGAACCGCGCAATGACGCTCGACCTCACCCAGTTCCACGACGCCTTCTTCGAGGAGAGCTTCGAGGCGCTCGACACCATGGAGTCCGCGCTCCTCAAGCTCGATGTGGGGGCGCCCGAGCCCGAGCTCATCAACACCATCTTTCGCGTCGCACACTCGATCAAGGGTGGCAGCGCCACATTCGGGTTCAGCGAGATCGCCTCGTTCACGCACAGTCTCGAGACCCTGCTCGATGAGCTGCGCAGCAATCGCATGTCGGTGTCGGTGCCGATCTCCGATCTGCTGCTGAAGTCCGTCGACGTGATGCGCGACATGCTGCGCGCCGTGCAGGCCGCGAAGCCCATCGATGCGCAGCGCGTGGCGGATCTGCAGTTCGATCTCGAGGTGGCGATCGCGCAACAGCCGCAGGCCGCTGCGGCGGCGCCGGCCGCGGCAGCTCCCGCGTCGACCGCTCCGCCGGCCAACTGGCGCATCTCGTTCCGTCCGTTCGCCCAGTTCTTCGCTCGCGGCAACGACACCCTGCGGATGCTGCGCGAGCTCAAGCAGCTCGGCGAGCTCAAGGTGAGCGCCGATACGAGTGCCATGCCGGCGTTCACGGAGCTCGACCCGCAGGCCTGCCACACGGCTTGGACCATTGAGCTCGACGGCAGGGCCGACGAGGCGGCCATCCGCGAGGTCTTCGACTGGGCAACCGGCGACTGCGAGCTCGGTGTCGCGCGCGACGGCGCCGGTGACGAGGCGGCCGAGCCCTCCCCGTCGGTCGAGCCGCCGGCCGAGGCGAGCGGCGAGCCCGCAGCCGTCGCGGCAGCCGAGGTGATCGCGGAGAGCGAGTCGGCCACGGCGAGCGCCCCGTCCCTGGTGGCGGTGGCCGGCAGGGCCGACGTACCGAGTGTCGCCGCCATCGGCGACTCCGGCTCGATCCGCGTGAGCGTCGAGAAGATCGACGAGCTCATGAACACCGTGGGCGAGCTCGTGATCACCCAGGCCATGCTGAGCCAGCTCGGGCGCGGACTCGAGGGGCCGGCGGCGGAGGAATTCCGCTCGGGACTAGCGCAGCTCGAGCGCAACATGCGCGAGCTGCAGGAAAGCGTGATGCGGGTGCGCATGCTGCCGATCACGTTCGTATTCAGCCGCTTCCCGCGCATGGTGCGCGATCTCGCGCAGCGGCTCGGCAAGCAGATCGAGCTCAAGATCACGGGCGAGAGCACCGAGCTCGACAAGACCGTGCTCGAGAAGATCGGCGATCCGCTGGTGCATCTGGTCCGCAACAGCATCGACCACGGCATCGAGAAGCTCGAAACGCGCATCGCGGCCGGCAAGCCCGCCGCGGGCGTCGTGCACCTCGATGCCTGCCACCGCGGCGGCAACATTGCCGTGGAGGTGAGCGACGACGGTGGGGGACTCGACGAGGAGCGCATCCTCGCCAAGGCCCGCGAGCGCGGCCTGGTCGGCGCGAGCGATGTGCTCAGCGACGAGCAGATTCACGATCTCATCTTCGTGCCGGGCTTCTCGACCGCCGAGCAGACCACGGATGTCTCCGGGCGCGGCGTCGGCATGGATGTCGTGCGGCGCAATATCAAGGAGCTCGGCGGCAAGATCGAGGTGCGCACCGAGCGGGGCAAGGGCTCGCGTTTCATCATCACACTGCCGCTGACCCTCGCAATCGTCGACGGCCAATCGGTCTCGGTCGGTACGGAGACCTACATCGTGCCGCTCACCTCGATCATCGAATCCATGCAGTTGAAGCCCGCGCAGGTCAATCACCTCGCCGGACGCGGCGAGGTGTTCGTGTTCCGCGACAGCTATCTGCCGGTGATTCGCCTGCATGAGGTGTTCGGCATCGAGCCGCGGGTGCGCGAGCTGCACAAGGGACTCGTCGTGGTGGTCGAGGGCGACGGGCGACGCGTCGGCCTGTTCGTCGACGATCTGCTCGGCCAGCAGCAGGTCGTCATCAAGTCGCTCGAGACCAACTACGGCCACGTGGAGGGCGTGTCGGGCGCCACGATTCTGGGCGATGGGTCGGTGGCCCTGATTCTCGATCTGCCCGGTCTGATCCGGGTCACATCGCTGCGTGCCGCGGCGTGAGATAAGGCTGCCCAAATCTTCGGAAGGACTGCGCCAATGACGACTACAGCGAAGCAAGACGCGGCGGCCTCGGAGTCGCGTCAGGTTCTGACGTTCGTGCTCGGCAACGAGACCTACGGCGTCGACATCCTGCGCGTACAGGAGATCCGCGGCTGGTCTGCGGTCACCAAGATCCCGCAGGCGGCGCCGCACGTGCTCGGGGTGCTGAATCTGCGCGGCTCGATCGTGCCGATCGTCGACCTGCGCATGCGCCTGTCGCTCGAGCGCGCCGAGTACACCGCGATCACGGTGATCATCGTCCTGTCGGTGGTCGCGGCCGGCGGACGACGTGATTTCGGCGTGGTGGTCGACGGCGTCTCCGACGTGGTCGACGTGAAGGAAAGCGAGGTCCGTCCCGCGCCCGACCTGGGCTCGCGCAACGCGACCGACTACATACGCGGACTGGTGCCCGTAACGGAGCGCATGGTCGTGCTCCTTGATATCGACCGCCTGATCGGCGGCGAACTGGGTGGGATGGAAGTCGAGGTCGCCGGCGAAGCCGCGTGAGCGGCGCGCCAACCGACACTTTGGAGAGATCACGATGATGAAGATCCTCGATCGTCTGATGCTGTGGCAGAAGCTGGCCGTGCTGGTGGTCGCGATGGCGGTGCCGACGGCGCTGCTCGCGGTGTTCTATCTCAACGAGACGAACACGGTGGTGCACAGCGCGCGCAATGAGCTCGACGGCGCACACTACCTGCAGGCCGTGGGCGCCGTGCTCTCGGAGGTGACCAACCACCGCAGCCGTGCCCACGCTCTGCTCAACGGCGACTCCAGCCGCAAGGAGGACGTCCTCGCCTCCGAGAGCGAGATCGACAAGAAGATCTCCGAGGTCGACGCAATCGATGCGCAGCTCGGCGAGCGCTTCAAGTCGACGCAGCAATGGGCCACGGTGAAGTCCGCCTGGTCGTCGCTCAAGTCGGGAATGACCAAACTGTCGGCCGACGACAGTCTCAAGCAGCACGATGCGCTCATCGAGCACATCCAGAGTGTCGTCACGACTGTCGGCATGAATTCGGATCTCACGCTCGACAGCGATCCGGTCACCATGACGCTGTACATGGCGTCGAGTCAGATCGCCACCAGCGCCCAGCTCAATCTCAGCTACTACAACCAGCACGCGATCGGGGCGGCCGTCAAAGGCTACCTGGGCGGCGACGATCGCCTGGCGATGCAGATCTTCGGAAACAACGTCAAGAAAGACCTCGACGGATTGTCGACGTCACTGGAGTGGGTGACCCAGGAGGGCAAGGCCACGGTGGCACCGGCCCTCGACGCGGTGAATCGCGACTTTGGCGCATACCGCGACACCATCAATGCGAAGATCCTGACCGCGGAGAAGATGGACGTGACCGCCGCGCAGGTGTTCGACGCCGGCGTCGCCGCGAACCGTTCCCTGCAGGAGCTGTCGACCGCCAGCTACGCCTCGCTCAACAAGGCGCTCGACAAGCGCGCCTCCTCCGCTGCCGCCTCCCGCAACCTGACGGTCGCGATCGTTGCGCTGGTCGTGGCGTTCTCGTTCGCGCTCAGCTGGTTCATTACCCGCGCCCTGAGCCGGCCGATGGCGCACGCGGTCAAGGTGTTCGGAGCGATCGCGACCGGCCACTACGACAACCGCATCGAGCTCGCGGGCACGGACGAGGCGGGCCAGGTGCTGCGCGCGCTCGATGACATGCAGAGCAAGCTGCGCCAGCAGATCGAGACCGAGCGGACACAGGCGGCGGAGAACTCGCGCGTGCGCGCAGCCCTCGACAGCGCGACGGCCTGCGTGATGCTGGCCAACCCCGAAGGGCAGATCGTCTACACCAACGCTGCGTGCGATGCCATGTTGCGCGAGGCCGAGGCCGATATCCGCAAGGCGTTGCCGAGCTTCTCCGTGGCATCCGTGCGCGGCGCGAACTTCGACATGTTCCACAAGAATCCGGCGCATCAGCGCCGTCTGCTCGCGGAGCTGCGCAGTACCTACAAGACCGAGATCAACGTCGGCGGCCGCACGCTGCGGCTGACGGTCAACCCCGTGCTGAGCGCGAACGGCGAACGCCTGGGCACCTCGGTGGAGTGGCTGGACCGCACCGTCGAAGTCGGCGTCGAGAAGGAGATGCAGGGCATGCTGACCGCCGTGCTCGGCGGCAACCTCACCGAGCGCGTCCTGCTCAGCGGCAAGTCCGGCTTCTTCGAGGTCATGACGCGCAACGTCAACCAGCTCACCGACAACATGGCCGAGATGGTCGCCAAGGTGAAGCACGCAGCCGCCGAGGTCTACCGCGGCGCCGAGGAGATCTCGCAGGGCAACGCCAATCTGTCGCAGCGCACCGAGGAGCAGTCCTCCTCGCTCGAGGAGACGGCCTCCTCGATGGAGGAGATGACCTCCACCGTCAAGCAGAACGCGGACAACGCCGGGCAGGCCAACCAGCTTGCCATGGCGGCGCGCGACCAGGCGGAGAAGGGCGGCGCGGTGGTCGCGAAGGCCGTGCGCGCCATGACCGACATCAACGACGCCTCGAAGAAGATCGCCGACATCATCGGCGTCATCGACGAGATCGCCTTCCAGACCAATCTGCTCGCCCTCAACGCGGCCGTCGAGGCGGCGCGCGCCGGGGAGCAGGGCCGTGGCTTCGCGGTGGTGGCGAGCGAGGTGCGCAACCTCGCCGGCCGCTCCGCGACGGCGGCCAAGGAGATCAAGGAGCTCATCCAGGACTCGGTGAAGAAGGTGGACGACGGCTCGGTGCTCGTCACCCAGTCGGGACAGACGCTCGAGCAGATCGTCGCCTCCGTGAAGAAGGTCTCGGACATCGTCGCCGAGATCGCCGCGGCCTCGCGCGAGCAGTCCTCCGGCATCGAGCAGGTGAACCGCGCCGTGATGCAGATGGACGAGCTCACACAGCAGAACGCCGCGCTCGTCGAGCAGGCGACTGCGGCCTCGCAGGCCATGGCGCAGCAGGCGGGCGAGATGAACGAGATGATGGGCCGCTACCGTCTGTCCGACGGCATGGCCGCCACGGCCGCGCGTCCGGCAAGTCCTGCGGCAGCCGCCGCGGCGGCACGCGAGCCGCGCGGCGAGCGCCGCACGGCGAATCGGCCATGGAGCGGGCGCGCCAAGCAGACCGCCCCGGCTGCCCCTGCGGCCGCGGCGGCGGATTCCGCCCCGGCCCGCAAAGCCTCGAGCGCGGCGAGCGCCGACAGCTCGGACTGGCAGGAATTTTGATTACTACTCGAGAGCACGAAACCCGCATCCCCGGGACGGAGAATAGCAATGGCTCGGATACTAGCCGTCGATGACTCGGCCGCGATGCGGCAGATGGTCGGCATCACGCTCACCGGCGCAGGTCATGAAGTCCAGCAGGCGGCCGACGGCCGTGAGGCACTGACCATCGCGGAGCGCCAGAAGTTCGATCTGGTGATCACGGACGTGAACATGCCCGTGATGGATGGGCTCACCCTGGTGAGACATCTGCGCAACCTGCCGAGCTACAAGGGCGTGCCGCTGCTGGTGCTAACCACCGAGGCTACCACCGAGCGCAAGCTCGAGGGCAAGGCCGCCGGCGCGACCGGTTGGCTGGTGAAGCCGTTCAACCCGGACCGCCTGCTCGCCACCGTCGCCAAGGTATTGAGCTGAACAGAGCCGCGCGTGACAGCGGTCACGTCGGGCGGCACCGCGCCAGGGCAAATTCTCAAGACTCGCAGCGCGGGGCCGACACCTGCGCGGCATGCTCGTTTGAAGTAAGAGGACAGTGACGATGAAAGTACGAACTGAGATCTGTGCGGCCTTCGTGGCCGGAATCCTGTGCAGCCTGCCTGCCTTTGCCGACTGCCAGCTGCCGCCGGCGCCCAGCAAGGTGCCCGACGGTGCCTCCGCCACCGAGCAGGAGATGGTGTCCGCCATGCAGACGCTGAAGGCGTACGACGGTGACGTCAACGTGTACCTCAAGTGCCTGGAGTTCGAAGAGAAGCAGAACCACATGTCTGCGGCCGATCGCGAGTCCAAGCACAACAGCGCGGTCGCGAGCCTGGAGAAGGTCGCGGCCAAGTTCAACGAACAGGTACGCGTGTTCAAGTCGAAGAAGGGCTGATCGGCTCGCTTCGCACCCACGCAGCGCGCGCTCCCTTGATGGAAGCCGCGCCGGAGAGGGACATGGCACCAGGAGCAGCACAGCACGGCCAGGCACTGGAAGCTGCCGCCTCGTTGCTCGCGCTCGCGATGCAGGAGTCGCAGCGGCCCGTGGATGAGCTCGGTGGCGCGCTGGCGCGCATGACGCATGCGCTGGCGCGCTCCCCCGAGGAGCACGGCGGCCTCGCCCGCGAGCTCGCGGTGTGCATCGAGGGACTGCAGTTTCATGACCGTCTCATGCAGCAGCTCGCCCATGTGCGGAACTGCCTTGCGGAGCTGTCGGCGCAGCAGACGGGTGGTGCCGCAAGCCCGGGCGAGGAGTCCTGGAGCGAACTGCGGGCGCGGCTGCGCCGCCGCCTCGCGTCCGACTCGCAGCGGGCACTGCTCGACCTGCTCCTGCCGCCCCCCGGCCAGCACGGCGGCGGCGGTGACCTGCGCAGGCTGAACGCCAGCGAAGGCAGCATCGAATTGTTCTAGGCGAGCTCCACTGCCCGCGCATCGGGCGCGGGACGGAGCGCCGCCGGAGCGACGACACCATGACGGGAGCGGCGCCACAAGAGGAACTCCTGCCAGCGCGGCGGGCACGCGAGTTCGCCTTCGGCGAAGAGGACTTCGCCGCCCTGCGACTCCTCGTCAAGGAGCTGACGGGAATCAATCTGACCGATCAGAAGCGCGAGCTCGTCTACGGCAGACTGTCCCGCCGGCTGCGCGCGCTCGGGCTGGCGAGCTTCCGCGAGTACCGCGAGCTGCTCAAGTCCGACGCCGGCGAGCTGGTGCAGCTCACCAACGCCATCACCACCAATCTCACGGCCTTCTTCCGCGAGGCACACCACTTCAGCTATCTGCGCGAGCAGGTGCTGCGACCGCTCGCCGAGGATGGGCGCGGCAAGCGCCGCGTGCGCATCTGGTCGGCGGGCTGCTCGACCGGCGAGGAGCCCTACTCGATCGCCATGACGGTCCTCGAGACGCTGCCCAACATCGCGCGCTGGGACGTGCGCATTCTCGCGACCGACCTCGACTCCGAGGTGCTGGAGCGGGCGCGGCGCGGCGTGTATGCCCCGGAGCGGTTGCGCGACCTGGATCCCGCGCTGCGCGAGCGGTACTTCACGCCCGTGCAGGAGCCGCGCGGCGGCGCATACCGCGTCACTCAGGCGCTCGCCTCCATGATCACCTTCAAGCAGCTCAACCTGATGCACCCGCTGCCGATGAAGGGTCCATTGGATGTGATCTTCTGCAGGAACGTCGTCATCTACTTTGACAAGGACACCCAGCGCGACCTGTTCACCCGCGTCGCCAATCTGCAGGCAAGCGGCGCGATGCTGTTCCTCGGCCACTCCGAGAGCCTGTTCCGCGTGACGACGGACTACACACTGATCGGCAAGACCATCTACCGGCGCAACTGATCATGACCCCGATTCTGGACCGAATGGCCAAGACCGATCTGCCGACCGCCCTACCCGGGTTCGAGCATCTGCAGCGCTTCTGGGAGCCCGACACCGAGCGCTGGACGGCCAAGATCCTGCCCGGTGAGTACTACGTCACGCGCGCCGACGAGGCGATCACGACGGTGCTCGGCTCGTGCATCTCGGCCTGTGTCCGCGACCCGATGCTCGGCGTCGGCGGCATGAACCACTTCATGCTGCCGGAGGACAACTCGAGCGCGAGCAATGCCTGGCTCGACCCGGTCGTCGGACTCGCGACCCGCTACGGCTCCTACGCGATGGAGAGCCTGATCAACGATCTGCTCAAGCTCGGCGCCGCGCGCAACCGTCTCGAGATCAAGCTGTTCGGCGGTGGACGCATCCTCACCTCGCTCACGGACGTGGGCAAGCGCAACATCGACTTCATTCGCGGCTACGCGAAGATGGAAGGCTATGCCATCGCAGCGGAGGACCTGGGCGGCACGCAGCCGCGCAAGGTCGTGTACTTCCCGGTGGAGGGCCGCGTCAAGGTACGGCGCCTGCGGCCGATCGAGAACCGCAGCATCGCCGACCGCGAGCAGATCTACATGTCGAGCATTGGCAAGCAGTCGGACGGTGGCGACGTCGAGCTGTTCGACTGAGCACCTGGAAAGAACAAAGGGACTGGAGAACAACGCCATGGTCGCCCCGCTATTCAGCTCCAAGGGCAGCGCGCCGAAGCGCCGCATCCGCGTGCTCATCGTGGACGACTCCGCCCTCGTGCGCAGCATCCTCGCCGACATGCTCGCGAGCGATCCGGCCATCGAGGTGGTCGGCAGCGCCTCGGATGCACATATCGCGCGCGAGAAGATCAAGCAGCTGAATCCGGACGTGATCACCCTCGACGTCGAGATGCCCAAGATGGATGGGCTTACCTTCCTGCGCAATCTGATGCGCCTGCGGCCGATGCCCGTCGTCATGGTCTCCTCGCTCACCGAGCGCGGCGCCGATGTGACGCTCGATGCGCTCGCGATCGGTGCGATCGACTACCTGCCCAAGCCGAAGATCGACGTCGCCGCGACCCTGCGCGACTACGGCGCGGAGCTCATCGAGAAGATCAAGGTGGCGGCGAGCGCGAGCGTGCGCGCACTCGACCCGCAGGCCGCGAAGAAGGTCGCGCCGCCGAAGTACAGCGCCGATGCCGTGATTGCGCGCGTGCCGGCGCCGCGCCAGCTGCGCACCACGGACCGCATCATCGCGATCGGCGCCTCGACCGGCGGCACGGAGGCGATCAAGGAGGTGCTCATGGGACTGCCGCCCGACTTCCCGGGCGTCGTCATCGCCCAGCACATCCCGAAGGCCTTCAGCACGCCGTTCGCCCGGCGCATGAACGACTGCTGCCAGATGACGGTCTGCGAGGCCGAGGACGGCCAGCAGGTCATGGCCGGTCACGTCTACATCGCGCCCGGCGACCGCCATCTGCTCGTGCAGCGCGACGGCGCACGCTATGTCTGCCGCCTGGACGATGGCAATCCGGTCAACCGCCACAAGCCCTCGGTCGATGTGCTGTTCCGCTCGGTGGCCCAGAGTGCCGGACAGAACGCGATCGGCATGCTGCTCACCGGCATGGGCAAGGATGGGGCGCGAGGGCTGCTGGAGATGCGCGAGGCGGGCTGCCGCACCCTGGCCCAGGACGAGGCGACCAGCGTGGTCTGGGGCATGCCGGGCGAGGCGGTCGCCCTCGGCGCGGCGCAGCACGTGCTGCCGCTGCAGGAGATCGCCGCCGAGGTCTGCAACCTTGCAGCTGAGATGGACATCACGCGCACGACGCGCTCGGCCTGATACCGTGGCTCTCAACATAACGGCACCGTGATTTCGAGGACGCCGATGAGTACAGCAAGCAAGAACGCCCAGACGAGCGACCCGGCGGCGTTCGCATTCGTACAGTCGCTCGCGGCCGAGCTCTCGAGCGGCAAGGTCGACCTGCCCAGCTTCCCGGACATCGCCATGAAGGTGCGCAAGGTGCTGGCCGATGACAATGTGACGCCGGACAAGGTGGTGCGGGTGGTGGGCTCGGAGCCGGCCCTTGCCGCGCGGCTGCTGCAAGTCGCGAACTCCGCGGCGCTCAACTTCAGCGGCAAGCCCGTCACCGAGCTGCGCACGGCGGTCGCCCGCATGGGGTTCAACATGGTGCGCAGCGCGGCCATCGCCTTCGCGATGTCGCAGCTGAAGAAAGTCGACGCGCTGAAGGGCCTGGAGAACCAGCTCGATGAGCTGTGGAAGCGTAGCGCCGCGGTCGCCGCCATGTCGCACGTGCTGGCGCGGCGGTTCTCGAAGATCAACCCCGATACTGCACTGCTCGCGGGGCTGCTGCATGGCATCGGCCAGCTCTACATCATGACACGCGCCAACAAGCACCCGCAGCTGTTCGCCAATCAGCCGGCCTACCATCAGATCGTGCGGGACTGGCACTCGAGCATCGCCAAGGCGCTGATCGAGAACTGGGAGCTGAGCGAGGAGATCGCGAGCGCGGTGAGCGACTTCGAGGATTTCGAGCGCGACCACAAGGGGCCGATAGATCTCACCGACGTGCTGACGGTGGCGCACCTGATCGTCTCGTATCAGGCACACCCCGAGTCGATCGAGCTCAATATGCAGGGGGTTGCCGCCTGCAAGCGCATGCAGCTCGATCGCGCCGTCTACGACAAGCTGATCGACGAGTCGCGCGACGAAGTCACGGCACTGCAGCAGGCGCTCGGCCGCTAGAGAGGACGGCGCGCCGGCCGGACCGACGATGAACGCGACTCAACCCGTCGCAGCCTCCGCCTCGGACGCGGCTCGCGATGGCTTCATGTTCGTGCAGTCGCTCGCAACGGAACTGTCAAGCGGCAAGGTCGATCTGGCGGGCTTTCCAGAGATCGTGGCACGCGTGCGTGCCGCCCTCGCCGACGAGGACGCTTCGACCGCGAAGGTCGCACGCATCATCGCCGCCGAGCCGGTGCTCTCCGCACGGCTGCTGCAGACGGCCAATTCCGCCGCGCTCAACGCAAGCGGCAAGCCGGTCACCGATCTCAACGCCGCCATACTGCGCGTCGGTCTCAACCTCGTGCGCTCGACGACCATTGCCTTCGCGGTACAGCAGTTGCGGCACACGCCGGCGCTGCGCGGCCTGGAGAAGCCGCTCGATCTGCTGTGGCAGCGCACCGTGCTGGTCGCCGCCCTGAGCTACGTCCTGGCACGCCGGCTCACCTCGGTGAGCCCGGATACCGCCATGCTCGCAGGCATGCTGCAGGGCATCGGTCGGCTGTACATCCTCTCCCGCGCCGGCCGGCACCGCGCGCTGTTCGCCGATGTGGCGAGCTACCAGGCAATCGAGCGCGACTGGCATCTCGGTATCGCGGTCGCGCTGCTGGAGCACTGGGGCATGGCGCCGGAGATTGTGCAGGCGGTGCGCGAGTCGGAGGACTTCGCGCGTGAGCCGCGCGGATCCGTCGGACTCAGCGAGGTGCTGGTGGCCGCGACTCTGATCGCCGTGTATCAAGAGCGGCCCGAGCTGCTCGATGCGCGGCTGCAGAGCGTGCGGCCGGTTGCGCGCCTGCAGCTCACGCGCCCGGCGCGCGAGCAGTTGCTGAGCGAGAGCGCGGCGGAGATCCAGGCGTTGCGGCAGCTGCTCGGCTGAGCAGCTTGGCGGAGCGGCTCTTGCCGCCCGTCCCGAGCGATCAGCCCTGGTGCGGGTCCTCGGCGGAGGACACTCCACCGAAGGCCTGCTCGAGCTGCATCAGGCTGTCGGCGATCTTGCGGGGAACGACCTGGTAGCTGCCCTGGTCGATGGCCGTGCGAAGCGCCGCGACGCGGGTCTCGTTCACGGCGGGCAGGTCGCGGATCGCCTGCTCGAGGGCGGCCAGCTGACTGGCCGCACCGGTGATCTGCACCTCGCCGGTGGTGTCGGCCGCAGGAGCAGCGACAGTCGAGGCGCCATTCACCGCATCCTGCGGGCGCTGCACGGGACGGCCTGCACCGATGCTGGTGCGGCGACCGACCTCGATTCCGTTGATCTTGCTCGACACGACTGCCTGGCTCCGAAGCGATATTTGGCTCCTGCAAGGGGTATCGGCGAGGCAGAGGAAAACTTTAGGGTGTGAGCATCCTCACACCACCTGAGCGCTCGAGCGGTTATGTGAGGTCGAGATTGGCCCTCAGGCCTCGGCCGTCACCACGGACCCGACGCTGCCCCACTCGGAGGCGCCGCGGCGACCGTAAGTATTGCTCTCGCGGCCCCGGCCGATCAGCACTCCGAGCAGCGCCTGAACGCGCTTCAGGCGTGCACTGACCAGCGCGCCGTTGCGGTCATTGAGCTCGCGGCACTTCACGGTGCGGGCGGCGCATTCGCTCCAGCGCGCCGCGAGCGTCGCCTGCGGATCGCACCAGCGCAGCAGCCGTTCCATGCCGGGGAGGTCAGCGGCGTAGCCGAGCATGCGGCACAGTGAGCGCCGCTCCTCGTCCACCTTCATGATGCGGGTGACGCACCCCTGCCGCGCATGCATCGCGCTCTCCAGGGCGGTGACATCGTTGGCCACGAGCAGCTCGTGCTCGTGCTCGAGCAGGGCCGCGAGCTCGGTGAGCCCGGCCAGCTCATCGCTCAACAGCTGCGCGAATTGCTCGCGGCAGGGGCCAGGCTGCATCGGCTACGCCTTGCCCTGCGGCAGCCCGGCCAGGGCCTGCTCGGACTTGATGAGCCCGTCGGCGATCTTCTGGGGATCCGGCCGGTAGGTGCCCTGGGCGAGGGCAGCGCTCACGCGAGCGACACGCTCGGAATCGACCTCCGGAAGGGTCCGGACGGTCTGCTCGAGCCTGGAAAGCTGTGAGGCGGCATCCGTGATCTGCACGGCCCCGGCCGCCGCGCTCGAGGCGGTCGAGCCGCTGTGCGTCTGCCCGGCATCGCGCTTCGGCGCTGAGGTTCCGCCCGTGCCGACCGACACGCCGCGGCGATCTATCCCACCAATTTCATTGGACATCTTCGGCACTCCGCCTGCTGTTGCAGGCATTGTAGCGGCCGTGGTTCACAGAACTTGAGAGCCATTGTCAAATTTCGCGCGCCGGTGCGTCATTGGCCCACCCGGACCGTGTCCGAGCTCTCGACGACGCCCTCGACGATCTTCTGCGAGCTCAGGTTCTGCACCCGCAGTCGTGCGCCGGCTTCGCCGTCCGTCAACGCAAGTCCGCTCGCCCGCACCTCGATGGCCCCCGCCGCCGCGATCAGCGTCACGGTCTGACCCCGATGCACGAGGACATCCGGTTTGAACATATCCGCGGTGAGCGCGGTACCTGCCGGAAGCGGGCGACGCACCGTCCTGCCCTGCAGGTCCCGGACATCGTTGAGGAAGGCCGCACCGGCACCGCTCACCTTGCGCGTCTCGACCGCCACGTCCTCGGCGGACAGCCGCGCATCGTGCGACACGGGCCGCGCCAGCACGAGGACTGTGACGCGCATCTCAGTCGTGACCGGGACGTATACGCTCCAGGCAGAGGGCCCCGGGCACTGCACGCCGACGGTGGTCCGCGCCTGAAGCGTCGCGCCGGGGGGGAGCGAGGCATGCAGCGCTTCGGCACAGCGCGGCAGGTGCAGCCGCGGATCGAGCGCATCAGCTCGTACGCTCTCGATCCTGGCGGCCGCCGGCAGCTGCGAGCGCACGTATGCCTGCGCGGCAGCCGCGATGGCGGTCAGCGGTTCGGGCTCGACGGCACCCGCCGGCGCCGCACTCACCGCCCTCGTCCCGGCGAGCGCGCTCACCAGCACGACCCCCGCCACGATGATGCGCACGCATGCGGCGCGCCGCGCGCGACGATTCTCCGTCACTGTTGCAGTCATGCCGCGGAGGTGTGCAAGTCGCGCGCCAGCGGCGGATCCGGCAAAGAAAATCGCCCCCTCGCCCCCCTCGCCTGCGGCCGAGGGCCGCGCCGGCGGCAAACTCCTGCCGCTCGCGGGAACGCGAATCACAGTCCAGAGGGTGAAAACAGCTGGCTGACCGCAGGATGCGGCCCTGGCATGCGTATTGCTGCTGTGTTCGGCAGGTCAATCCATTGGCGGAAATGCCATGCCGATCAGTCTGGATGCGTATCTCGGTGTGCACGCGCAAGCCCTGGCACTGCAGGGCAAGCGCTCCGAAGTGCTCGCGACCAACCTCGCGAACTCCGACACGCCCAACTACAAGGCACGCGACCTGGACTTTCGCGCCGCGCTTGCCGCGGCCGCGACGCCCGGCGCAGCCGGAGCTCCCCTTGCCCTTGCCACCACCGACGCGAAGCACCTCGGCACGCAAGTTAACGGCACGGGCGCGGCCGAACTGAAGTACCGCGTGCCGCTCGCCCCCTCGCTCGACGGCAACACGGTGGACGTGCAGCTCGAGCAGGCGGCGTTCGCCGAGAACTCCGTGCGCTATCAGGCGACGCTCACGTTCCTCTCGCAGCGCTTCAAGGGCCTGATCACGGCCATCACGGGACAGTAAAGCCATGCCCTCCTTCAAGATCTTCGACATCGCAGGCTCAGGCCTGTCGGCGCAGTCCGTGCGGCTCAACACCGTGGCGAGCAACCTCGCCAACGCCGACAGCGTGAGCGGTGATCCGGCAAGCGTGTACAAGGCTCGCCATCCGGTGTTTCAGGCGGTGCACGCCGCATTGCAGGCATCGGCCGCGTCGGCCGCGCAGTCGGGCGGCGGCAGCGCCGTGCGGGTCGCCGGCATCCTCGAGAGCCAGGCGCCACCGACCGTGCGCCATGACCCGAGCAATCCGCTCGCGGATGCCCAGGGCAACGTGTACGCGCCGAACGTGAACGTCATCGAGGAGATGACCGACATGATCTCCGCCTCGCGCTCGTATCAGAACAACGTCGAGGTGATGAACACCACGAAGGATCTGATGCTCGCCACGCTGAAGCTCGGGCAGTGATCTGAAGGAGCACCCACAAGATGTCGACCAGCAATCCCATCGGCACCGTCGCCACCACCAGCCCCGCGGGCGCGGCAGGCAGCGCTGCCGCACAGGCCTCGAGCGCCATCCCCTCGAATCTGCAGATCAGCGAGAGCGGCTTCCTCAAGCTCATCACCGCGCAGATGCAGGCCCAGAACCCGCTGCAGCCGAGCGACCCGACGCAGTTCCTCAGCCAGCTCGAAGGCATGAGCGAGGTTTCGAGCATGCAGAACGTGCAGACCTCGATCGATGCGCTGACCGCGAGCATGCAGTCGAACCAGATGCTGAGCGGTACCTCGTTCCTCGGCCATGCGGTGCTCGCGCCAGGATCGACGGCCGTGCTCGCCAGCGGCGGGGCTGTGGGCGGTGCCGTCACCGCGCCGGCCGGCACCACGAGCCTCACTGTCTCGATCAAGGATGCAAGCGGCGCGCTGGTCAACTCGTTCAATGTGAGCCCGCAGGCGTCGGGCCTCACCTATTTCACCTGGGACGGCAGCACCGCGAGCGGCAGCACCGCGCCCGGCGGGCAGTACGGCATCAGCGTCTCCGCGGCGGTCGGCGGCACGAGCCAGGCCGTAAGCCCCCTGGTACTGAGCCAGGTGCAGAGCGTGACGCTCGATTCGTCCACCAACTCGCTCGACCTCAACACCACCAACGGCACGATTCCGCTCGGCTCCGTCGTGAGCGTCATGTAGCGCGTGCCACCGAATTCCCTGCAGGAGATCCATCCATGTCATTCAACATCGCGCTGACCGGCCTTGATGCCGCCAACCAGGACCTGTCAGTCACCTCGAACAATCTGGCGAACGCGCAGACCGTCGGCTTCAAGGGATCGCGCGCCGAATTCGCCGACCTGTTCGCCGCCACGCAGACCGGCGTCAGCGCCACCGCGGTAGGCAACGGCGTCACGATCGCCGAGGTCGCGCAGCAGTTCAGCCAGGGCAACGTCGAGACCACCGGCAACAACCTCGATCTCGCAGTGAGCGGTAACGGCTTCTTCACGTTGAGCCAGAACGGTGCGCTCGCCTACACACGCGACGGCGAGTTCCAGCTGGACAGCGCCGGCAACGTCGTGACGGCAAACGGCTCGCACCTGCAGGTGTATCCGCCGCTCGCGACCGGTGGCTTCAACACGGGCGGCCTGTCGAACCTGTCGCTCACGACCGGCAGCAGCGCCCCGCAGGCCACCTCGACTGCGAGTCTCACCGCAAACCTGCCGGCGAGCGCGACCGCGCCGGTGAACGCCTTCAATCCGGCCGATCCGACGAGCTACAACGACACGACCTCGCTCACCGTCTACGATTCACTGGGCGCGGCGCACACGGCCACGCTGTACTTCGTCAAGACGGCCACGGTGAACGACTGGACGACGCAGCTCTACATCGACGGCACGGCCGTCGGCGGCGCGCAGGCGCTCGACTACTCCAACACCGGCGCGCTCACCACGCCGGCCAACGGCCAGGTAGCCTTCCCTGCCTATACGCCCGCGACCGGCGCCGCCAACATGGCGATCACCATGAATTTCAGCGGCACCACGCAGTACGGCAACACCTTCGGGGTGACGGCCGTGCAGCAGAACGGATTCACGACGGGTCAGCTCACCGGCATCAACATCGACTCCACTGGCATCGTGCAAGCGCGCTACACGAACGGCCGCTCGGTGAATCTCGGCCAGATCGCGCTCGCGAACTTCGCCAACCCGCAGGGGCTGCAGCAGCTCGGCAGTGCCAGCTGGGCGGCCACCATCAGCTCCGGAGCGCCGGTCAACGGGGTCGCCGGCGCCTCCGGATTCGGCAACATCCAGTCCGGCTCGCTCGAGCAGTCGAACGTGGACACGACGGCCGCGCTCGTCGACATGATCACCGCGCAGCGCGATTTCCAGGCGAACGCGCAGATGATCCAGACCGAGTCCTCGGTCACGCAGACGATCATCAATCTGCACTCGTAAGCGCAAGCGAGCCTCAAGGTAACTCATGGACAAGCTGCTGTATGTGGCAATGTCGGGCGCCAAGGAGACCCTGCGGGCTCAGGCGGCCAACAACCACAACCTCGCCAACGCGAGCACCACCGGCTTCAAGGCGGACCTCAGCGCCTTTCAGGCGCGCGCCGTCAGTGGTCCGGGCTATGCCTCGCG
>Ga0335081_10007850_pt1 | contig 17095 bp, 14 predicted proteins | sample Lox_Sample_35_FD_206713 | JGI IMG/M metagenome (GOLD analysis project Ga0335081, IMG submission 206713) | Soil microbial communities from Loxahatchee National Wildlife Refuge, Florida, United States - Lox_Sample_3.5 | ecosystem: Environmental > Terrestrial > Soil > Wetlands | place: USA... | reverse complement strand
CAGCAGTTCGTCCCAGAAGCCGCCCAGATAGGCGGCCGCCACCCCGACGATCACAGCCAGCACCGTGGCCACCACGCCGACGATGATCGCGAGCTCGAGGGTGAGCCGGATCCCGACCAGGAGCTGCGACAGCACGTCCTGCCCGGTCTGTGTGGTGCCGAGAAGGTGGGCCGCGCTGGGCGCGTTCATCGACGCGCTGAGCGAGGGGTTCTGGTACGAGGGGTTGTAGGGGGTGACCTGCGGCCCGATGATGGCGACGAGTAGGAAGAAGCCGAGCAGGATCGCGCCCACCTTGGCCTTGGCTGGCATCCGGCGCCAGCGGCCGGGCAGTTCGGCTTCCTGGGTGACCGCGGTCCGGTCGGCGGTTATCGCCGGGGGGGCGACGGTCATCGCGCCTCCTTGACTCGTGCGCGGGGATCGACGAACACGATGATGAGATCGACGATCAGGTTGGCGAGCAGGACGGCGAAGGTGATCACGAGGAAGATGGCCTGCATCACCGGGTAGTCGTCCGAGCTGACCGCGTTGAGCAGCAGAAGGCCGATGCCCGGGTAGGAGAAGACGATCTCCATGATCAGGGCGCCGGACACCACGAAGCCGACCGCCAGCGCGAATCCCTGCAGCTGCGGCAGGAGCGCGTTGCGCGCGGCGTACGTGAAGATGACCCGTCGGTTGGGCAGGCCCTTGGCCTGGGCCGCGACGACGTAGTCCTCGCCGATGGTGGTGATCATGACGTTGCGCATGGTCAGCATCCAGCCGGCGATCGAGGTGAGCACGATGGTGAGCGCCGGCAGCAGCGAGTGGTAGATGGCGCTGCCGATGAAGTCCCAGTGCCACCCCGGGATCAGGCCCTCCCCATAGCCCTGGCCCACCGGGAAGATGCGCAGCTTGAGGGCGAACAGTTCGAGCAGGATCAGCGCGAAGAAGAAGTAGGGAATGGCCTGCAGGAACATGAGCCCGGGCAGGACCCGGTCCAGGCTGCCTCCGTGCCGCCAGCCGGCCACGATGCCCAGGGCGGTGCCGATCAGGAAGGCGATGACGGTCGCGGTGCCCACCAGGGTGATCGTCCACGGGAGCGTCTCGGCCAGCAGCGTCGAGACCTGGGCCGGGTATTCGGCGACGGACGTGCCGAAGTTGAAGTGGGAGATGTTCACGAGGTACGCCCAGTACTGGTGCCAGATCGAGCCCGGATGTCCCACCCCCAACAGGGCCTCTAGCGCCTGGTAGGCCGAGGGCTGCAGGGTGCCGGGGAACTTGGCCATGATGGTCTCGACCGCGTTGCCTGGCATCAGGCGCGGGATGAAGAAGTTGATGGTGAGCGCCACCCAGGCCGTGACGAGGTAGAAGACCAGGCGGCGGACGATGAAGGACATGGCGCCTCCTAGGCCTTCGCTGACGTCTGGGTCGTCCGCCGGGCGGGCCGCCTGGCCGGCCTGCCGGGTGCGGCGCCAGCGCGCCCGGCGCGGCCGGCCCGGTCGGCCAGTAGCGGCAGGACCGGCTGACGGGACGCGCCCGCACACCCGCAGCTGGCCCGGATCACCAGCTCGGTCGGCAGCAACTCCACCGTAGGACTGGGGCCCGGGTTGGCGATCCGGTCCAGGAGCCGGGTACAGGCCCGCTCGCCGAGCATCCGCATCGGCTGATGGACGGTGGTCAGCGCCGGGTCGTACAGCCTGCCCAGGGCGATGTCGTCGAAACCGACCACGGCCACGTCCTCCGGGACGCGCACGCCGCCGGCGGCGAAGGCCCTGAGCACCCCGATCGCCATCTGGTCGTTGGCGCACACGACCGCGTCCGGCAGCGCCGTGCGGTGCCTGGCGAGCAGGTTCTCCCCGGCCAGCTCGCCGCTGCGCACGCTCAGGATTCCCTGCGTGGAGCCGATGAGCTGGCACTGCGGATGGCTGCGCAGCACGAACTCCAGGGCCTGCCGCCGCTCGCCCGCGTCGGGCGAGTTCTGCGGCCCGTCGAGGTGGAACAGGCGCCGCTTGCCGTGGTCGGCGATGAGGTGGGTGATGACCGCGGCCGAGCCGGAGAAGTTGTCTGCCGCCACGACGTCGGCGGCCCGCTCGCCCGGGGTCCCGGCGATGACGACCACGGGAACCCGCGCGGCCAGGCGCTCGATGATGCTGGAGGCCACGAAGCCCTCGCCGATGAGGATCCCGTCGACCTTGCCGGACAGGGCGTCCATCCGGGAGAAATCGGGCCGGTCGCCCTGCATGAAGGTGATCAGCAGCGACCAGTTGTTGCGGCGCCGGATGCACGCCTCGACCCCGCGCAGGATCTCGTCGTAGTACAGCAGGCCCACGTTCTCGATGTCGATGTGGTCGACCTCGCGCTCGACGCACACCAGGCCGATCACGTCCTTGCGGCGGCGGGACAGGCTCTGCGCGGCTCCGTCGGGAACATAGCCCAGTTCCTCGATGGCCTGCCTGACCCGTTCGCGGGTGGAGTCGCGCACCCGGTCCTGCCCGTGCACCACCCGGGAGACCGTGGCGGTGGAGACGCCCGCCAGCCGCGCGACGTCGTAGAGAGTTACCACTTTTTACCCATCAGCGGCATTGCCGGCATCCCTTGCATAAACGTGATGTAAACGTTTACACCAGAAATCTAAGCGCTTACACTAACCCTCAGCACAGGGGCCGTCAAGGTCCGTAGTCGCGCATAAGGAGAGGCTGATGACTGCTGCCAACGGCGCCCTGGAATTCCCCGAAGGCTTCGCCTGGGGGTCGGCGACGGCTGCTTATCAGATCGAAGGGGCGGCGAGCATTGACGGCAAGGGCCCGTCGGTCTGGGACACCTTCAGCCACGCGCCAGGCAACGTCCGCGGCGGGGACACCGGCGACATCGCCTGCGACTCCTACCACCGCTACCGCGAGGATGTCGCGCTGATGGCCTCGCTCGGCCTGAAGGCCTACCGGTTCTCGATCTCCTGGCCGCGGGTGCAGCCCGGCGGCCGCGGCCCGGCCAACTCCAAGGGCCTGGACTACTACCGCGCGCTGCTGGACGAACTCGCCGAGCACGGCATCGAGGCCACGGCCACGCTCTACCACTGGGACCTGCCCCAGGAGCTTCAGGACGACGGCGGCTGGCCGGTGCGCGAGACGGCCCAGCGGTTCGCCGAATACGTAGCCATCTGCGCGGAGGCTCTGGGTGACCGGGTGGCCCGCTGGATTACGCTGAACGAGCCGCAGGTCGTGGCCAACAACGGCTACCGCCATGGCCAGCACGCCCCCGGGCTGCGCGACGCCGCCGCCGCGGCCGCCGCCACGCATCACCTGCTGCTCGCGCACGGGCTGGCCACCCAGGTGCTGCGCGACGTGGGCGCGGCCGAGGTTGGCATCACCCTGGACCTGCATCCGATCCGGGTCCTCGGCAATGGCCGGGCCGCCGACGGCAATGGCCGGGCCGGGGACAGCGACGACCTGGCCGCGGACCTGGAGAGCGCCCGGCTGATCACCGACGCGATGGTGAACGGCATCTTCCTCGAACCGGTACTGAACGGCCGGTACCCGGTGCACGCCCCGGCGGCCATGCTCCCGGCGCCCGCGCTGATCGCCGACGGCGACCTGGAGACCATCGCCCAGCGGATGGACTTTCTCGGCATCAACTACTACTCCCCGGTCTTCCTGCGCACCGGCGACCCCTGCGATCTGCGGCGGAACGAAGAACCAGCCCGCTGCGCGGTACCGGGCGTGGTCGAGTACCGGCCGGACGAGCTGGAGCGGACCACGATGGGATGGCTCGTCGACGCCGACGGGCTGCACGAGATCCTGCTCGAGGTGTCCCGGCAGGCGCCCGGGCTGCCGCTGTACATCACCGAGAACGGCCGTTCGGCCGAGGACTACGTGAACCCGCTGGGCGAGGTGGACGACATCGAGCGGGTCAGGTACCTGCACACCCACCTGGAGGCTGCCGCGCGCGCCATCAAGGACGGGGTCAGGCTGGCCGGCTACTTCGTCTGGTCGCTGCTGGACAACTTCGAGTGGGCATGGGGTTACCAGAAGCGGTTCGGGATCGTCTTCGTCGACTTCGGGACCCAGCGCCGGATCCTCAAGTCGAGCGCGCGCTTCTACTCCGACGTCGTGCGGGCCAACGCCGTGCCGTCGCTGCCCGTCAGCTAGATCCGTTGAGCCACGCCGAACGCCTGGCCGGGACGACCTCCAGTTGGGCCAGGTGCTCGGGATCCGCGATCGTCTCGATGGCCACGATCTTCCCGCCGACGATGGTGAAGTCGAACACGACGCGGATCTGCCCGCCCTGAGCCCACATGATCCCGGGGGCGCCGTCGATGAGGGCCAGGCGGGCGGCCTCCGCCCGTCCGCAGAAGGTGCCTGCCGAAGCCGGGCCGCCCGATCCGGGCCGCCGGTCCGGCCCCGGATTCGCCGCGCCCGCCGGGCGGATACCGCATTCCCGGCGCCTTTTACCCGAGCTACGGGCCGCTATCCGGACCCAGGAGCGGTAATGGAGATCAGCAGATTCCCGGACCACCGGGCCGCAGCTGGCCGCGCTCGCCGCTCCGGCATGTAGCACATCGGCGCTGGGACGAACCCACAACTGCGTGTTAATAGCCGACCCGCCCTAGCTGGCACAACGACGCATCGACCCGATGGTGGCGCGGGTACGAGCTAGGGCACCCCGCCGTACGCTTTTTATTTGGGCCGAACGGAGCGTGGTGCCAGGGCGCGGTCCTCTGGCACGCGGCCCGGCGCGACCGCCAGATGGAAGATGGACCCATGAGCGATCGGGTCGGGCGCCAGCCCCAGTACGAGATCTTCGCCGATGAGTTCCTCGGGGTCGCGAAGGACGGGGGTGACCGGGGAGTTGCTGATGGCCATCGAGCTGGTGTTTGAGACCCACTCCATCACGGTCGACAACGAGCTGGGGAGGGCGACCGGCTGGCTCCCCGGCCAGCTGTCGGACCGGGGCCGGGAACTGGCCAGACGGCTGGGTGACCGCCGCACGGGCGACGGGATCGCCGCCGTGTTCACCTCCGACCTGGCCCGCGCGGCCGAGACGGCGTCCGTCGCGTTCGACGGCTCCGGGATCCCGGTGCTGCATGACTGGCGGCTACGCGAGTGCGACTACGGAGAGCACAACGGGATGCCGACGGCCGAGATGCACGCGGGACGGCGCGAGCACCTGGACCGGCCCTACCCGGGCGGGGAGAGCTGGCGGCAGGCCGTCGCGCGGGTCGGCCGTTTCCTCGGTGACCTGCCGTTGCGCTGGGACGGCCAGCGGGTCGTGGTCATCGGCCACGTCGCCACCCGGTGGGGCCTGGACCACTTCATCGGCGGCATGCCGCTTGAAGATCTCGTGGGCGAGGATTTCGCCTGGCAGGAGGGTTGGGAGTACCGGCTCGGATAGCGTCGTTGACATGCGCCCAGAATCCGCCCGGCTGACGTTCCGCGAGATGACGCCCGATGATCTCGACCAGATGGCCCTGCTGCTCGGCGACCCCGAGGTCATGACCTACTACCCGCGGCCGAAGACCCGGGACGAAGCCGCCGGATGGATCGACTGGAACCGCGGCCTGTACCGGCTGCACGGTTACGGCCTGTGGCTGCTGACCACGGCCGACGGCGCCTTCGTCGGCGACTGCGGCCTGACGCCGCAGGTGGTGGACGGCGTGACCGAACTGGAGGTCGGCTACCACGTTGTGCCCGCGCTGCAGGGCCGCGGCTACGCCACCGAGGCGGCAGCCGCCTCGCGCGACTTCGCCCGTGACGTGCTCAGCGCGACCCGGCTGATCGCGATCATCCATCCAGACAACCGGCCGTCTCAGCGCGTCGCGGAGAAGATAGGGCTGCGCCCGGAGAAACGCACCACGGTGCACGGCGGCCGGGACTCCATCATCTACGCCGCCGCGCTCGACGCGCCGGCATCATGATGGGGGGACGGCGGCGGCCTTGGCGTCGGACCAGCTGCGGACGATCGTGGTGTCGGAGATGAATCTGACCCCGGGCCCGGGGGCCCAGCGCTGAGCGGCCTCATGCAGGCCGTCCTCGACGATCCGCGACACCGTCTCGGCGTGCTCGCGCGAGCAGTGGACCAGGAGCTCGTCGTGCAGGCACAGCACGATGCGAGCGTCCAGGTGCGCGCACCGGGCCCGGACCGTGACCGCCCACATCTTGAACAGCTCCGCCGCCGCGCCCTGGATCATCGCGTTGCGGGCGTACCGGCCGTAGGCCGCGGCCCGGCTGGCGCTGCGAGGTTCGGCGGAGGCCAGCACGATCAGGCGGCCGCCGTAGGTCCGCAGGTCGCGCCCGGCCCGCCCGGCGCGATCGGCCTCCTCCAGATAGGCCATCGCGACCGGGTAGGCCGCGTTGAGGCGGCGCAGCGCCTGGGCCCCGAACCCCGTGGTCTGCCCGTACATCGCGCCGAGCACGGCCACCTTGGCGGTCGGCCGGTCCACGCCGAGCTGCGCGGCGACCGGCGCGTACAGGTCATCGGCCCGGGCCGCGAGGGCCAGGGCCCGGTCGCCGGACACCGCGGCCAGCACCCGCGGCTCGATCTGGCCCAGGTCGGCCCGGACGAACACGTGCCCGTCGTCGGCCACCACCGCCTGCCGCATCGTGGTCGGCATGTTGTGCAGGCCCTCCGACGCGGTCATCCGGCCCGCGGCCCCGTCGGAACCGGTCCAGGCGCCGCGTAGCCGGCCGTCGGGGCCGAGGTTCTCATCCAGCCACGCGTACCCGTAGGTCGTCGCGATCCGCTCCGCCTTCCGCCACTCCAGCAGGGCCGCGATCAGCGGATGGGAGTCCCGCACCTCCCGCAGCCGCCACGCCTGGGTGTCCGGTACGTCGACGCCGATCCGGGCCAGCAGCGATCGGACCTGCACCGGGCTGCGCAGGTCGGCCGTGACCCCGGCTGGCGCGTGCCGCAGCACCTGCGCGTCGCGCGCGGCCCGCGCGGCCGCCGCCTCGGCGCCACTGCGCGGCCGTGGCCCGATGAAGGAGGCCAGCACCTCCTCGGCGAGCGCGCGATCCATCGGCAGCCCGTCCGCGGACAGTTCGGCGCACAATAGCTCGGCGGCGGACTCGGAGCGGACCGTGGGCAGGGCCATCGGCCGACCGGGCAGCGCGGCGAGCGCCGCCTGCTGCTGCCCGGCCAGCGTCCGCGCCAGCTCCGCCCACCGGGTCACGCGATCGGCGCTGTCCGACCATCCGCCGCTGACCCACTCGGGCCTCAGGTGGCCGTCCGGCGCCACCGGATCGCCGTCGTCGCCGTCGTCCGGGCCGGTCATCCCGAACAGGTCGAGCGGGCCGCCGGCCGGCATCGACTCGGTCCCCAGCCCGTAGGCCCGGGCCCAGGCCCAGCCGGGATCGGCCCGCCAGCCGCCGAACAGCAGCCGGTGCGCGGCCGCGATATCCCAGCACGTGGCCAGCCGCACGCCGTCGGCGACCAGATGCGCCGCCGTCTGGCCCGACCAGACCGCCCACCGAGGCCGCAGCGTCTGGTCCGCCCGCCCGATCTGCGCGGCCAGCCCGGCAGCGGGCGCGGCCAGCCCAGCCGTCGGCCCGGCAGCGGGCGCGGTCGGCCCGGCAGCGGGCGCGGTCGGCCACGCGCGTTCCGCCGTGGCCACGCCGAGCCCCCCGGCGGGGGAGATGACCAGCCCCACCAGGTCACCGCGGGCCACCCCGGCCTGGCGCAGCGACGTGACGAGGTCCACGGACCTAACCCTGCCACGGATGGCACGGCCGCGCCGGGACCGGCGCCCAGGGCGAGCCGCGGGTCACGTGACCGGCGGCAGGTACGACGGCCCGTTCGGCCGAAAAAAAGAGATGAAACCCGGGAGCCAGCACGTTAGAACGAGGTGAACCCCGGGCTTCATCACCCTCGGGGCTCGCAATTTACTCGAAACTTTGCCTAAAGGTTTCGAGCCGTACCGTGACTCATTCTCGCGGCCTAGGCGCGGTCCTGAAGGCAGGTCGCGGCTTGTCCCGCAATGTGAAACTGAGCCTTATCCAGGCCAGAGTGATGACTAGCGCGATGCGATGCACTACGATACCGTTATCGAAATTGTTTCGAGACGGCGGGGAGGGCGAGATAGTGCCGTCTAGTAAGGAGCGTGCGCCCGACCGGGCCGCTAGTGTGCCTGCTATGCCGCGTACCAGCCGGGATGACGCCTCACGGCGACGCATCACGCTGGCCATCATCGCGGCCGAGGCGGGAGTCTCGCTGCCCACCGTATCCAAGGTCGTCAACCGGCGGCCGGACGTCGCGGCCGCCACCCGGGCCAAGGTGGAGCGGCTGCTGGACGAGCATCACTACCTGCGTGCCGGGACCCGCAGGCAGCGCAGGTCCGGGCTGATCGACCTGGTGTTCAACGGCCTGGACAGCCCGTGGGCGGTGGAGATCCTGCGCGGGGTCGAGGAATGGGGCGCGAGCCACGAGACCGGGGTGGCGGTGTCGGCCGTCCGGCACGGCAATGCGCGGCCGGCCAGCTGGACCAGCACGCTGGCCAGCCACGACACCGACGGGGTGATCCTGGTGACCTCCGAGCTCACCCAGGAGCAGCTGGAACAGCTGCGCAGCGGCGGCATCCCGCTGGTGGTGGTCGACCCGGTGAACCCGCCGCCCCCCGAGCTGGCCAGCGTGGGCGCCACCAACTGGGCCGGCGGCCTGGCGGCCACCGAGCACCTGCTGAACTTCCGGCACCGCCGGATCGCCGCCGTCGCCGGCCCGGAGGACTACCTGTGCAGCCGGGCCCGGATCGACGGTTACCGGTCGGCGCTCGAGCGGGCCGGCCTGGCCTTCGATCCGGCCCTGGTCCGGCACGGCGACTTCCAGCACGAGGGCGGTTTCCGGCGCGGCGGCGAGCTGCTGGACCTGGCCGACCGCCCTACCGCCATCTTCGCGGGCAGCGACCAGCAGGCCCTGGGCGTCTACGAGGCGGCCCGGCAGCGAGGCCTGCGGATCCCGCAGGACCTGAGCGTGGTCGGCTTTGACGACCTGCCCGTGGCCCGCTGGGTCTCGCCCCCGCTGACTACGGTGCGCCAGCCGCTGGCCGAGATGGGCCGGGCGGCGGCCCAGATGCTGGGCGAGATCATCGAGGACCGGCCGCTGCGCAGCAGGCGGGTCGAGCTGTCCACCGAGCTGATCATGCGGGAGTCCACCGGACCCGTTCCCGGGACCGCCCGGTGAGCGGCCTGCGCGTCGGACCGGGCCCAGAAAGAACGAGCACAGCCACACCGGAGGTCTGGCGCGATCCGGCGCGGCCGACCGCGGAGCGGGTGCAGGACCTGCTCGGCCGGATGACGCTGGAGGAGAAGGTCGCCCAGCTGACCAGCATCTGGATCGGCGACCCCGCCAACGTCGCCCCCATGCAGGGCGAGACGAGCGCGGTGCCGCTGCCGCTGGCCGAGCTGATCCGGGACGGCCTCGGCCAGGTGACCCGGGTGTTCGGCACCCGGCCGGTGCCGCCCGCCGTGGCCCTGAGTACGCTGCGCGAACTGCAGGCCCGGGTCGCCCGGGCGAGCCGGTTCGGCATTCCCGCGATCGCCCACGAGGAATGCCTGACCGGCTTCGCCGCCTGGACCGCCACGGTGTTCCCGACCCCGCTGGCCTGGGGCGCGTCGTTCGATCCCGGCCTGGTCCGCGAAATGGCCGCGGCCATCGGGACCAGCATGCGCTCGGTGGGCATCCACCAGGGCTTGGCCCCGGTCCTCGACGTGGCCAGGGACATGCGCTGGGGGAGAACCGAGGAAACCATCGGCGAGGATCCCTACCTGGTCGGATCGATCGGCACCAGTTACGTGAGCGGCCTGCAGTCGGCCGGGATCGACGCCACGCTCAAGCACTTCGCCGGCTACTCCGCGTCCCGGACCGGCCGCAACATGGCCCCGGTGAGCATGGGACCACGGGAGTTCGCCGACGTGATGCTGGTGCCGTTCGAGATGGCCCTCCGGCTCGGCCGGGCCCGCTCGGTGATGCCGTCCTACACCGACGTGGACGGGGTCCCGGTCAGCGGGGACCGATCGCTGCTGACCGGGCTGCTGCGGGACGAGCTCGGCTTCGACGGAGTGGTGGTCTCGGACTACTTCGCGATCTCCTTCCTCCAGACCCAGCACGGCGTGGCCGGGACCCCGGCGCAGGCCGCGGCGCTGGCCTTGGACGCCGGCCTGGACGTGGAGCTGCCCAGCGTCCGGTGCTACGGCACTGAGCTCGTCGGCGCGGTGCGCGCCGGCCTGGTCCCGGCCGAGCTCGTGGACCGGGCCACGGCCCGCGTGCTGCGCCAGAAGTGCGACCTCGGGCTGCTCGATCCCGGGCCGTCGCCGGCGGGCCCGGACGCTCCGGTTGACCTGGACCCGCCGTCGCACCGGGCGCTGGCCCGGCGCCTGGCCGAGGAATCGGTCGTGCTGCTGGCCAATACCGACGCGGCCCTCCCGCTGCGGCCGGACGCCAGCATCGCCGTGATCGGGCCGCTGGCCGCTGATCCGCTGGCCTTCTTCGGCTGCTACAGCATGCCCCGCCACCTGGGCTACCGGTATCCCGAGGCCGCCGACGGCCTGCACGTCACCACCTTGGTGGATGCGCTGGCCGCCGAACTGCCGGGCGCGGCGATCTCCTACGCGCGCGGCTGCGACGTCCGCGCGCAGGACCGCTCGGACTTCGCGCACGCCGCCGCGCACGCCCGGGAGGCCGACGTGGTGGTGGCCGTGCTCGGCGACCAGGCCGGCCTGTTCGGCCGGGGCACCTCCGGCGAGGGCTGCGACGCGGCCGACCTGCGGCTGCCCGGCGTCCAGGAGGATCTGCTGCGCGTCCTGGTCGCCGCCGGCCAGCCGGTCATGCTGGTGCTGGTGACCGGCCGGCCCTACGCGATCGGCCCGCTGGCCGGGCAGCTCGCCGCGGCCGTCCAGGCGTTCTTCCCGGGCGAGGAGGGCGGCCACGCGATCGCCGGCGTGCTGTCCGGGCGGGTGGTGCCCAGCGGGCGGCTGCCGGTGGAACTGCCCAGGCTGCCGGGCGCCCAGCCGTCCTCGTACCTGCGCCCGCGGCTGGCGGGACGGCATCCGGGTAGTTCGGTTGACCCGGTTCCGCTGTTCGCCTTCGGCCACGGGCTGTCGTACACCACCTTCGAGTATGCCGACCTTGTCGTCCGGCCTGCCGAGGTCCCGGCCCGGGACGGCACGGCCGAGATCAGCTGCACGGTCCGGAACACCGGGACCAGGGCGGGGACCGAGGTCGTCCAGCTTTACCTGAGCGACCCGGTGGCCCAGGTGGTCCGCCCGGTCCGCTGGCTCGCGGGCTTTGCCCGGGTTCCGCTCGAGCCCGGCCAGGTCCGCCGGGTCACCTTCCGGCTGCACGCTGACCGCACTGCGTTCTGCGGGCGCGACGGCATCCGCGTCGTGGAGCCGGGCGAGATCCGGGTCGCGGTGGGCGGCGCCTCGGATTGCCTGGTCCTGCACGGCTCGTTCAGCTTGTGCGGCGCCGGGCGCCCGGCCGGCGCCGACCGGGTGCTGGACACCCCCGTGGTGATCAGCGCACCTCAGTAGCGCATGCCCATGGCCGCCCGGACCTCGTTCAGGGTGGCCGCGGCGACGGCGTCGGCCCGTTCGTTGCCCTCCCGCAGAATCTGCCGGACGTAGCCCAGGTCACGCGCGTACTCGGCACGGCGGGCCCGGACCGGGGCCAGCAGCTCGTTGACCGCCATGGTGACCGTGTCCTTGAGCGCCGCCGCGCCGCCGGTCCCGAGGTCGGCGGCCACCTCCTGCGGGCTGCGCCCGAGGGCCAGGGCGGCCAGCAGCACCAGGTTGGAGACCTCCGGCCGGCGCTCGGGGTCATAGCTGATGTAACGTTCGGCGTCGGTCTTGGCGCCGCGGATGAGCCGGGCCGTCTCGTCCGCGCTGGCCGCCAGCGCGACGGCGTTGCCGCGGCTCTTGCTCATCTTGGTGCCGTCGGTGCCGAGCAGCAGCGGCGCCGCCGACAGCAGCGCGTCGGGCACCGGGAAGACCGGCGCGTACCGGCTGTTGAACCGGCGCGCGATGACCCGGGTGATCTCCAGGTGCGGCAGCTGGTCCTGCCCGACCGGCACCAGGTTTGACTTACAGAACAAGATGTCCGCCGCCTGATGCACCGGGTAGGTGAGCATCAGGCCGCTGACCGCCGCCTGGCGCGAGTGCGCGATCTCGTCCTTGACCGTCGGGTTGCGCTGCAGCTCCGGGACCGAGACCAGGCTCAGGAACGGCAGCAGGAGCTGGTTGAGCGCCGGCACCGCGCTGTGCGCGAATATCACCGTCCGCGCCGGGTCCAGCCCGATGGCCAGGTAGTCGAGCATCAGGCTGGTCACGTAGTCGTCCAGGTGCTCCGTGGTGTCGCGGTCGGTCAGTACCTGGAAGTCCGCGATCAGCACGAAGACCTCTGCGCCGAGGTCCTGCAGCCTGACCCGGTTCCGCAGGGTGCCGAAGTAGTGGCCCAGGTGCAGCTGACCGGTCGGCCGGTCCCCGGTCAGGATCCGGAACCGGGAGGCGTCCCGGTGAATCAGCTCCTCGAGCTCAGCCGAACGCTGCAGCGCGAGCCCGGCACTCATGGTCATCGTCCTCCTCCGTAAGGTCCGGACGGACGGCCCTGGAGAGCACGGAAAAGGCCGCCCATCCGGACGGCCTCGAAAGCGGGTGAAAGCCTTACGGGTCGGGCCGTCCCAACCGGCTGGACCCGTAGAACCACTGGGTACCCGATACGCATCGCATTTCCCTAGCATAACGAGCTCGATGACGCGCAGCGCACGGTGACCCTCTCCCTCGGGGACGACATCCTGTGGTGGGTGTACTTCGATCAGAGCGCGGAGGCCGCCGCGTGGTCGCTGCCGTCGCCGCCACCGACCGCCTGCCGGGGATCCACCCGCCGGCCTGATTCGCTACGGCTTGCGGCCTAGAGCCCCCAGTTGCGGGATGTCGGGGCCGCGGGGGAAGTCAGGGTCCGGCCGCCAGTCGTCCACGTTGACCACGCCCGGCGGGACGAGCTCCAGACCCTCGAAGTAGCTGGCGAACTGCTCCGGTGTGCGGGTCCGGTACGGGACGGCACCCGATGCCTCGTATACCCGCAGGGCCTCCTCCAGGGCCTCACTGGTGTTGACGCTGTCGTTGATCGACAGGTAGCTGCCGGAGGGCAGGCCCCCGAGCAGCCCGGCCACGATCGACCGCGCCTCGTCGTGGTGGATGACGTGGCCGAGGACCCCCATGAATGTCAGCGCCACCGGCTGGGACAGGTCCAGCCACTCCGCCGCCTCTCGCAGCACCTTCTCGGCGTCGCGCATGTCAGCGTCCACGTAGCTGGTGCTGCCCTGCGGACTGCTGGTCAGCAGGGCCCGCGCGTGCGCCAGCACCAGCGGGTCGTTGTCGACGTACACGATCCGTGACTCCGGCGCGACGCTCTGGGCGACCTGGTGCGTGTTTTCCGCGGTCGGCAGCCCGGTCCCCACGTCGAGGAACTGGCGTACCCCGGCCTCACCGGCCAGGAACCGGATGACGCGTCCGAGGAAAGCGCGGTCGGCCCGCGCGATATCCACGATGCCCGGGTATATCGCGCTGAACTGATCACCAGCCACCCGGTCGATCTCGTAGTTGTCCTTGCCGCCCAGCCAGTAGTTCCAGATCCGGGCCGAATGCGGCACCGTCGTGTCGATCGCGGTTCCGGTGATGGGCTGCTCTGGGCCGCCGTACGTGGGTGAGTGCTCTTCAGTCACGGGAATCCCTTGGGGTTGGGGTTTCAGGGGCTCACGGCTTTGGGCCGGGGAGGAACGTCCGGCGCCCGGGGGCCTCACGTTTCCTTGATGATCTCGGCGAGGAACTGCGTGGTCTGCGCGGGAGTGAGGGCCTCGGTGCTGAGGTGGTTCATGACCTCCAGGTAGTGGTCGACATCCCCGCGTTTATCCAGGTAAAGGGCGCTGGTGAGCTGTTCGATGTAGACCACGTCAGGCACGTCGTCTTCTCTGAAGCGCAACACCGTGAACGATCCTCCTGCCGCGGCGTGCCCGCCCCGGCTGAACGGCACCACCTGGATGGTGACGTGCCGCATCCCGGCGACCTCGATGAGCCGGTTCAGCTGGGCCTGCATCACCGCACGGCCTCCTACCGGCCGGCGCAGCGCCCCCTCGTCGATGATCGCCCACACCTGCGGCGGCTTGGAGCTGGCCAGCAGGTCCTGACGCTTGAGCCGCAGGCCGACCCGGCGGTCGATCTCCTCGGCGGGCGCGGACGAGTTGCCGAGCAAGGTAACGGCCCGGGCGTAGGCCTCGGTCTGGAACAGGCCGTGCACGAACTGCAGCTCGAACGCCCGGATGACCGAGGCGCCGGCCTCCAGGCCGAGATACTCCTCGAACCAGTCGGTCATGATGTCGCCGCCGTATTTCGACCACCAGCCGGGGGCATTCGCCTGGCGGGCGAGCGTCATCAGGCCCGCGCGCGTCTCCTCGTCGGTGATTCCGTACAGGTCGAGCAGATCGGCCACGTCTCGTTCCTTGAACCCGACCCGGCCGTTCTCCATGCGGCTGATCTTGGACCGGGACGCCCGGATCTCGTACCCGGCCCGGTCCGGCGAGATGTCGGCTGCCTCGCGGAAGCGGTGCAGCTGGTTGCCGAGGATCATGCGCGGCACGGTCGGGCCCGATATGTCGGCAGCTAGCTCGTCGTCCGTGCTCATCCTCACTCCGTGAGCCGGGGGGTTGATGCCAGTGCCCGCTCGCCCTGCCGACCGGTCACCGCCGTGCTGCCGCGCGCAAAGTCGAACGGCGACGGCGGATGCACATGCAGTACGATATCACTGCACAACCGCCTCGTCAGGACACTATTAGTGACTAATGGGTAATACCGCCACACCGTTGCCGGGACGCGGGTCCAGGTCATCGAACTCGCCGTTCTTCACCCCGGTCAAGAACGCCGTGATCTCGGCCCGCGTGTATATCAGAGCCGGTCCCGAAGGATGCCGGGAATTGCGGACGGCGATCGCGTCACCCGGAAGCTCGGCCACCTCGACACAGCTCCCGCTGGGATTGCTGATCTTGCTCTTGCGCCAGGCCGCGGAAACCAGCTGATCAGCCCGGACCCCGTTGTCGAACCGCATCGCGCTCCTTGCTTCTCATTTAGTGGGAACACAGATCCCGCGGAAGTAAAACCCGCGGTCGGGATCTACCATCTGCACGCTGCAGCTTAACAGAGCAAATGCAAATGCAGACGAACATGCAGAATCTCTTTGCATCGGCACCGTCCAGCCTTCCCGTCCAGCCTTTCCCGGCCAGGCCGGATGACGGGGCCGGCCCCCCCCGCCGCAGGTCCAGACGGCGCCGCGCGGGGGGGCTTAGCGTAGCGTACTGGATCGGCTGAGCGACGTAGGCGACCCGTCCGGTCGCGGCATGGGGTCACGCCGGTTGCCATGATCGCACATGGCGACCGGAAGGTTGCCGAACGCGATGCGCCTAGTGGCGGCGGTGAGGCAGCAACCGGAAGATCCGGAAACTTCCGACGCGACTGCGGCCATTGTGGCTAGGCTCACAGCTGGTGAAACGCACGGGTCTGTGAGTGTTATGCAAGACCGGTCGCGAGTGCAGGCCTTTTGGGCCTGCGCGAGCGATCGGTGCAGGTGAGCGGCCAGCAACCACAGCGGGTTCTTTGCATAACACGAACTTTCGCATAAGACACTGTGCCTCCGCGTTCTCGTAACGATCCCGTAGCGCTCGGTTCCTAGCGTGGAATCGTATATGGAACGGAAAGCGCACAAAGGGGTGCGAAATGCTTCAACGGGTACTGTTCTGCGCCGCCGCCGCGGTAATGGTCTGCGCTATCGGCGCGGCCCTGCTCCAGTTCGCGCTCATGATTCTCAGCTTCTCCTCGCCGGTCGCGATCACGGTGATCACCCTGGTAGCCGTGGTCATGCTCAATTCACTGCGCCGGCGCATCCGCGCCGCCAAGCACCGATTCACCCCGAGAAAGCCCGAGAAATCCGCATAGCACTCACCGTTGAGCCGGTATCGCCCACATAGCGCTTCCGCGCTATCGGCTGTTTGAAGCCTCGCGGGCGTCACAGGACCCGATAGAGCTATCCCATTTGGGGTTGGGGCCCACGGACCCCGATAGACGGGGGCGGGGGCCAGGCCCAGCGGCCCGACCACCCGGGACGCCGCGCTGTCAGAGTCCTCGTACCGGAGCGCCAGCCGCTTGGCCGACCGGGACGGGAAGGTCTGGCCCGGTTTCGAGGAGGAGCTCATTTTCGAACTCGGAATAGAAGGATGCCTGCTGATGCTGACCCAGGCGGACGGGCCGTTCCGGCGGGACCCACGATCTGGAAGGCACAGGGCATCGTGACGCCGGGAAGCGCGGCGCGGCCCGATATCGTTGTTCAGCGGTAGCTCAGGGCTCACCGGGTCTTGGGTCCGAGGGAAGGGGACAGCGACACGATGAGCCATGCGACGGCGAACAGGCACGCCTGGGCCGAGCCCGGCGTCGAGGAACTCGGCGAGGGCGTCTACCGGATCCCGCTGCCGCTGCCGATGGAAGGGCTCAAGGCGGTCAACGTCTACGCCATCGCCGACCCCGGCGGAGTCGACCTCATCGACGCCGGGATAGCCCTGCTCCCGGCCAGGGAACAGCTCGTCGCGGGGCTGCGGAAGATCGGCTACGAGCTGGGCGACGTCCGCAACTTCTTCGTGACCCACATCCACATCGACCACTACTCGCTGGCCGTGGAGCTGCGGCGGACGTTTCACAGCGTGATCAGCTTGGGCGAACAAGAGCACGCCAACCTGATTGCGACCAGGGAGATGGTCAACGGCCACGGGAACAGGTTCTTCGGTGTCGAAGGCCTGCGCAGGCTGGGTGCCCAGGAGCTGATCACCCAGCTCTCCGCGCACCGCCGGCAGCCTCCCGCTCTCATCGACTGGGAGGAGCCCGACCGCTGGCTGGCGGACGGGACCGAACTCGACCTGCGGACGCGCACGCTCCGCGCGGTTCACACGCCCGGCCACACCCGTGGCCACCTCATCTTCCACGACGCCGCGGCCAAGATCATGTTCGCGGGCGACCACATACTCCCGTACATCACTCCGTCGATCGGGTTCGAGGCGGCCGGCAACCGGATGGCTCTGAGCGATTACGTCAGCTCGCTG
>Ga0335081_10007849_pt1 | contig 17095 bp, 10 predicted proteins | sample Lox_Sample_35_FD_206713 | JGI IMG/M metagenome (GOLD analysis project Ga0335081, IMG submission 206713) | Soil microbial communities from Loxahatchee National Wildlife Refuge, Florida, United States - Lox_Sample_3.5 | ecosystem: Environmental > Terrestrial > Soil > Wetlands | place: USA... | reverse complement strand
CGGTGCGCAGCGAATTCGCCGCCGTCCTCACCGAGCTGGAGGGCGACGCCTCGGTTCGCGCCGTGGTGATCATCTCGGGCAAGCCGGAGATGTTCGTCGCGGGAGCCGACATCAACGAGTTCGTGGCGCTCCGGACGGCCGAGGAGGCGACCCGGCTCTCCCTCGAAGGCCAGAGGCTCCTGGATCGCGTGGAGCGGTTCGGGAAGCCGGTCGTGGCCGCGATCCACGGGACGTGTCTGGGAGGCGGCCTGGAGCTGGTCCTCTCCTGCCATTACCGCGTCGCCTCCGATCACCAGAAGACGGTCTTCGGCGCGCCCGAAGTTCAGCTGGGCCTGCTGCCGGGCGCGGGCGGCTGCTACCGGCTGCCGCGCGCGCTGGGGCTGCGGGCGGCGTTGCCGATGATCCTCACGGGCAAGAGCGTCCCGGCGGCGAAGGCCTACAAGATGGGGCTGGTGGAGGAGCTGGTGCCGCTCGCGATCCTGCGCGAGGTCGCCGTCGCGGCGGCGGGGCGCCTCGCCGAGCGCCTGCGGAAGCGCGGCCGCGGGCCCCGGGGCATCGCGGCCTGGCTCCTGGATCGCAGCGCGCCGGGTCAAGCGCTGGTGCTGAAGCGGGCGCGGGCGATGACGCTCAAGCAGACGGGCGGGCACTATCCGGCCCCGCTCGCCGCGATGGACGTGATCCGCCACGGCCTGGCCAACGGGATGGAGCAGGGGCTGGAGTACGAGGCCGAGCTCTTCGGCCAGATGGCGGTGACGCCGGTCTCCCGCCGGCTCGTCGAGATCTTTTTCGCGACGACCGCGCTCAAGAAGGACCCCGGCGTCGCGCCTCCGGCGCCGGCGCCTCGACCGGTCAGCCGCCTGGGGGTGATCGGGGCCGGGTTCATGGGGTCGGGGATCGCAGCCGTCGCCGTCACTCACGCCGGCGTGCCCGTGCGGCTGCGGGACACGGATTTCTCGCGCGTCGGCGCCGGCCTCAGGGCCGCGGCCGACATCGTGGGCGAGCGGGTGCGCCGGCGCAGCGTCACAACGCGCGAGGGCGCGCGCCAGCTGACCCTTCTCTCGGGGACGGTCGACTACACCGGGTTCCGCACGGCCGACCTCGTGATTGAAGCGGTTTTCGAGGACCTCGCGGTGAAGCAGGCCGTGCTGCGCGAGGTCGAGTCCGTCGCCGGATCGGACTGCGTCTTCGCGTCGAACACGTCCACCATTCCGATCTCGCGCATCGCGGCGGCGTCGAGCCGTCCCTCGAACGTCGTCGGGATGCACTTCTTTTCGCCGGTGCACCGGATGCCGCTGCTCGAGGTCGTCGTCGGGGCGCGCACCGCCCCGGAGACCACGGTCACGGCCGTGGCGTTCGGGCGCGCGGTCGGCAAGACGGTCATCGTGGTGCAGGACCATCCGGGCTTCTTCGTGAATCGCATTCTGACCCCGTACCTCAACGAGGCCGGTCATCTGCTCCTGGAAGGCGTGCCGGTCGAGGCGGTAGACGGCGCGATGACCCACTGGGGATTCCCCGTCGGCCCCGTCACGCTGCTCGATGAAGTCGGGCTCGATGTCGCGGCCAAGGCGGCCGCCGTGATGCTGGAAGGCTTCGGGGAGCGCCTGAAGCCGCGGCTGGATCTCGCCGCCATGGTGGCGGACCGGCGGCTGGGCCGGAAGAACGGGCGCGGGTTCTTCCGCTATCGACGGGGCAAGAAGGCGGGCACGGATCCGGCGGCGCTCCGTCTTCTTGGGGTCACTCCGGGGCTCGCCCCCGCTGCGGACCTGCTCGCCGAGAGGCTCGCGTTCGCGATGCTGAACGAGGCCGCGCGCGCGCTGGAGGAGGGCGTGGTCCGCTCTCCACGCGATGGCGACGTCGGAGCGATGTTCGGTATCGGCTTTCCCCCGTTCCGCGGTGGCCCGTTCCGTGCACTGGACGCGATGGGGGCGCGCGCGGCAGTGGATACCCTGGAGCGGCTCGCCTCCGCCCACGGCGACCGATTCCAACCCGCGGCGTCACTCGTCGAGCAGGCGCGCGGCGGGGGACGCTTCTACACGACCTAGGACGACACGCGCATGCTTCGAAAGACCCTGCTCTTTCTCAGCGAGCGGAAGGCCCTTCACTCCTTCGCGGTGAGCAACCCGGCGGCGCGCCGCTTCGCCTCCCGCTTCGTGGCCGGGGAGACCTTGGACGCCGCGGTGACCGCGGTGCGTGAGCTCAATGCCCGAGGCATCAGCGCGAGCCTCGACGTGCTGGGCGAGAGCGTCACGTCGGCGGCTGAAGCGCGCTCCTCGGCCGGGATGGTGGTCGAGACGCAGGAGCGGATCGCCGCCGAGCGCCTGGATTGCAACGTGTCGGTCAAGCTCACGCAGATGGGCCTCGATCTGGACGGCGCGCTCTGCGCCGAGAACATGCGTCGCATCCTCGAGCGCGGGCGAGACCTCGGGATGTTCGTCCGGATAGACATGGAGAGCAGCGCGCACACGCAGCGCACCCTGGACCTGTTCGAGCGCGAGTTCCTGCCCGCGCACGGCGATCGGGTCGGGATCGTCCTCCAGTCGTACCTGCGGCGAACGGCGGGCGACGTGGAGCGCCTCATCGGCGCGCGGGCGCGGATCCGGCTCTGCAAGGGGGCGTACGACGAACCGGCCGCGGTGGCCTTCCCCGTCAAAGCCGACGTGGATCGCAGCTACGCGCAGCTCGTGGAACGCCTGCTGGAGCGGGGGAACCATCCGGCCGTTGCCACGCACGACCCGGCCCTCATCGCTCGCGCGCGCGATTTCGCGGCCGCGAAGGGGATCGGGCCGGAGCGCTTCGAATTCCAGATGCTGTACGGCGTTCGGCGCGACCTGCAGGAGGAGCTGCAGCGCGCCGGCTTCCGGGTGCGCGTCTACGTGCCCTTCGGCACGCACTGGTATCCGTACTTCATGCGACGCCTGGCCGAGCGGCCCGCCAACATCGCGTTCATCTTGGGCAGCGTCGTCAAGGAGTCGGCGCGCTCGTGAACGCCGCCGACACGCTGTCGGGCTACGTGTCCCTGCACGGTCGTCCACCGGGGTTCGAGGGCAGCGACCGGCGCCCCTATTCGGTGGCGGTTTTCTCCGACGACGACCCCGGACCCGACGGTCGCTACGGCGCGGCGCTGATCTTCATCCGCTGGTCGCCCTCCAACGCCCCCGAGGGGCACCTGGAAAGCGACTACCTGGCGTTCAGCGAGGATCCTGCGGCCGCGGAAGCGGAGGTGGGGCGGCTGCCGCTGTCGGAGGTGAAGAGGATCCTCGACGCCCTCATCGCTGCGGCAACGCGAGCGGGAGCGACGTGATGGAACCGGGACTGTTCAAGGCGTTTCTCGGCGAGCGCTATGCCGATCCGCGGTCACTCGCGCGTCGGCTGGCGCCGCCCTACGACGTGATCTCGCTCGAGCGGCGGTCGGAGCTTGCCGCGCGGGACCCTCGCAACATCGTCCACATCGACCTGCCGCAGGCGGCCGCGGGCGCCGACCCCTATGGAGAGGCGGCGCGGCTGCTCGCGCAGTGGCGCGCGGACGGCACGCTGATCCGCGATGGGCAGCCGACGGCGTATGTCCTGCGGACTTCGGGAACCTTCTTCGACGGCTCGGTCCGCCAGCGCACGGGGGTGTTCCTGGCCGTGGCAGCCGAGCCGTTCGCGCGAGGGCGGGTGCTCCCGCATGAGCGGACGCACGCGGGACCGAAGGAGGACCGCCGCCGCCTGACGCACGCGACCGGCTGCAACCTGAGCCCGGTCTTCCTTCTGGCACCGGACAGTTCCGGTGCACTGGTGGAGGCTCTGGCCGAGGCGACGTCCGGTCAGCCGTGGGCGTGCTGCACGGCACTGGGGTCGCAGCACGAGGTCTGGATCGCGGCGGGGCCGGCCGCCGCGCGCATCGCGGAAGCGGCGAGTCGTGAGCCGGTCTACGTGGCGGACGGGCATCATCGCTTCGAGACGGCCGTGCTGTTCCGCGGCGAAGCGCCGGAAGCGTGGCGCGAAGGTGCGTCCCGGACCCTGAGCCACGTGGTGTCGTTCCGGGACCCCGGGCTCGAGATCCTGCCGACGCACCGGCTCGTCGTGGGAGCGCCGGTCGCGTTCGAGGCCTTTCAGGCCGCCGCTGCGCCGTTCTTTCGCCAGGCCGCGCAGGACGAGCACCCGGTGATCACGGCCGTCTTCGCCGACGCGAGGGAGACGCCACTGGTCGCTCGTCCGGACGCGGACCTCTCGGCCGCACGCGACCTGCCCACGCACCCGGCGGTGCGGAGCCTCGCGGTGGCGGTTGCGGATGCCGTGGCGGTAGGGGTGGTCGGCGCTTCGCTGCTGGGGCGAGCCCCGGAGCTGCGCTACACCCCCGATGCGGCGGAGGCGCGGGAGGCCGCGCGGGCGGGGCGCTGCGCGTTCGCGCTCCTGCTGCCGCCCACCCGTCTCGACGAGGTCCGGCGGGTGGCGGACGCGGGGCAGATCATGCCTCCGAAATCCACGTTCTTCGCGCCGAAGGTGCCGACCGGAGTCGTGCTCCGGCCGCTCGACGCGCCGGTCTAGTCGCGCGGCGCGCCGGCCAGGGCGGCGATGATGGCCCGGCAGAAGGCCGAGAGATCGGTCGGCGTGCGCGAGGAGATGAGGTTGCCGTCCACGACGACCGGCTCGTCGAGGTAGGTCGCCCCCGCGTTGACCACGTCGTCGCGGATCGCGCGCACGCAGGTCGCCTTTCTTCCCTTCAGCAGCCCGGCCGAGATCGGGACCCACGCGGCGTGGCAGATGAAGGCGACCGGCTTGCCCGCCTCGGCGATGGCGCGCGTGATGCCCAGCAGCTTCTCGGACCTGCGCATGTGGTCCGGCGCATAGCCGCCGGGGATCACCAGGCCGTCGTAGACCTCGGCATAGAGGTCGTCCACGGTGCCGTCCACGGTGACGGGGTAGCCCTTCTTCCCGTAATAGACCTTCTCGCCCAGTCCGGCGACCACCGTCTTGGCCCCTTCCTCTTCGAGGCGGATCTTCGGGTACCACAGCTCCAGGTCCTCGTACTGCGGGCCCACGAAGAACAACACGGATTTGCCGCTCAGCTTCATGGCGACGATCCTAGTCTTTGGGGTGGTTGCTCAGGACCTTCCGTTCCTTGGCCCGCGGCTGTGGCGACGGGACGCTGACGCCCGTGACCACGCGCAGTGCATTCGTCACCTCGTCTACGGAGATCGGTCCGGATCCCGCGACGACGCGATCCCAGACCCTGGCCACCTCGTCTCCGCCGAGCTCGACCGCGACGTCGCGGATCTCGCTCCCACGGATCACGTGCAAGCGGCGCTCGCCCGCCATGGCGAGCAGGCGCCTCGCGACCGTGTCGAGCGTGGCCGCGCCTCCCGTGCTCCTCCGGATGGCGGCGTCCAGCAGCAGGCCCGCGAGCATTCCCTTGCGGTACACGAGGAGCGTCGTGTTGTCGCCGGCGATGTTGCTCCGCTCTTCCTGATCCATCGTCAGGAGCGTGTCGTACCTGATGTCGAGGTAGTCCTGCAAGGACTCGTAGCATAGGCTCGCGAGGTCGGATGACTGCCCGACCCACTCGGCGTAGAGACGCGCCGCGAAGTAGTCGGTGACGCCCTCCGTCCACCACCGGTCGGTTTCCATGGCGCCCCCGAACCAGAGGTGCAGGGTCTCATGGAAGACATCATCGCTCCGCGCCCGCTCCAGCAGCTCGCCGGGCTCCCAGATCAGTCCCACGCTCGCGAGTCCCTGGAGGCTCCCACTGGTCCGTCCCTTTTCGCCGACGTCGCTGGTGTACGTGACCACCGGCACGGGAACCGGTCCGAGTGCTTCGGCGGCTCGGGTGAGGCTGGCCGCGATGACGGCGACCAGTGCCGCATCGCTGAAGTATCGCTCGCCGCGGATGGCCAGCACGAACCGGGCGCCCGCGACGCTGTCCTGATAGATGCGGAAGTCGGGCGCGGCGGCGATCGTCGCTCCGAGCAACGCCTCCCCGTCCGCGGGCGTGTAGACCGAGTCGTCCACCCCCCAGCTGGTGACGACGTGCCACCCGAACGGGGCCGCGACGCGCACGTGCACGACCGGGTAGGGGCGCGAGGCCTTCCGGTACGCCACGGGGTCCGGCGCCAGGAACAGGCTCCGGCCGGCCGCATACAGGCGCGCTGAATCGAGGCCGGCGCCCGTGGAGCTCATCGCAACCGCGTTCTCGAAATCGAGCCGGTACCGGTACCGCACGGTGCCCGGCTCGGCCTCGATCACATAGCGGGTGCCCGAGCGGGCGGTTGGAAGCCAGTTGCCGCGGGCGTCCGTCGCGAGAAAGCCCGTGACCTCGGTGCCGGTGGATCGATCCGCCGGCGTGGCCGACAGCACGATGCTTCCGGCGTCCGACACCGTGAGCCGAGCGTCCACCGTGACGTGCAGGCGGGCGAGACTGATGACGACGTCGCAGCTCAGGGTGTCGCGTGGAGGCTGCGCCGCCACCGGGCCGGCGAACGACAGGGTCGGACCCAGCCCCACCACGATCCGCCGGACACGGGAGGCGATCCGACCGGCGCGCGCCCGGCGCCGATGCTCCTCTTCAGCCGGCGTACTTCATCCCCGTTTCTGCCAGCGTCAGCGCCTTGCCCTCGTGCTCGACGCCGGCTTCGACCACCTCGCCGAGTACCAGGGTGTGGTCGCCGGACGGCATGGTGGCGACCAGGCGGCACTCGACCCATCCCAGGGCGTCCGTCAGGATCGGCGCGCCCGTGACCGGGCCGGGGCGGACGGCGACACCGCGAAGCTTGTACGGCACGTTGCGCGAGGACCTGCCGAGCTTCGCGGCGAGCTCGCGTTGACCGGCATCGAGGAGATTGATGGCGAAGGCGCGGGCGTCGCGCATCATCGGCAAGGTCTTGGACTCATTCTGGATCGCGACGGCAACCATCGGCGGGGCGAAGGCGGACTGCATCACCCAGATGGCGGTCAGCCCGTGGTCCTCGCCCTCACTCATCACCGTGACGACGTACAGGCCGTAGGGAAACTGGCGCAGGACCTTCTTTTTCGCGCTTTCGTTCACGGGCGCCTTCGTGCGGTGGGGAGTCCGCAGGAAACTAGCCGGGCCGTCGTCCCGACGCGAGAGAGCCGCGTGCGCCAGGATCGGCGCGGCCGCGGGCACAGGCCCGAGGCGCCTCGTTGAGCCGGATACCTCGGGCGGCTATCTTGGGTCGTTCATGGCCACCCGTACGAAAGTCGAGACCGGCGCCCGGCGGCTCGCCAAGGCGGATCTGCTCGGCGTCTATCGCCTGATGCTGCTGTCCCGCCGGCTGGACGACAAGGAGATCCAGCTGAAGCGGCAGAACCGGATCTTCTTCCAGATCTCGGGGGCCGGGCACGAGGCGGTGCTGGTCGCGGCCGGGATGGTGCTCAAGGCCGGGCACGACTGGTTCTATCCCTACTATCGCGACCGGGCGCTGTGTCTCACCCTCGGCATGACGCCGACCGAGATGCTGCTCTCGGCCGTCGGTGCGGCGGCCGACCCGAATTCCGGCGGCCGGCAGATGCCGTCGCACTGGGGCCACCGGCGACTGAACATCGTGAGCCAGTCCAGCCCGACCGGAACCCAGTGCCTGCAGGCGGTCGGCTGCGCGGAGGCCGGGTACCGGTACGGGCTGATCGAGGCGATCCCGGACCGGAACGAGCGGGCGCGCCGCGACGAAGTCGTCTACTGCTCGATCGGCGACGGCACCACGAGCGAAGGCGAGTTCTGGGAAGCGCTCAACTCGGCATCGAACCTCAAGCTGCCGGTGCTCTTCCTCGTCGAAGACAACGGCTACGCCATCTCCGTGCCGGTCGAGGTCCAGACCGCGGGCGCCTCGATTTCCAGGCTCGTCGCCGGCTTCCCCGGACTGTTCGTCGAGGAGGTCGACGGCTGCGATCCGCTCGCGTCGTACGAGACCCTGTCGCGCGCCGTCGCTCACTGTCGCGGCCGCAAGGGCCCGGCCCTGGTGCACGCACACGTCATCCGGCCGTACTCGCATTCGCTGTCCGACGACGAGGTCATGTACCGGCCGCCCGAGGAGCGGGCGGCCGAGGCGGCGCGAGACCCGCTGGTGCGATTCCCGGAGCGTCTGCTGGCCGAGGGCACCGTCACGGCCGAGGAGATCGAGGCCGTGAAGGCGGAGGTCGAGGCTGCCGTGGAGGCGGCGGCGGATGCCGCGATCGACTCTCCGCAACCGGCGCCGGAGACGGTGATGCTGCACGTGTACTCGTCGGACGTGGACCCTGCCGCGGAGGGATTCGACACCGAGGACGACCCGCAGTTCACCGGCGATCCGACGACGATGGTGGACCTGCTCAACGCCTGCCTGAAGGACGAAATGGCCCACGACCCGAGGGTCGTGCTGTTCGGGGAGGATGTGGCGGACGTCTCGCGCGCCGAATACCTGAGCAAGGTCAAGGGCAAGGGCGGCGTGTTCAAGGTGACGTGGGGGCTCCAGAAGAAGTACGGCTCCGACCGGGTGTTCAATTCGCCGCTCGCGGAGGCCAACATCGTCGGTCGAGCGGTCGGGATGGCGACGCGCGGCCTGAAGCCCGTGGTCGAGATTCAGTTTTTCGACTACATCTGGCCCGCATACATGCAGCTCCGCAACGAGCTCGCCACCTTGAGATGGCGCTCGACCGGGGCCTTCAGCGCCCCGGCGGTGGTGCGCGTGACCTACGGCGGATACCTCAAGGGCGGAGCCGTCTACCACTCGCAGACCGGGGCTGCGCTGTTCACGCACATCCCGGGTCTCCGGGTCGTGTGCCCGGCGACGGCCCTCGATGCGAACGGCCTCCTGCGCACCGCGATCCGGTGTGACGACCCGGTGATCTTCCTCGAGCACAAGCATCTCTACCGCCAGACGTACAACAAGGCGCCGTATCCCGGCCCCAACTTCATGATCCCGTTCGGCAAGGCGAAAGTCGTCAAGGAAGGTGCCGACGTCACCGTCGTGACGTACGGCGCGCTGGTGCAGCGCTCCCTGGTCGCGGCCAAGGAGGTGGAGGAGGCGACCGGCTTCAGCGTAGAGGTCGTTGACCTCCGCTCGCTCGCGCCGGTGGACTGGGAGGCGATCGGGCGATCGGTGCGGAAGACGAACCGCGTCGTCGTGGCGTACGAGGACCCGCTGTCGTGGGGATACGGCGCGGAGCTGGCCGCACGGATCGGCGACGAGCTGTTCGCGTGGCTCGACGCCCCGGTGCGGCGCGTCGCCTCGACCGACACGTTCGTGGGGTACGCTCCGCAGCTGGAGGACCGGATTCTGCCTCAGGTCGCCGACGTCGGCGCGGCGATCCGGGAGTTGGCGACCTTCTGATGGACCGCGCCCGGCGTGCGCGGCATGCACTGTTCGGGCTCATCTTCGTCCTTTCCGGCGCGGCCGGACTGGTCTACGAGCTGGTCTGGGTCCGGCAGCTCTACCAGTTCTTCGGCTCCACGATCCATTCGGTCACCACCGTCGTCGCGGCCTACATGGGCGGCCTCGGCCTCGGGGCCTATGTGCTGGGCCGCCGCGCCGACCGACAGGCCAATCCCGCGGCACTCTACGGCCGGCTCGAGATCGCCATCGGCGTCTTCGGGGTGCTGTCGCCGTGGATTCTGCGGGGAATCGGTGCGGCCTACCTCGCGCTCGCGCGCGGCCTGGCTCCCGGCCTGTGGGTGGGCACGGGGATCAAATTCGCTTTCGCCTTCACGGTCCTGCTGGTGCCGACGTTCCTCATGGGCGGCACACTGCCCGTTCTCACCCGCGCGTTCGCGGGCGATCGCAGCGACGAGCTGCGGGGCGAGCTGGCGCTCTTCTACGGGCTGAACACGGTGGGCGGCGTGCTCGGATGCGTGTGTGCGGGCTACCTGCTCATCGAGTTCGCCGGACTTCAGGCGTCGGCGCTCGCGGCGGGCGCCGTGAATCTGGGCCTCGGCGCGGCAGCGCTCGCGCTGGCCCGGTCGCCGGCTCCGCAAGGCGGCGCCCCGCCCGTCCCCGGAGAGCCGGTGTTCACGCCTGACCCCGGCGTCTCCACCCGCCGACTGGCCACCTGGCTCATCGGCATCACCGCGTTCGCATCGCTCCTGTACGAGATCGCGTGGACGCGAGCCCTCATCCTTGTCATCGGCAGCTCGACGTACGCGTTCACCACGATCCTGGCCTGTTTCCTCCTTGGCATCGGGCTCGGCAGCCTGATTGCGGTCGGCCGAGGGAGAAGCACGCGCGACTTGCTGCTGCGCGCCGCGCTGGTCCAGGGGGCGATCGCGGTGCTGGCGTCGCTCCTCTTCCCCTTCTTCCGCGCCCTCCCCGTTTACGTCGTCGCGACGCTCCAGGTGCCTTTCCTCACGCCCGTGGAGCTGCTGGTGCTGCACGGGCTCGCGGTGGCGGCCGTGGTGATCCCGCCGGCGCTCGGCATGGGGCTGAGCTTCCCGCTGCTGGCCGAGCTGGCGTCGGAGCGTGCAGGGGCGACCGGGCGCGAGGTCGGAAGAGCCTATTTCGCCAACACGCTGGGCAGCATCGCAGGGGCGGTCGTCACCGGCTTCGTGCTGATCCATCTCGTCGGCAGCGAGCGCACGCTGGTCGTCGGGGTCGTGGTCAACGCGGCCGCGGCGGCGGCGCTGGCCTGGTGGATCCAGCGCGAGTGGCGCGCGGAGCGGACGTCGCGGGCCGCGGAGCGCGTGCCCGCCGGCCTGGCGCTCGTGGCCCTGGCGGTGACGGTACTGACGCCGAGCTGGTCGAACCGGCTGCTGGATCGCGGGGCGGTGGTCTACGGCCGCACGGCCATGGACGCGGACGAGCTCAGCCGCTACCTGCGCGGCTATGGTTCGGAGCAGCTCTTCTTCAAGGAGGGATGGAACGCCGCCGTGTCGGTGTGGCGGGACGGGAACCAGACGTGGCTCAAGGTGAACGGGAAGGTGGACGCCTCGAGCGTGGCGGACATGGACACCCAGGTCATGCTGGGGCTCCTTCCGGCGCTGGCGCATCCCGGACCGCGTCGCGCCTTCGTCGTCGGATTCGGGTCCGGAGCGACCACGCGCACGCTGGCCGACGTGCCCGGCGTGACCCGGATCGACGTGGCGGAGATCGAGCGCGCGGTGCTGCGCGCGAGCCCGCTCTTCCGCGACGTGAATCGCGACGTGCTCGCCGACCCGCGCGTCCATGTGATCGAGGACGACGCGCGCAGCGCGTTGATGCTCGCGGAAACGCCGTACGACCTGATCGTCTCGGAGCCGTCGAATCCGTGGATCGCCGGCGTCGCGTCGCTGTTCACGAGGGACTTTTACCGGATCGTCGCGCGGCGCCTGGCGCCTGGGGGGGTGTTCTGTCAGTGGCTGCAGATGTACCGCGTGACGCCGGCCGCGGCCGCGGTCGTGATCGCGAACGTGCGAGCGGTCTTCCCGCACGTGGAGGTCTGGTTCGCGAACGCGAGCGACCTGATGGTGCTTGGGGCGAACGCGCCGCTGAGGTGGGACCGCAACCGCGTCGCCGCGCTGCTTGCGCCGGGCACGCGTACGGGGGAGGCCGCGCGGAGCTGGCTGCGGGTCGCGAACCCGGACGATCTGCTCGGGCACTTCCTGCTGGGGGAGCGCGGCACGCGGACGTTCGCCGGAGGCGCCACGTTCGACCACACGGACGACATCCCCGCGCTGGAGTTCCGCGCCGCGCGCTCGCTCCTCGCCGGGTTCATCGCGCGGCCCGTCTTTGATTCGCTGATCGCCCTGAAACAGGACGTGGGCGACTCGCTCCCCGCGCTGGTGAACTGGCCGCTCGCACCGGGGGCGTGGCCGGAAGCGTACGCGCGGGCGCTTCCGGCGGCGGATGCCCGGGCGCTGGCCGCCGCGCGGCTCGCCCTTGCGCTGGCTCCCCGGGACGCCGCGCGCGAATCGGGTCTGGGGTACGTGCTGGCCGGCCGTCGGGACTATGCGGCGGCGCGGGGACCTCTGGATCTGGCGCTGGCTGCCAGAGGCAACGATCCGGATCTCCTGCTCGCCTCCGGGCTGGTGTACCTGGAGCTCCGGGACACGGCGAGGGCAACGGTGCTGCTGCGGCGGGTGCTCGATGCCGGCGGCGACTCGGCCCGCGCGGAGGCGATGCTGGCGCAGGTGGCGGCCAATCGCGGGGATTACGGGACGGCTGCGGCTTATGCGAGGGGCGCGCTGGATGCGCTGAAGCCGACCCTGGCGCGGCCGTTTCCCGACGCCCTCGCTGACGTGTTCACGGCGCTCGCCAACCGCGCTCCGCCGTCCGTCGCCGGCCCGCTGGCCGAGCGCGCCGTGGCCGCTCGGCCGTCCTGGCAGGTCGGGTACTGGGCTGGGGCCGTGGTCTCTTCACGGGTCGGTGGCGGCGCGTGCGAAACGGCGCGTCGGTTCGGAGCCGGCCTGGAACGGTTCGGCTGGACGGGCGAGGAGATCGAGTCCGCGGAGCGCCGTTGCTTCGCCGCGCGATGAGAGGCTGATCCGACAGATCAGCCGGGGGCCGGACCGGTCTCCTGGCCGGTGAGCCGCCGGATCTCGCCGGCGGCCGATACGGCGGCGTCCACGTCGCGGGAAAGCGCACGGGCCTGTTGGGTCGCCTGGGTCAGGTCGCCGAGCGCCTCCGCCACTCCCGCCGACCGCAGGCGCAGCAGGTCGAAGCGCACGTTCTGCATCGCCAGCAGACACGACTCCAGTTGCGACGCGAGGGTGGACCGCCGCGCGAGCAGATCGGTCATGGTCTGGCGCTGGCGCACCAGGAGCCCCATCCGGCGGTCTCGATCCGCTGACGCGGGCTCCTGCTCGAGAGCGGCGATGCGCATCTCCAGCTTCTCCAGCGCCGTCGTGTCGATGTCCCGCTCCAGCGCGTAGAGCGTGCGCCCCAGGTCCGTCGCGCGCTCCAGCAGCTGGTCGACCGTCGGAGCCACATCCGGAAGCATCTTCCTCTCGGACTTCGGCATGCGCTCGAGCATGGCGAGGATGGCGGCGCGGTCGCTGCGGGCCTGTTCGATCGCCGAGGCGTGCGGTCCCAGCTCCTCGGGGGCCGGCGCCGTGAGCGATGCCCGGGACTCTCTGGCCTCCAGAGCGTCGGGGGCGGGCGGCCGGTGGGTGACGTCCTTCCAGGAGTACCCCGCGGTCCACAACCTCGAGTAGTCGCGTGCGAGGCCCCAGCCCATCCACACGGCCGGGATGATGAACCAGGGGTGGCCGATCCCGCCGCCGACGAAGACGTTGATCAGCATCAGTGGGCCGATGATCGACGCGTAGCGGGCGAGGCGATGGCGGAAGCGCGCGACCATCGCGGGCTCACCTGCGGCCTGCGCCCGGCGCACGACCTCCTCCTCTTCGCGCTGCCGCCGGTCGAGCCGGTCGTCGAGCTTCTCGGCACGCCTGGCGGCGTGGGCGGTGATGCGGTCGACGCGCCGGAGCGCCTTGTCGCGGCGCCGGAGCGCTTTGTCGGACAGGTCGTCGCCGCCGAGATAGTCGCGCGAGGGGCTGGGCGCGACCGGAATGCGGCGGCTGGGTCTGGGCGCGGGCGCCGAGTACGTGTTGGTCTCCAGCGCGCGGCGCAGCGCGTCTGCGCTTGGCCAGCGGTCTTCGGGATCCTTCTCGAGACAGCGCATGACGGTGAGCGCCAGCTCCGACGGCATCTCCGGACGCAGACGGTCGACCGGCGTGGCCGGCGTGCTGATCTGCTTCATCAGCAGCCCCGGTACCGTAGGCGCCTGGAACGGCAGTTCGCCGGTGAGCATCTGGTAGGCAACGACGCCGAGGGAATAGAGATCGGAACGGCCGTCGATGACCCGCTCGCCCGCAGCCTGCTCGGGGCTCATGAACGCCGGCGTGCCGATGGCGATGCCCGTGTCCGTCAGCGTCCCGCCTTCGGCGCTCAGAGCCTTGGCGATCCCGAAGTCGGTGACCATCACCCGGCCGCGGGTACCCTCGAGCAGGATGTTGTCCGGCTTCACGTCGCGGTGGATGACCCCCTGCTGGTGGGCGGCGGCAAGGGCGTCGGAGGTCTCGCGCATGATGCGCCGCGCCTCTTCCAGCGACAGTCGGCTTCTGCGCTTGAGCCGCACCGCCAGCGATTCGCCGTCGACGTAACCCATCACGAAATAGACGAGGTCGTCAGCCTCACCGACCGCGTGGATGGGCACGATGTTCGGATGGGAAAGACGAGCCGCCGTTTCCGCCTCGCGCATGAAGCGCGCGCGGATGTCCCTGCGGTAGGCCAGCTCGGGAGGAAGCACCTTCACGGCGACCGTGCGCTTGAGCTTCTCGTCGTGCGCCCGGTAGACGACTCCCATCCCACCGCGCCCGATTTCGCTCTCGATGGTGAACGCGCCCGCAAAGGCCTGAGCCAGCCGGTCCTGGAGAGCGCGGTCGCCGTCGGTCGGGTTCATCGGCAGGAGTGGGCCATGGCCGCGCATAGATTAGCTCCGCCGCACAGGCACGGCAACCGCGCGGCCAATCCTCGTGCGACGAAGAGACATCTGCTCGCGCGCCGCTTGCAGCCCGCGCGCCCCGGGCAGGCGTGCAGGTGTTGAGGCGCCTGCCAGAATGGCACACAAAAGGGAGTTCTTCGTGGCACGATCGGTGCCACTCGCGGAGAGTATGGTATGGTGCAAAGGCAGCAGCGCGGTTTCCTTCGTGAGGTGGAAATGAGTGAACGGATGACTCTACCGGTCTTGCCGCTGCGGGAGATGGTGCTCTTCCCGGGCGTGACCGCGCCGATCAGCGCGGGTCGGCCGGGAACTTTGCGGGCCATCGAGGCCGCACTGAAGATGGAGCGCCGTACGATCTTCGCGGTGTCGCAGCGCGAGAACACGGAGCAGGTGTCTGCCGAGAACCTGTACTCGATCGGCACGGTGGCGCGCATCGGGCAGATGCAGCGTGGGCTGGCGGGCGTGCAGCTGCTTCTGCAGGGTGAGGGCCGGGCGAGCGCGGTGCACATCGGAGAACGGGACGGTTACCTCGAGGCGGTGGTACGCGAGCTCGAGGATGAGCCGCCGCCGGATCCGGCGGATGCCGCGTTCCTGGCGCTCTACAAGGAGGCGCGCGAGCGCGCCAGCGAGCTCGGCCAGAAGAGCGGCCTGCCGGAAGAGATGGTCCAGCAGGTGCTCGCATCGGTCACCGAGCCGGGTCGCTTCGCCGACCTCGTCGCCGGGTACCTCGATATCAGGACGCTCGAGCGGCAGGCATTGCTGGAGACGCTGGCAGTCGAGGAGCGCCTGCGCCGCGTGCTGATCCACGTGCAGCGCCAGATCGGCGTCATCAACGCGCAGGAGGACATCAAGTCGCAGGTCCAGGAGGAGCTGGGAGAGCGTCAGCGGGAGATGTACCTGCGCGAGCAGCTCAAGGCGATTCGGCGCGAGCTGGGCGAGAGCGAGGACGACCGCGACGTCGCCACCCTGAAGGAGAAGCTGGACAAGCTGGCGCTGCCGGAGGCGGCGAAGAAGGAGGTCGAGCGGGAGCTGGCGCGGCTGGACCGCACGTCCAAGGACTCGATGGAGGCGCAGGTCATCCGCACCTACCTCGAGTGGATCGCCGAGCTGCCGTGGAACACGCGCTCCGAGGATTCGCTCGATCTCAAGCGTGCCGAGCAGGTGCTCGAGGAGGATCACTACGGCCTGCGCGACGTCAAAGAGCGGGTGCTGGAGTTCCTCGCGGTGCGGCAGCTGCGGGAGCAGGAGCCCAAGGAGGCCCCGGGCTCCGGGACGGCGGAGATCCCGGGGCAGGCGGACGATCGGGTGCTGTCCAAGGGGCCGATCCTGCTCTTCGTGGGACCGCCCGGCACGGGCAAGACCTCCATCGCGAAATCGATCGCGCGGGCGATGGGGCGGAAATACGTGCGGATCTCGCTGGGTGGCGCGCGTGACGAAGCCGACATTCGCGGTCACCGGCGCACCTACGTGGGCGCGATGCCCGGGCGCATCATTCAGGGGATGAAACAGGCCGGTACGAAGAACCCGGTGTTCCTCCTCGACGAAGTGGACAAGCTGGGGGTGTCGTTCCAGGGAGATCCCGCGGCTGCATTGCTGGAGGTGCTGGATCCGGCGCAGAACGACTCGTTCACCGACCACTACCTGGGCGTGCCGTTCGACCTGTCCGAGGTGCTGTTCATCGCGACGGCGAACTTCCTGCAGAACATTCCCGCGCCCCTGCTCGATCGTCTGGAGACCGTCGACTTCACGGGCTACACGGAGCTGGAGAAGCTCGCCATCGCGCGTCAGTACCTGGTCCCGCGACAGCTCAAGGAGAACGGTCTGAGCACCGGACGGCTCGCGGTCGAGGACAGCGCGATCCGCGAGATCACGGGGAGCTACACGCGCGAGGCGGGGGTGCGGCAGCTCGAGCGGGAGCTGGGCAGGCTCGCGCGGAAGGTGGCGCGCCGCGTGGCGTCGGATGGCGGCGAGAAGATCGTCATCACGGACGCGGACGTGCGCGCGCAGCTGGGGCGGCCCAAGGTGCGGCCGGAGCGCGCGGCGCCGAGCGACGCCGTGGGCACGGCGACGGGGATGTACTACACCCCCACCGGCGGCGACATCATGTTCGTCGAGGCGTCGCTGATGCCCGGGAAGGGAGAGCTCGTGCTGACGGGGCACCTGGGCGACGTGATGAAGGAGTCGGCCCGCGCCGCCCTCACGTATGCGAAGACCCACGCGGCGGCGCTCGGCGTGCCGGAGGAGGCGCTGAAGGACCGCGAGATCCACGTGCACGTCCCGGCCGGCGCGATTCCGAAGGATGGCCCATCGGCGGGCGTGACCATGGCGACGGCCCTGGTGAGCGCGATGACCCAGCGTGCCGCGCGCCACGATGTCGCCATGACTGGCGAGGTCACCCTGAGCGGGCGCGTGTTGCCGATCGGCGGATTGAAGGAGAAAGTCCTGGGCGCCGCCCGCGCCGGCATCACTGAGATCGTCCTGCCAAAGGAGAACCAGCCGGAGCTGGAGGACCTTCCGGAGGAGGTGCGGAAGTCACTCACCTTCCATCCGGTGGAGACGCTCGAAGAAGTGCTGGTCCTCGCACTCAGGAGCCGGGACGCAAAGGCCGTGGACGAGTTGCTGTCGACGGCATCTCGCAAATAGTCAACCGTGCGGTTGACCACGGCGCCTATTTCCAGGCGCAGTAGTCCATCACCATCTTGAGCATCGT
>Ga0335081_10007848_pt1 | contig 17096 bp, 12 predicted proteins | sample Lox_Sample_35_FD_206713 | JGI IMG/M metagenome (GOLD analysis project Ga0335081, IMG submission 206713) | Soil microbial communities from Loxahatchee National Wildlife Refuge, Florida, United States - Lox_Sample_3.5 | ecosystem: Environmental > Terrestrial > Soil > Wetlands | place: USA... | reverse complement strand
AACACGCTCGCATCCGGCGAGCTCGAGAGTGTAAGCGGCGCGAAGTTCGGCGGCAGGAATCCGAGCAGCGCCTTGTCGAGCAACACCGCCAGCCCGACGCCGGCCGCGCCGCCTGCCATCGAGAGGGTAAGGCTCTCGACCAGCAGTTGGCCGACCAGCAGCCGCCGCCCGGCGCCTAATGCCAGCCGTACCGCGATTTCTTTTTGCCGCGCGGACGCCCGAGCGATCAGCAGATTCGCCAGGTTGGAGCAGGCGATCAGCAGCACCAGCGCCACGATGGCCATCAGCGCCAGCAGCGGACTCGCGAACTGGCGGCGCAGTTCGGATCGGCCCTTGGAACCCGGCAGCACGTCCATCCACATCGCCAGGAACTGCTGCCGCGTGAATTCCGTGGTCTTGGCGAACGCGGGCATGGCCACTTCCATCCGGAGGATCTGGTGGAACAGGGGCTGCAATCCCGCCTTGGCATGCTCCAGCGTCATGCCCGCCCTGAGCCTGCCGAAGACCTGCACGAAGCGGCGGCGGCGGTCGTTCAACTGCGGAAACGGTGTCTTGGGCAGATCGTCCTGCATGGTGATGGGGACGCGAATCTGCGGCGAGTATCCAGGTTGCACGCCGTCGAAACCCGCCTGGCTGACCCCGATGATGGTCAGCGGATAACCGTTGACGACGATCCTCTTGCCGATTACCGCGCGATCACCGGCGAAACGTGTTTTCCAATACGTGTAGCTGAGTACGGCGAGCGGATGGCCGCCCTGCATGAGATCGTCCGCGGCCGTGAAAACGCGTCCCAGCGCGGCGCTCACGCCCAGCACGGGGAAATAGTTGCCAGATACCAATTCGCCCGATACCAACTCGGTCTTGCCGTCGAAGCTCAGGCTGAACGTTTCGCCGTAGCGGCAGAACATCCCGCTGAAAACCTGGTTCTTGTCGCGGAAATCCTGGTACATCGGGTAGGAGAGCGCGTTGGACCCGTTATTGCTGCCGTAGTGGCGTCCGCGCGCCGTCAGCAGCACCAGTTGCTCGGGATGATTCACAGGGAGCATTTGCAGGATGAGTTGATTGACGAGTGTGAAGATCGCCACATTCGCGCCGATGCCCAGCGCCAGAGAAAGCAGCGCCACGGAGGTGAACAATGGCGATTTCTGAAAGGTGCGAAGGGAGTAGCGCAGATCGCGCAGTATGGTGACCATGGAGGTTATACTGCGCGGCGCCGAAAAGGTTACGAGCTTCCGATGAGCACGCCCGTGGCGAACACGAGCACGCCGCCCAACCCGACCTGCAAGGCCGCGGCCACGGCCGAAGTCTCCATGTACTTCTGACGGATCCACGAGATGGCGGCCAACTCCGCCACTACCACGGCCACGGCGGCGCTCAGGGCCGCGGTGAAGCCGGGAATCAGGAACGGCAGCGTGTGGCCGATGCCTCCCAACGTGGTCATCAGGCCGCAAATCAGCCCGCGCAGCCAGGGATGGCCCCGTCCGGTGAGGCTTCCGTCATCCGACAGCGCCTCTGCAAAACCCATGCTGATGCCCGCGCCAAGCGACGCCGCCATGCCCACCAGGAATGCGTCCCAGGGCTTGTGGGTGGCGAAGGCCGCAGCGAAGACCGGCGCCAGCGTGGAAACGGAGCCGTCCATCAGCCCCGCCAGACCGGGCTGAACGATTTGGAGGACGAACAGGCGCCGGTTTGCCTCATCCTCCTCCATGCGGACGCCGCCGCCGAGTTTGTCTTCTTCGAGCCTTTCCGCGCGGTCCTCGTGGGATCGTTCTTCCTGCGCCAGGTCGTCCAGCAACTGCCGGATGTTCGCGTCCTGCGTTCGCGCGGCGGCCCGCTCATAGAATCGGCGCGTCTCCACTTCCATGGAGCTGGCGGTATTGCGCACCGTGTCCAGGCCCAGAGGGCGGACGAGCCAGACCGGCTTGCGAGTGACGAAGCCGCGGACATCCTGACGGCGAATCAGCGGGATGTGATCGCCGAACTTTTTTTGATGCAGCTCGATCAAGCGCCGCCGGTGGCTCGATTCCTCTTCACGCATGCCGTCGAAGACAGCCGCCGTCGCCGGGAAATCCTGCCGCAGACCTTCGGCAAAGTCCGCGTAAACGCGCTCATCCTCTTCTTCGAGAGAGATGGCCAGGGCGAGAATTTCGCGTCCGGACAAACTATCGAAACTGCGCATAACTTCACTCTATGCTGTCCCGCCATGTTAGCATCAAGCCTGAATGGCGCTGGCCGATCTCACCAAACAACTCGCGCAGCAGGCCCTTCTGTCGGCCACGCAGGAACCGGCCGCGGCTGCTCCCGCGGACGACGCGGGCGCGGTGATCGTCTCCCAGATCGGCGCTATGCAGAAGGCTCTGAAAGACGACGAAGAGCTGGTGGTCTTTTTCCAAAGCGGCGGCGAGAGAATCCGCGTGATGGAGATTTACCTGCCGTCCCCGCAGGTCGCGGTCTTAACCGGCGCCGACGGCAACCGCGTGCCTGTCCGCATCATTTCGGCGGTGGGATCGCTGCAACTGGTCGCCCGCACGGGAAAAGTGCAGCCGGGGACCAAGCCCGCGCGCGTGAACCTGGTCATCCCGAAAGCGAGAGGTTCCAGCGCGAAATAACGCGCGTCTCGTGCTCGAAGCCGAGCGTGCTCACCGACGCCGTTCCCAGCGCAAAAAGCTTCCCGGACACCGGCGGCAAGCCCAACCAGCGAGCCGCGAGAATGCGCAGGATGTGGCCGTGCGCGAACAGCGCCACGGCGCCATCCGCCGCGAGCGCCCGTTCCACCACGGCATCCGCCCGCGCCGCCACGTCCGCGATGTTCTCCCCGTTCAGCACTCCGTCCTTCCACAACGACCACCCTGGCCGCTCCTGTTGAATCTGCGGCGTGGTGCGGCCTTCGTAGTCGCCGTAGTTCCATTCGGCAAGGTTCGGGTCGACCTGCGCGGCCCCGCCGTAACCGGCCAACCGGCAGGTCTCGCGCGCGCGTTCCAGCGGGCTGGTGAGCACCATTGCAAACGGACGCCCGGCAAGCCAGCGCCCTATAGCGGCTGCGTTCTCCCGGCCCGCGCCGGTCAGGGGGAGGTCTGTTCGCCCGGTGTGCGCCCCGGAGCGGCTCCATTCGGTCTCACCATGACGGATTAGCCAGAGTTCTCGCAGCATTCTCTTTCACTTTACAAAGGAAGTCAGGCGCCTGCCGGCGCCCTCTCTCCCGGCGCAGAAGGTTAAGCAGCGCTTTAGATTCATTTGCTTACAGCGATTTTACGGTGATAACAAAGGTTAATATTTGCCTTGCCTCCGTGATTCCAAGGCTGTAGAATGAGGCCAGTCACGGGTCCTTTTGCATGCCTTGGCAGGTATGTGCGACATTAACGGGTAAACAGGGGTGAAACTCTAATGTTCCGATCAGTGTTTGTACTTGCACTTGTGCTGGCGTTGTTTGCCAGCCTTCCCTTGACAGCCCAGGTAAACGCCACCGGAACGCTCGTGGGAACCGTTACAGACCCGAGCGCTGCTGTAGTACCTGGCGCCGACGTCAAAGCGATCAACCCGGATACTGGATTGACTCGCGAAACAAAAACCAACGAAGCCGGGCAATACCGTTTCGACCTGCTGCCGGCCGGCATCTATCAGGTTCGAATCGCAAGCAAGGGTTTCGCCGAACAGGTGTTCGCGAAGATAGAACTGGCGGTCAGCCAGACCACTACGGTTGATGCGAAACTCTCGCCTAGCGTGCAAGCTTCGGTGATCACCGTTGAAGCCGCCGCGCTGCTGGTGGATACGGTTAAGACCGACGTCAGCGTGCCCATCTCCTCGTCGCAGATCGACACACTGCCGTTGAACGGCCGCGATTTCGTGAACCTGGCGTACCTGGCGCCGGGAGCTCGGCCGGTGAACTCCTACGACCCCACCAAGAACCGCATCGGTGTGTTCGCCGTCGATGGGTCTAACGGGCGGAACGTCAACGTAACGGTGAACGGTATTGACGACAAGGACAGTACTGTCGGCGGCCCGGTGATGCAACTGCCGCTCGAAGCCGTCGCCGAGTTCCAGATAAGCACGCAACGCTTCTCCGCCGCCAACGGCCGCAGTGAGGGCGCGGCCATCACCGCTATTACCAGGTCTGGAACCAACAACTGGCACGGCTCGCTATATCTGCTCGACCGCAACCAGGCGTTGAACGCCAATGACTACTTCTCCAAGCAGGGCGGCAATCCCAAGGCTGACTACGGCCGCCAGCAGTTCGGAGGCGCTATTGGTGGTCCCCTTCGCAAGGACAAGGATTTCATATTCTTTACCCTCGAGCGCGAACGCGAAGCCACCAGCCTCATCGTCAATCCAACGTTCTTCAACGAACTTACCTTGGCCAAGCCGTTAGGCGCGGAGCCAGCCTCGGTGATCCCCACCCCTTATTTCGACTGGCGTTACAACGGCCGCCTGGATCATCGGTTCAATGAAAAACACAACATCTTCTTCAGCTATTCGGATCAGCACAACAACGGCCTGAACGACCAATCCGGCTCCGGGAACGATCTCACTGCCGGTAACTTCACCACCAACCGTCTGATCCTCGCCAGCGTCAATTTCAATTCAGTTTTTACGCCTACCGTCGTCAACGCCATTACGATCGGCTACCAATATTGGAACAACGTCATCGACTCTACCACCAAGTACCCGACCGTCACGTTCGCTTCCGGCGAGTATTTTGGGACGAACGGGAACGTGCCGCAGCAGTCCTTCCAGAAGAAGTGGCAGTTCAAGGACGATCTCTCGATTAACAGGGGCCGTCACAGTCTCAAGACCGGGGTCGATTTCCTGGCCGAGCCCACTTTCGGAGGTTTCTTCGAATTCACGCCCACTCCCTCGGTCACCTTCATCGCCGACCCCAGCCAGATTCTTGGCGACAAAGTGACCTACCCTCAAGGCTTCGCCACGCCGGGGTTGATCACCAACATTTCGGAAACGTCTGGCAATCCCTACTTCGATCTTTCCGGCAAGATGCTTGGCCTTTATTTCCAGGACGACTGGAGGGTCACCAATCGCCTGACCCTCAACCTCGGCTTGCGCTGGGACCGGGATTTCAACCTGAACGGTGGCTCTGCTATCCCGAACTCCCGCGCCTACCTGGAGCTTAAAGCCATCGGAAGCCCGTACGCAGGTGGTATCGCGCATGACGACACCAAGGATTTCAGCCCTCGTGTCGGCCTGGCCTATGCGCTGACATCATCCGCCAAGCACGTAGTTCGCGCCGGTTTCGGCCTGTACTACGGCCAGATCTTCGAGAACATTCCGCTGTTCATGGTGCAGCAGGCCAACGCCACCGTTTTCGCGACGGTACTGAATCTGAATAGCGTTGGACCGGGCGACCCCGGCGCCGACATCGTGCCGACCACCGGCAAGCTGCTGTCGCAGTTCCGTTATGGCGTCGATCCCCTGCCCGTTCCTCCGCCTCCGCCGACGATTCTTCCAGCCGGCTCGACCGGCCGCCTCATGGACCCGAAGTATCGCAACCCGTACACCGAGCAGTACAACGCCGGCTACACCTTCGCCATTAATAGCGCTAACGCTGTCGAGGTGGACTATACGCACGTGTTGGGCCTGCACGAGTCCAAGAGCGTCCAGCTTAACCCCAAGAGTCCGAACTACTCCGGCCGCCTGATGGACAGCCTGTTCAACGCCGCCAAGCAACCCGTGCTTGGCAGCGTCACGGACTTCGCCTCGGTCGGCCGCTCTCGTTATGACGGCCTCAGCTTTACCTATCGGCGGCGCATGACCCACCGCGTCAGCCTGAACGCCAGCTATACACTCTCGCGCGCCCTGGCATATAACGGTTCGGCTGCCAACTTTGGCCAGGCCGCCACCGATCCTTCCAACATTTTTGCGGCGCACGATTTCGGTCCGACCCCGGTGGATGAAACCCATCGATTCGTGTTGAGCGGAATGGTCGAACTGCCGTGGGGCATCCATTTTGCGCCCATCATGCAGCTCGCTTCCGCGCGACCGTATTCGGCGCTCGAGGGCATCGACTACTACGCAGTCGGCAACGGCAGCACCACCGATTTCGCCGCGCTCCTGACCAACCAGCCCAATAACCTGCAAGCCACCAAAGCTTACACCGCCGCTCAGATCCGCTCGTGCCTGGCTGACGGAAGCTGTTTTGTCTCCTCTTTCGGCGCGCTGCGCGGTCAGGCGTTTTTCCAGTGGGACGCGCGCTTCAGCAAGCTCATTCACTTCAAGGAAAAGGCCACCCTGGAGTTCATGTTCCAGGCGTTCGACCTCACTAATCGCGCCAACTTCGGCCGCAGTTATCAGGGCAACATTCGCAGTTCCGCCTTCCAGCAACCGACCGGATTCTTCGCGCCTTCGAGCGTGGTGGTCCCCCAGTTCTTCGCCGGCGAAGGCGGTTTCACGTTCCGTTTCTAGGATGGATCCGCAGGGCAGGAGCAGGCTGACCTCAGCCCGCTTCTGCCCGCGGGGTCCCACCTTCGAACACCGCTTTCCCAAAAGCGCCCCCGTGGCAACCGCGTCTTGGGTGCAGGCGCATGACATAGCCGCGGAACTCCACGTGCTCGATCAAACTCGCTGGAGGTGTCCATGGCCAATCCCGTCCGTCTTCGTGAGCCCTTGACCGGTTCCCCCACGCTGGAATACATCAATCAGCGCATGTCGGCCGGTTGGAAATTGGTGGCGCTCGAGTGGGAGCGCGAATCCGCAGGGGAAAGCGAAGTTGCCGAGCCGCAGGAAGGCGTCGAGGAGATCCCCTACGGTCTGCAGGTCTCGAGCGACGGCCTGCGCCTGGTGGAAAACCCTACCGAGAGCCAGATCATCATTCGGGCGCTCGACATGATCGTGGAAGACTGCCCGCTTTCGCAAGCCGCGGAGGACTTGAACCGCCGCGGCTACCGCACGCGCGACGGGAAGCAATGGACTCCGGCGGCCCTGTTCAACCTGTTGCCGCGCATGATCGAAGTCGGCCCGCGCGTCTTCGTCAGCGAAGCCTGGACCACGCGCCGGCAGCGCCTGCCGAGAGTGGTGTAGCGTTACACACTCCCGATCCTGGCCAAATACAGATTTCGGCACCTTCCCGGGGTCAAGCCATACGTTGAAGCCGGGCCCAGCTTCCGCGCCGTCTCGTCGGGCTCCGTTACTTCTCCAGGTCCGGCATCGCTGTCGGCGCGGGCGTAGAACTCAAGCTATCCAGGCTCCGAATCGAGCCCGAACTGCGTTACATGCGGTGGCGCTCAGACGCCGTCTTGACTAACACCGAGGCAGCCGGAGTCGTTGTGGCGCCCAACTTCGCACCATCAAGCACCAATCAGGCCCAGTTCCTCGTTCGTATTGCTTTCTGAGGCTCGCGACGAGGCCGACAAAACCCATCCACGGAAAGTCCGCACGCGCAGTGCTAGAGTAAATGCCATGCAAGTCTGGCAGTATGCTCTCATCTTCGGCGCGGTTCTATCCGCCGCTTGCGGCTCCCGCCCCGTTGGGCAGGGCGAATCGCAGCCGCTAACGGCCGCAGCCTCCACAGCCGCCGAGCAGAGTGTGCGGGCATTCGTCCAGAATGTGGCGCACGACGTCACCCAGGAAGGTCCGGCGGCCTGGCGCAGGGAGTTCGCCGACAGCCCTTCGTTCTTCATGGCATCTGAGGGACGGCTGGTGTTCCCGGATAGCGCATCCGCGACGACGGGGATTCAGGATCTTGCCCGCACCGTCAAACAGATCACCCTGCAATGGGGCAACGATTTGCGGGTGGACGCGCTGACGCGGGACCTGGCAGCGGTGGGCGTTTCGTACCACGAAGTCCGGGTCGGCATCGACGGCGCACGCGTGGATGAGAGCGGCTTTTTCACCGGGACCGCCGAATACCGCGGGGGACGCTGGCAGTTCCGGAACGCCCACTGGTCGGTGATCGGCCCGCCCGCTGCTGTCCGTTAGGGTCTCGGATCCGGGTGGAGCAAAGAGGGCTCCCCCTACTCCTCCCGCAACGCGACTACCGGATCTACTCGCATGGCCCGGCGCGCCGGAAACAGCCCCGACACCATCACCACCGCTACCAGCACGGTCGCCACAACGACGACGATCATTGGCTCCAGAGGCTTGACGCCAAACAAGAACCTTGCCAGCAGCCTTGACACCGCCACCGTTCCAGCCAGCCCGATTGCCGCTCCCACGGCCGCGAGAAGCAGCGTCTCCCTGGTAACCATTGCCAATACCGAGTTGGGCGTGGCGCCGAGCGCCATGCGGATCCCGATCTCCTTCGTCCTTCGCGCGACCGCATACGATCCCACCCCGAACACCCCGACCGCGGCCAGCGCCACTGCCAATCCAGCGAATAAACCCAGCACCAGCGTGTTGAGGCGCCGCGACTCCAGACTGCCGGCCACCACGCGCGCCATGGTCGCGACCGCCGCCACCGGCTGGTTCTTGTCGATCCCGGCTACCGCACTCCGCACTGCCCCAGCCATCATGGCGGGATCGGCCGCCGTGCGTACAACGAGCACGTTGAACCTTCCCATGGCCGCGCCCTGGCTGCTGAGCGGCAGTTGATGGTTCAGCGTGTAGATCTGGTCCCTGGCCGCCCGTTCCGGCGAGTCCTGGCGCACATCCTTTGCGATCCCGACAATCGTGAACCATGTCTCGTCGAATCGGATGCGTTTACCCAGGGCTCCGGTTCCGGGCCACCACTGGTGCGCCAGAGATTCGCTGACGATGGTCACCGGCGGGGCCCCTGGCCCGTCGCTTTCAGTGAAGTACCGGCCGCCCGCCAGAGGAATTCCCATGGCGCGCAGATAATCGGTGCTGGTGTTCGCATAAGAAGCAAACGGATTCTGGCGATCCGTCTCCGGCCGCCCCTCGACCGCGTAACCCGTCCCTTGCATGATGATTCCCATCGGAAGGGACGACACCGTGCCGGCGTATTGCACGCCTGGCAAGGCCTGGACCTTCCGCAACAGTTCCTCGCGAAACGCGCGCACCCGCTGACCATGTGGATAGCTGCGCTTGGATAGCTGCATCCGCAAGGTAAGAGCCTGTTCCTTCCGGAAGCCGAGGTCGACGGTTGCCGCCCGCCGGAAGCTTTCGATCAGCAGTCCCGCGCCCGCCAGCAGCACCAGCGCCAGCGCCGCTTCGACCACGACCAACAGCCGGGCGGCACGATTACCCGCGGAGACTGCTCGCCCTGCCGACACCGGGCCGAAGCTGCCGAGCGGCCGCAAAGCCGGCACAAGCCCGAACAGCAGCCCGGTCAGGAACGATATCCCTGCACCGAACCCTAATACCGAGGCATTGAGTCCGATTTCGTTGGCCCTCGGCATACCGGCTGGCAGCGCCGACTTCAGAAGCGGCAGCCCGCCATACGCCAGCAGCACTCCCGCCGCGCCTCCGGCCAGAGCCAGCATCGAGCTCTCGGTGAGCAGCTGGCGCGTCAGGCGGAGCCAAGTCACACCCAACGCCCGCCGCACCGCCATTTCCCGCTCGCGTCCCGCGGCGCGCGCCAGCAGAAGGTTCGCGACGTTGGCGCACGCGATCAGGAGCACAAAAGATGCGGCCGCCATCACCAGCAACAGAGCAGGACGCACGTTGTCGAGTTGGCGCACGTCGGTCAGGCTCGTTACCCTGACTCCCCAGTCGCCGTTCTCCTGCGGATATGCCTGCGCCAACCGCGCGGCCACGGTGTCCATCTCCGCCTGGGCCCGCTGGATCGAAACGCCGGTCTTCAAGCGCGCGACGACTTGCAGCGAATGCAGGTCCCTGGCGCGCTCCTGGTCCGCCGGCAGATTCAGAGACATCCAGATCACCGGGCGGTACGCCGCTGAACCCATCGGCGGGAATTCGAATCCGCGCGGCATCACGCCGGCGATGGTGTAAGCTTCGTCATCCACCTGGATCTGCCTTCCCACCACGCCGGTGTCGCCGCCGAACCGCCGTATCCACCACGCATACTCGATCAGCGCCTGCCGCGGCCCCGAGCCACGGTCCGCCTCCGCTTCCATCGCGTGTCCCACGAGGGGCCTCGCCCCCAGCATCTCGAACAAGTTGGCCGAGGCGCGGTGTCCGATCACCTCCTCCGCCCCTTCGCTTCCGGTGACATTCACCTCGTGGGTGTACCGGCTGACTCCGAACGCTTCGAACGCGCTGGTTTGCGCCTTCCAATCGGCCAAGTTCGGACAGGACGTGCCGCCCGCGAAACGGTGGCCGCTCAGTTGCTGCATGCCGACATCCACCAAACGATCCGCACGGGAATATTGGGCCGGCGAGAGCCAGACGCCGTATAGCACGCTGAAGATCGCGGTGTTGGCGCCGATCCCGAGCGCCAGCGTCAGCACGGTCGCCGCAGTGAACCCCGGTGAGCGCCGCATGCTCCGCACCGCGTACCGCGCATCCTGAACGAATTCCTCGATGAGCATCATATATTTATGAACGGCGAAAGAGCGCATATCGTTGGTGTCAATCCCCGCAGTTTTGAACAAATATGCGAGACTCAGTGGGTTGTGGCGAGTGCTTTGACCATCCCCGAAGCCCTGGCACTGGCGCAGGAATTGTTCAGCGGCGGGCGGTTGAAAGACGCCGCGGAGGTTTGCGCGAAGATCCTGGCTGCCCATCCAAGCCACGCCGCGACGATGCACTTGCTCGGCCTCATCGCGCACCGCGAAGGAAAGCGCGAAATCGCCATGCAATGGCTGCGGAGGGCGGCGCCCGGTTTCGCGCCAGCCTTCAACGACCTGGGGAACGTGCTGATGGAGGAAGGCAGGACCCGGGAAGCCACCGCGGAATACGTGCGCGCGATCGAGGCCGCGCCGGATTTCGCGGCGGCCCATAACAATTTGGGCAATGCGTGGCAGATCGCGGGCCGCCTGGAAGAGAGCGTGAACTGTTACCAGAAGGCCATCCGCCTGTCGCCGGCGTACGCGGAAGCGCATCGCAACCTGGGGAGCGCGCTGCGGCATTTGGGCCGCATCACGGAAGCGGTGGCCTGCTTCGAGACTGCGGTTTCGCTGAATCCAGGGTATGCGGAGGCCGTTACCCAGTTAGTGCAGGAGATGAAGTCGGTATGCGACTGGCGCCGCATCGACGAGCTCACCAGGCAACTGGTGGAGGTCGTAGAGTCGCAATCGGCGGCCGTCAACCCTTTCGTGTTCCTGTCGCTCCAAACCACGGCGCGGCAGCAGTGGTTGTGCGCGCGCCGCTGGGCCGCGGAGCATGTGGAAGCCGGCATGAAACCGGCAGCAGCCCTTCCGCGCGCGGGCGGAGACGCGAAAATCACGCTGGGCTATCTGTCGTCGGACTTTCAGGAGCACGCCACCGCGCACCTCACTGCGGAGCTGTTCGCGCTTCACGACCGGCAACGATTTCGGGTGATCGGCTATTCCTACGGCGCCGACGACGGGGGCGCGATGCGGCGGCGATTGATGGCGGCCTTCGACGATTTCGTAGACCTGGAGAAAGCTTCGCATGCCGAGGCTGCCGAGCGCATCCGCGAGGACGGCGTCGATATTCTGGCCGACTTGAAGGGATACACCCGCGACGCCCGGCCGCGCATCGTGGCGCTGCGGCCGGCGCCAGTCCAGGTCAGCTACCTGGGATATCCGGGGACGATGGGGAGCGATGGGGTGGACTACATCATCGCCGACCGGTTCGTCATTCCAGCGGAGTACCAAGAGTACTTTTCCGAGAAGGTGGCGTACCTGCCGGACTGCTACCAGGTGAACGATTCCACGCGGAAGATTGCGGAGCGGATTCCGAGCCGGCAGGAGTGCAGGCTGCCGGAATCGGGATTCGTGTTCTGCTGCTTCAACGCGTCTTACAAGCTGACGCCACAGGTTTTTCAAATCTGGGTGCGGTTGCTCGGGACCGTGCCGGGCAGCGTGTTGTGGCTTCTGGCTTCGAATCGCGAGACGGAGGAGAACCTGCGCCGGGAGGCGGACGTGCGGCTCACCGGTGGCGCTGCCCGGCTGGTGTTCGCTCCGACCCTGCCCAATGCGGAACATCTGGCCCGGTTGCGGCTGGCGGATGTTTTTCTCGACACTCTTCCCTACAACGCACACACCCTGGCCAGCGACGCGCTGTGGGCGGGCTGCCCGGTGATCACGTGCGCGGGCGAGACGTTTGCGTCGCGGGTGGCGGGGAGCCTGCTGCACGCAGTTGGGTTGTCCGAACTGGTGACGAGCTGCCTGGCGGACTACGAGTCGCTGGCAGCGCGGCTGGCGCGGGATCCGGCGCTGTTGGAGGGAATTCGGGAACGGCTTCGGGCGAACCGGCTGTCGGCGGCTTTGTTCGACTGTCGGAGATTCACGCGTCATCTGGAGTTGGCATTCGAGGAGATGTGGCGGCGTTACCAGCGTGGTGAGGCGGCGGAGACTTTCGTGGTGGATTCGTGTGGCTCGGTCCTATGAGGCGTGGAGCCAGACCGAACCCGCGCTTATTTCAGCAAGCCGCGCACGCGCAGCCAGCTTGCCAACAGCCCCGGCCAGGACGCTAGCGCCGGATCGGCCTGCGCCAGGCCCACGCCGTGAGGTCCGCGTTCATAGATATGGAGCTCGGCCGGCACCCCCGCCTTGCGCAGCGCCGAATAGAACATCATGCTGTTCTCCGGCGGTACGGTAGTGTCGGCATCGGTGTGAAAGAGAAATGTGGGCGGAGTCCGCGCGGTCACCTGCAACTCGTTCGACAGGAACTGGACCAGCTTGGGGTCTGGGTTGCTGCCGAGCAGGTTCAGAATGGACCCGCGATGCACGTGCTCGGTAAAGGAGATCACCGGGTAACAGAGCACCAGGAAGTCCGGCCGGCTGCTCACGCGATCAATGGGGTCGGCTGCGCGCGGGTCGCCAGGGTCAAAGTGTGTGCCAGCGGTCGAGGCCAGATGGCCACCTGCCGAAAAACCCATGATGCCGACCTGGTCGGGCGCCACGCCGAACTCCGCGGCGCGGGATCGGACCATGCGAATGGCCCGCTGCGCGTCTCCGAGCTCGATCGGATGATGATAGCGGGGACCCAGGCGGTATTGGAGCACGAATGCCACGACCCCGAGGGAGTTCAACCACCGCGCCACCAGGTAGCCTTCCTTGTCGATGGCAAGGTGCTCGTACCCGCCTCCCGGGCACACGATCACGGCGGTAGCTGTGCGGGCGCTGATCGCCGGCAGAAACGGCGTGATCGACGGACGGTCCTCCGGCTGGTTTCCCAGAGCACCCGGCGCGCCGGCCGGCCAGAGCAGTTCAGCGGGCGGCGTCTGCGCGGGCAGGAAAGCGCCGAAAACTAACAATAAAATTGCAGTTCGAACGGGGGACATGCCTCAGCTTGACGCAGAAGACCGTTACGGTGCAATGGAAGGCGGCGGGATACGTGCAACGAAACCAAGCGCCGCACAAGCTCAAGCTTGTGCCCACTAGGCTACTTGTGCAGATGCACTCGGTGGTGATGCAGCCAGTTGTGTATGACCAAACCGAAAAGGCCCAACAGGCCTAAAATAATGAGCACTTCGGGCACGTCAAGCGGACCCATATGTACTCTCCCTGATTCGGATTATACGCTCCGTAATAGAGAAATGGAATAGGGGCGAGGACCCCTTTCCGCTTCCTGTGCCATTCTGAGACTCTGGACGACAATTCCCAGCAACGAAACATAAGACCGCGGCGCCGGTGGCCGCTCGCCGCCGGTGCGTCATTTATCGCGCTTTGGTTTCTATGCTTTGCGGGCAAGGGCCTCGGGGCGCCGTTTTCCGGCGACGACCTCATGAACCTGCACTGGGCCGTCAACCGCATCGTCCCGACGCTCCTATTAGATAACTGTAACACCCGCCGCACATTACCCGGCGGCCTTCCTCTCCCCCGGGCTGGCTGGGCTGGCTCGTCCGTTGGCTACGAGGTGAGCGTCGTGGCGGCGGGTGAGGAGCCGAGCCGTCTCCTCGGCTGGCTCTCATCGTGAACTTGCAGTTCCCCTGAGATTGCGGGCGGGAAAGAGGAAAGTGCCGAGAGGGCGATTGCAAGGGTGCCGGCCAGTGTTATCGCAGCGGCAATGAGCGGGAGAAGGAGACGCGGAGAAAGCAGCGCGGCGGTATCGAGAGAGCCGTACGAGCCGCGCGATAGCAGGGTATACCAGTGCGGAAGGTCGGAGAGATGCGCGGTGCCGGCGGTGAAACCTGCATAAAAAGGGAGGAGCTTGACGGCGTAGGTGACCGCGATGACGTATGCCCAGACCCCAACAATGGCGACGTGCAGGAATCGCCCGACAGGCCCTGTGCATGACAATCCGATGAACAGCAGACAGAATCCGGGTGCCAACAACACCTGGACGTACCACGGTGCCGGGGAGAACCCCGCACCATTTGTGGACCAGAATGTCAGCACCGCCGAATACACCAACGCTGAACCGAAGCAGACAATGCCGACGGCAAGGACGCGCTCGGCGGCTGTGGCGCGCCCGCGGGCGACACGCACAAGGTAGGTGCAGGCCGAAGCCAGCAGCAGCAGCAGCATTACGCGTGTGGTGTTCCAGCTCAGCGCGACCAGGGAGTTGTTGCCGGTCCAGAGGCTCGTACGCGCCGTGGCAAGGGCGGCAGCGGCCCACGGCACGTGCAGGGCCGCGCGGGCGAGTTGAGCTGTGTGCGTGCCGCCCAGGGTCTCCTGCATGCCGCTGAGATTTCGGTACAGGGCGAGGTTGCGCATGTACCACGGCGCTGCGCCTGCAAGCGGAACGAGCGCCATCCAGCGGCGGAGCGGATGGTGGTCTTTCGCCGTCCGCCTGTCGCGAACCCACCAGACAACCGTCACGCCCATGGCCAGCGGGACGGCAGCCAGGAAATATGCCTTGGTGAGCAGCCCGGCTCCCAGCGCCAAGGCCAACCGGGACGCTTGCCAGGCCCGCGGACTGAGATGGAGCGCCACTGTCTCACAGAGCACGAGTGTGAAGAGCGGGATCGCCAGCCAATCGTTGGCGATATGGCAGACCGAGCCATAGAACATCTGCGACGAGAAGACGACGAATGTCACGGAAAGTGGCACGGTGGGCGACACACCCAGGAGGCCGCCCAGGCGGAAAGTGGCGATCCAGATGAAAAGCACCGAGAGCAGGGCACCGAGCAGGCGCAATCGGAGGATGCGGGCCGGGAGGGGTAAACCGGCCCAGAGGACATCGAACGGCGCCAGCACGGCATAGGCCAGGGGTGCCTGGTGAGCTTCGTAGTTGAGAAACTGGCCGTCGACGGCAGCGCTTGCGGGATCGATGGATTCGAGGCGGCGCCGGAGTCCACGGCGCTCGTCGCCGGACAAGCGGACATAGTCGTCAAAGACTATGCCGTGCCATATGTTGCCGCGCACCACGTAGGTGGTCGGAACGAGGTCCAGCGAACGGACGATTTCCTCGGAGAGCACAGCGCGACCGTGGACGGGAAGGGTGTGCAGGCGGCTAAGCTGCCGGACATAGCCGTAGTGAAATGGTTCGTCGAAGCCGTCCCAAAGGGGAAGCAAGCCCGTGTACAGCACGGCACTCAGAGCACCGTAGAAAAGGAGCACGAAACGGAGAGCGCGGTTTGCGCGTTGCGTCATCAGCCGTTAGCAGAGTAGCACAGCAGGTCCGTACCGGTCGGACCGGCCCCACGTGGAGATGAAAACCTGCCGCAGCCGTCCGGTGCATTCGCCTGCCCCGGCGCCTCGTTCAATTTGTGTCAAGCCTTAGCAAAATCACGATGCCTGCGGGGCACGCCGCCACCCTTTGGCCCAGCCGGACTTACTGCGCTCGATCCTGCCCGGGCTGCTCTTTTGGCCAGCCGAGCCCCGCATCGCATCGACGGCCGCTATTGTTGGGTGATCGTTAGGGAACTCACCGAAAAGCGGCTGCCGGCACCCTTCACGCGGGTATCGTTGTAATAGAAGTACGTCTGCCACGTTAACGGAGACGACCCGGGCACCGGGTCCAGGTACCCGTAGGGATTGCGAGCAATTCGTGGCGCGAGCATTGTGGGAGCCCAGGGCTCCAGGTAGCCTGGGAAGTAGAGTCCCCCCTGAGGACTGCGATTGCCGTAGGGCCCGAAGGGGATCGGATCGGGGAAGAACCCGATGGCGCCTGGCCATTGCTGGCCGTATTGGTCGGAGTAGTTGGTGAACCCGATTGCCGGGTTGCCGGCGGTCGGCCCGTCTAGGGAACCACCAAGGATCACGTCCGGGTTGAAGATAGCGAGGCCGCCGTTGAACATGATCGCCGACGGAGCTTGCCGATAGTACCAGAAATACATCGGCGAGGTGCCGTTTGGCCCAATATAGTTGAATAGATCCGTCCCGTTGAACGCACACAGCGGGCAGTAGTCGTAACAGTTATAGGATCCGTTGGGGTTGAATGGCCTACAGTCTTGGCCAACATAGCCCCAGTCGTTAAAGATAGCAGTGAACGGCAAGCTCGCCGGCCCAAGGTACAGACCTGTGTTATACCACTGCTGGCCCTCGCCGATACCGATGCCGCTTGTTTGATTCACTGATGTGATGACCTTCTGAGCATGGGACCCGTAGTCGCACACCCACGCGAGGTTGCCGAGTGTGGCACCTGTGGCTTCGTAAACCGCGTTGAGCAGGGCGCTTGGGTTCCCAGGGCAGGTCTCTATGGCCTGAACGTACACGTGCCACATGGAGCCGTCGTAGTAGGGCCGGGCGTCGATCATGTCGCAGAGGTTACTGGTCGCCGCAATGTCCAGCACCTTAACTGGAGGGCTAGGGAAGGACGTCGGCGACGTCGAAGTAGTCGCGTAGATGCCCTGTGCCCGAAAGCCTGTTCCGCTCGAGAACAAAAGCACGTACTGATAATTTGTTTGTGGGGAGGGTAGGACGACCGACGGCTCGTAGAGCCAGTGACTGGAGTCCCAAGTGAAGACCGGTGAGAGGAACGTAGTCGTGACCGTGTAGGTCCGACCGCCATATGAAAAGCTGAACCATTGTGTTCCCAGAGCCTGTATCGTCAGGAACATTAGAACGGCCAAGGTGCGCTTCATGTTGCTATCTCCTATGATGTTTTGTCTACTCCGAAGTTGTCGTGCAGCTCGGTGCCGACCAACGGGAGGCCGGAGGGAGCCGCAAAAGGGCTTTGCAGTTGCCCGCTTTCCCTTATCTCAGTCCATCTTCGGA
>Ga0335081_10007847_pt1 | contig 17097 bp, 17 predicted proteins | sample Lox_Sample_35_FD_206713 | JGI IMG/M metagenome (GOLD analysis project Ga0335081, IMG submission 206713) | Soil microbial communities from Loxahatchee National Wildlife Refuge, Florida, United States - Lox_Sample_3.5 | ecosystem: Environmental > Terrestrial > Soil > Wetlands | place: USA... | reverse complement strand
TAGAACAGCGTCAGAAACATCTCGGTGCGCGTCAGCTCCTCCGCCAGAGAGCGCTCGAGCTGCTCCAACGCCTCGCTCGGTGACTCGCCGGTCTCGGCGTGAATGCCGGACGCGGCCATCACGAGCGCCATGATCAGGGCAGCGCCGAAGCCGTGGCTCGTGACATCTCCGATCATCACGCCGACACGCTCGCGCGGCAGGTTCAGCAGGTTGTAGAAGTCCCCGCCGACCGATTCCGCCTGCCTGCAGCGCGCGGCCACATCGGCGCGCGCCGAGATGACGAGCGGGGAGGGAAGCAGCTTGTGCTGGAGGTCCCGCGCCAGCTCGAGCTCGCGGCGCATACCCTGCTGGCCGCGGTCGCGCTCCACGAGGCGGGCGTTTTCGATCGCGGCGCCGATCTGGTTGGCGATCGCCGCCACGAGCTTGCGGTCGCCCGCGGTGAACGAATCCTCACCGAGCCGGTCCGTCAGATTGATCACGCCGATGGGCTTCGAGGGCCGGCCCGGCGCGGCATACAGCACCGGCACCGAGAGAAACGCCTTTCCCTTGTAGCCGCGCCCTTCCGAGCGGCCGGGATTGTCGGCCGCGCCGTCGCTCGGGTCGTAGGCGACAATCCGGCCCTCGCGGAATACCCGCGCCGCCACCGAGAACCGGTCGTCGATTTCGATCGGCTCCAGGTCCTTGAAATTCACGCCTCGAGCCGCGACGAGCCGCAGGATCCTCCGCTCGGGATCGAGTACGAGCAGGGTGGCGCGCTGGGCGCGCACGACGGTCGAGACCTCGGTGACGATCCGCTGGGCCGCTTCCTCGAGCCGGATTGTGTGGCCCAGAATCTCGCTGATGGTATAGATCAGGTCGATTTCTTCGTACCGCTCGGACAGCTCCGCCGCGACCTGCGCCGCCTCTCGCTCGGCCTGCAGTACGGCTCCGACGACGGTCGTAAGCGCCTGACGCTCGCCGGACCGGAGATCGGATGAGTACTGTCCCCGGACTTCGAGCCACACGCCCTCGGTCTCAGGGACGGTCGCAAACCAGGCCGGCCCGTCGGGAGTCTCGACCATACTGCCTTGGGGCTCGGTTCCGTTGAGGCGAGGGACCCATCCAGGGGCCGACCCGACGAGCGGCCGAAGATGGCGACCTTCCTGACGCCAGACGCGAAGCACGGCGCCCGAGGCCGCTTCCAGCGCCGGCAACATGCGCTCGAGCCGGGTTACCCCGCCAGCAACGTCAGGCACACCGCGTTTCCCTTCTCGTTGAACGACACGCGATCGACGATGTGGCGCAGCACGAACAGTCCGCGCCCATCCTCGCGCTCGCGGTTCTCGGGAAGCGTGGGGTCGGGGACGGCGTCAGGCTTGAAACCCTCGCCTTCGTCCACAACGTGCACGTGCAGCGCGTCGCTCCGCACCTCGGCGCGAACCTGCACCACCTTGCGCACGTCGTGGCGGTTTCCGTAGCAGATCGCGTTGCTCAATGCCTCCGCCAGTGCCGTGCGGAGATTGAACCGGATGCGGCGCTCGGGCAGGAAGTTGGCGGGCAGCGCGTTGACCAAGAGCTCCACGGCGGGTCCGACCAGCTCGAGCGCGGAAGGAACGTCGAGCAACAGCTCGACTTCATGCCCCTGCCCCCCGCCGCTTCCCCGGTTTTTGGGGCGGCGGACATTGAGCCGGAGCGAGGGAGACGGCTGTTTAGAACGCGGCGAGGGCTTCCTCGGGTGTTTTGGTGATTGAAAACAGCGTGTCGAGCTTGGTCAGCTCGAACAGGGTCTGCAGATCCTCGTTCAGACCGGCGAGACGGAGCTCACCCCCCTGCTCGCGAATCTTTTTGGACAGCGACACGAGCACGCCCAGTCCGGACGAGTCGATGTAGCCGGTGCGCGTGAAATCCACGACGAATTTGCGCGACCCGGCGTCGATCGCATCCAGCACTTTCTGCTTCAGCTCCTGGCGGTTGCCGACGATCAGCTGTCCGTCCACCCCAACCACCACCACCCCGCGCTTGTCCTTGTGCAGACTGAACGTCATCCGGTCTCCTCGGCTTGAAGGACGGCAATCGCCGTTGTGTCCACAATATCGTCCACGCTGGCACCACGCGACAGGTCGGAAATCGGACGCGCGAGCCCCTGCAGTACCGGTCCGAGCGCCCCATAGCCACCGAGACGTTGCACCAGTTTGTAGGCGATGTTGCCACTGTCAAGATCGGGAAATACGAGCACGTTCGCGCGGCCGCCCACCCGCCCGCCCGGGGCCTTGCGAGCCGCCACGTCCGCTACGAGTGCGGCATCCGCCTGGAGCTCTCCATCGAACACGAAATCGGGGTGGCGGGCCGCAAGGGCGGCGACGGCCTGCTGCACCCGCCGGACCAGCGGCCCCGCGGCACTGCCCTTGGTGCTGTAGGAGAGGAACGCCACCACCGGCTCGTCGCCGACGATGCGCCGGCGGTCGCGCGCGGCCGCGACCGCGATGTCCGCGAGCTGAGTGGGCGTCGGTTCGGGTACGACGGCGCAATCCGTGAACGTGAGCACGGTGTCGTCGCGCACCATGTAGAACGCGCTCGATACCGTCTCGACGCCCGGGGCCGGCCCGACCGCCCACAGCGCGGCACGAATGGTATCGGCGCTTGGGAATTGCACGCCGCCCACCATGACGTCGGCGCTCCCCATCGCAACGAGGGTGGCCCCGAACAGGAGCCGATGCTCGAGCTGCTGCTCCGCCGCGGCCATGGTAGCAAAGCGATCGGGCCTGTGGGTCACGAGGTACTGGGCGCAGGCCGCTCGCCGGGGGTCGCCCGCGAGATCGCCCAGTACTTGGACCTGCCCCAGCCCCAACGACCCGACGCGACCGGCCGCCTCGACGATGCGCGCGTCGTGACCTTCGGGGAAGACAATTCGTCGCTGCGCGCGCCGCGCCCGGTCGTACACCCGAGCGCGGAAGCTCACGGGGCGAACTTCCGTTTCAAAGCCTGGTCGACGGCGGGGTGCACGAGCTGCGAAACGTCGCCGCCGTGGCGCGCCACTTCACGCACGAGACTCGAGCTCAGGTAGGTGAGGTCGAACGCCGGTACGAGAAACACCGTTTCGAGCCGCGGCTCGAGATGCCGGTTCATCAGCGCCATCTGAAACTCGTATTCGAAGTCGCTCACCGCGCGGAGGCCGCGTACGATCATCGACGCACCCACCCGCCGGGCGAAGTCCACCAGCAGCCCCTGGAACGACTGAACCTGAACGGCGGGCTGCCCCACCGCCTGCCGCAGCAGCTCGAGTCGCTCCTCCAGCGAAAACAAGGGCTGCTTGGACGCATTCTCCGCCACGGCGACGATCACGCAGTCCGCGAAGGCCAGCGAGCGCCGGATCAGGTCTTCGTGCCCGCGCGTCACCGGGTCGAACGAGCCCGGGTACACCGCGACGCGGCGCGTCATGGCGCGTAGATGAACGTCACCGCCGTGTCGCCGTAGCGGCGCGTGTCGTCGCCGGGGATCGGCTGCTCGGCGGGATGCTCGATCGAGAAAATCCTGGCGAACGGCGACATGCGAAACATCGCCACGAGCAACGCCGCCTGCTCACTCGCGTACGGGGGGTCGGCGAATGCCACGTCGTACTGCCCCGGATGGAGCTGCTCGGCGAACTTGAGCGCGTCACGACGGGTGATGGTGGTGCGGTCTTCTACGCCGAGAGATTTGATGTTGGCCTTGAGAGCGGTCAATGACTGCCGGTGCACCTCGACGAATTCCGCCGTCGTGGCGCCGCGCGACAAGGCTTCGAGCCCGAGCGCCCCCGATCCGGCGTAGAGATCGAGCACGCGCGCGCCGCGGATCGACCGCTGCAAGATGCTGAACCACGCCTCGCGCACCCGGTCGGCGGTCGGTCGGACCTTGTCTCCGGCGGGCGTCTTGATGCGGCGACCCTTGAATTCGCCGGCGATGATCCTCAGCATCGCGGGCTAACGCGCGGGTCCAATGCTCGCGATCCGCGCCTGGAGCTTCGTTCTCCCCTGCCATTCATCTCTTTCCAGGCGGAACGCGACGTCGAGCGGGGCGTCGAGCCAGCTGTCGGGGACCGCGTCGGCCCACTGGAAGCCGATGGCCGGAAGGGCGCCGGAGCCGTCGTCCAACGTGAGCCGCAAATGATTCGACCCCACCCGGTGTGCGTCGATCGCACGCGCGCCGCGCACCCCGAACACGGGGGCGGGATTGCCGGGCCCGCAGGGCTCGAGGTGCCGGATCAAGCGCTCGAGCTGGTCGCTCACCATGCCCAACGGCAGCTCCAGGTCGACATGTTGTGCCGGAACCATGTCATCGGGGCCAAGAAGCTCGCCCGTTGTCTCGAGAAACGCAACACGAAATTCCTCGAACCGCGCCCGCTCGATCGTCAAACCCGCCGCCATCGCGTGGCCGCCGTAGCGCACCAGGCAGTGGCCCACCCGGTTCAGCGCCGCGTGCAGATCCAGTCCCGCGACGCTCCGGCCCGACCCGCGGCCCAGTCCCGTCGCGGGGTCCCACGCGATGAGAAACGTCGGACGCCCGTACCGTTCGACCAGACGCGATGCCACGATCCCGATGACGCCGGGATGCCATTGATCCGAGGCCAACACGAGGCCCCGATCGTCGGGGCCGAGCGTCTGTGCGGCCATATCCTTGGCCTCTTCCAGGATGCGCTGATCCATCGCCTGACGGCGGGCGTTCAGCGTCTCGAGCTCCCGGGCGAGCGTCGCGGCTTCATCGGAATCATCGGTGAGCAACAGGCGCAGCCCATCCATCGGCTCGCCGATCCGTCCGGCCGCATTGAGGCGGGGCGCCAGGATGTATCCCACATGCCCCGCGCGAACCGGCCTGCCCTCGAGGCCAGCGGCCTCGACCAGCGCCCGCAGCCCCGTCCAGCGCGATTGCGCGAGCAGCCGCAGGCCATGGCGGACGAGAATCCGGTTCTCGCCCATGAGCGGCACCATGTCGGCGACGGTCGCGAGCGCCACATAATCGAGAAAGTGGAGCGGGAGATTGGGAGACATGCCGAGCGACGCGACGAGCGCCTGGGCAAGCTTGAACGCCACACCCGCGCCGCACAGCATCGTAGCACCGGATGCACAATCGGGGCGGTTGGGATCGAGCACGGCCGCGGCGGGCGGCAGCCCGTCCGGCGGGGGGAGATGGTGATCGGTGATTACCACTGCGCGACCCTGCGCGCTCGCTGCGCGCACCGGCTCGACCGCCGTGATCCCGCAGTCGCAGGTGATGATGACTCCGGCTTCGACCTTCGCCGCCGCTTCCAGGCCGGCGGTTCCAAAATCGTAGCCGTCGCGCAGCCGGTGCGGGATGAAGCTGTGTACGCGCGCACCGGCGATTCGGAGGACCCGCGTGAGCAGTGCCGTGGCGCATTGGCCGTCGACGTCGTAATCACCATGCACGAGAATCGGCGTGCCCGAGCGGACCGCACCCGCGATGACGGTCGCCGCCCGTGACATGTCCGCGATCGCCCATGGATCCGAGAGCTGGGTGAGTTCGGGGCGGAGAAACGCGCGCGCGCGCGCCGGCGCATCATGCCCGCGCTGTACGAGCAGCGCGGCGAGAGGTTCTGGGATCGAGAGCTCCGCGGCGAGCGCCGCGGTAAGACTGGAATCCGGTCGGGCCGTGAGGTGCCAGCGCGCGGTGGGTGAAATCATTCAGGCGCGTACAGAAGTACGCCGCATGCCTCACAGCTTTCGATGGATGCCCCACGCTGAATCAGCGCCCGCCGCTGCGTCGGCACGGCGGTAAAACAGCGCCCGCACGCATCGCCGTGCAGGGCGTAGATCGCGAGCGGCGTTTTGCCGCGGCGGATCCGTTCATACCGGGTGAGCAGGGCGGCTTTCACCGCTGAAGCCGCCGATTCGCGCTCGGCGAGCGCGTGCTCCTTCCGGCTGAGGATTTCGGCGCGCTTCCCGGCCAGCGCCTCCCGCGCCGGGGACTGGCTGGCCCGGAGATCCTGGAGGGCTTTCTCCGCCTCCGCGGCGCGGCGTTCGGCCTCCGTGACGGCGTCGCCCGAGCGCATGAACTCGGCCTCTTCTTTCGCGAGCACGGACCGCGCCAGATCGAGCTCGGCCATGAGCGTGGATGCCTCTTTGGCCCCGCGCACCCATTCGAGCCGCTGGCGGCGCTGCTCCTGCATGCTGCGATAGTTCGCGATCGTGCCCTCGAGCTCACCGCGGCGGTCCTGCGCCGCCTGAATTTCGCGCCGTGCCGCCTCCATGGCGCGCTCCGCCGCCCCGAGCGCTTCGTTCAGACCCCGCTCTTCGGGCTCGAGCTCGCCCAGCGCCGCATCAGCCTCCGTTACTGCCTGATCCTTCTCTTGCAGGGCCAACAATGCTTCAAGTTCCGGATGCACCTCGCCTCCTCGCGGCAATCTTGTAACGCGGATACTTGACTCGCAGCGCGTCGAATACGCGCCGTTTCTCCGCCAGTATGTCGGGTTGCTGTTCGGGAGCGGTGAGCGGGATGATCCCGTCCAGCCGCTCCAGCTCCCGCTCGAGACTGCGCGCCTCGAGCCGATTCACCGCCCCCGTGAACATCTCATCCGCCTCCTGGCCCTCGAGACCCTCGGCTTTCAGCTGCTCGAAGGTGCGCGCCGCTGTCTGATCGAGACGGTCAGGAGCGTCGTGCGCCAATGCCTCGAACACGGCTCGATACGGCGGAAATTCGAATTCCTCTGGATCGACGGCCTCGAGCACCTTCGATGTCCACGGCTCGCCCTCGAGCATGAGGAGCAACACCGCCTTCTCGGCGCCGGCCGGGATGGCGGGAGACGGGACAGGGGAAGCGGGAAGCGAGGGTGCGCTGGGCGTGTCTCGCTGCTCGATTCCTGCTTCGCGCTCCAACACGTCTTTGCGCACTCCGGCCGCTTCGGCTGCGCGGGACAAATACAGCTCCCGCGTGATCGGGTCGCGCGCGGCGCGGATCGAAGGGAGCAGCCGGTCGAGCGCGAGACGCCGGCCCGGGACCGAACCGAAGAGCCCCTTGCGTCCGATGAGCTGGATTTTCCGCTCGAAGAGGTCCACGGCATCCTTCAATACCTGTACCGCCGCGTCGCTGCCGCCACGCTGAACGAGCGTGTCGGGGTCTTCTCCTTCCGGCAGCGTGGCGACGCTGACCCGAATCCCATGACGCAACAGCTCATCACCCGCCCGGAACGTGGCGCGGAGGCCCGCTTCATCGGAGTCGTAGAGCAGGATGACATGGTGGGTGTAGCGACCTAGCAGCGCCACCTGATCCGCACTGAGCCCGGTACCGAGGGGCGCCACGATCTCTTCGAGCCCCGCAAGCACGAGCCGCAGCACGTCGAAGTAGCCTTCGACCAGGATCGCCCGTTCGGCCTTCCGGATGGCCTGTTTCGCGGCAAAGAGGTTGTAGACCAGCTTGCCCTTGTGAAACAAGGGCGTGTCGGGCGAATTGAGATACTTGGGTTCTCCCTCTCCCAGAATCCGTCCCCCAAACCCCACCACCCGGCCACGCAGATCTTGAATCGGGAACAGCAGCCGGCCGCGAAACCGGGGAAGTACGCTGCCATCCTCTCGTTTAACGAGCAGCCCGGCTTCGAGCAACACCGAATCACTCACACCCAAGCGTTTCATCGCGTCGAGAAACGCACCGCCGCGCGGCGCGTATCCCAACCCATATGGCAGCACCGTCTCGATGTCGAGGTGGCGTGAGCCGAGATATTGCCGGGCCGTTTCACCGTCGGGACTCTCGACCAGCTGCCGCGTGAACCACGCGGCGGCGGTCGCCACGGCACCGAACAACGGCTCGCGGGGATCCGAGGCGTCCGGTCCAGTGTTCCGGTCAGGAATCGTGATGCCGACCCGCTCGGCCACCTGACGCACGGCGGTGGGATAATCCATCCCCAGCTTTTTCATCAGGAACGCAAATACGTCGCCTGCTTCGTGGCACACGAAGCAGTAGAACATCCCTTTTTTCGTGATCACGGCAAAGTTGCGATGCGTGCCGCCGTGGAAGGGACAGGGTCCGCGATAGTCCGCCCCCGTGCGTTTCAGGTCGACGTATTCGCCCACGATCCCCACGAGATCCGCGGCGTCGCGGACCTGTTCGATGAGGTCCTCCGGAATCATGCTCAGGAGCCGAACTCCACGATCGTCACCCCTGCTCCGCCCTGATTGGCCGGTGCGAGGGCGTAGCTCCGCACCCGTGAATCGTGGGCCACCATCTCGTGCACCATCCGGCGCATCGCGCCGGTGCCCTTACCGTGGATTACGCGCAGGTAGGGAAGATCCGCGAGGATCGCGTCGTCGAGCGCCTTGGTGAGGATCGCCTCGGCTTCGTCGATGCGCAGGCCGCGGAGCGACACCTCCGAAGCAACGGCTTCGGTTGCAGCCGGCAGCTCGTGGGCGGTGCGGCGGACGGGGGGACCGGCGGTCCGCCCTTTTTTCAGACTCTCCAGGTTCACCCACCCTTCCCCCCTCCCGCTCCTCTCCTCCCCCGTCTTCTCGTCTGTCTGTTCGATCGCCTGCTCGAGCAGCTTCCGCGCTTCTTTCGCCGTGGCTTCATCGACCGCCGCCCGGGCAAGCGCCAGCGCGTCTTCCACCCGTTTACGGGCTTCGAGCAAATAGGCGCGCGTCTGATCGCGCGCATTCTGGTCGAGCTCTCGCGCCCGGGCGCTGACTTCGCGCTCGCGCGCCGCGATCGCCCGAGCTCGGGATTCGAGAATATCGGCGTCGCGCCGCTGCGACTCCGCCGTTTCGGCGATGACGCGCTCGTCCGAGTCCAATGCCTTGGCCCGCGCCTCGACCGAGGCCAGGAGCGAATCGAGCGTCCGATCGGCCACGGAGAGCGCCTGCTCGGCCTGCTCGAGAATATCTCGCTCGATCCCCAGGCGCCGCGCGATCGCGAGGCCATACGAGCGCCCGGGTACTCCCTTGAGGAGACGATACGTGGGCGTCAAGGTTTCAGCGTCGAACTGCAGCGACGCGTTCACAATGCCGACCGTGCGCGTGGCCAGCTGCTTCAGGGCTCCGAGATGGGTGGTAACGAGGGTCACCGCATGCCGCCGGGTGAGCGCGAGCAGGATCGCCTCGGCGAGCGCCGCGCCTTCGGCCGGATCCGTCCCGCTTCCGATTTCATCGATCAGCACGAGCGCGCCCGGGCCCGCGGCGTCGAGAATCTCGCGCAGCGCCGCCACGTGGGCCGAAAATGTGGAGAGGCTCTCGGCAATCGACTGGCGATCCCCGATATCAGCGAACACCTGACGAAATACGGGCACGGATGATTCAGGGCCGACCGGTGGGATGATGCCGCTCTGCGTCATGAGGCAAATCAGTCCCACGGCTTTGATCAGGACCGTCTTGCCCCCTGTGTTCGGACCCGAGACGAGCAGGGTCCATTCATCGGCGGCGAGCACCAGGTCGAATGGCACGACCATCACCTCGCCCGAGACCAGCAACGGGTGGCGGCCTTTACGAATCGCGAGCGGCCCGTCGGTAATCGCGGGGGCGAATCCGTTGACGTCAATGGAATAGCGTGCGCGGGCGCAGAGATCGTCGAACGCGATGCACATGTCCCAGGCCAGGGCGATGCGGTCGACGTGCGGCCGCAGCCGTTCGGTCAGCTCGCGCAGCACGCGCAAGACCTCACGCTGCTCCTGAATCTCCTGCGCGCGCAGCTCGTTCCCAAGCTCGATCGCTTCCGGCGGCTCGACGAACATCGTCGCACCGGTGGCCGATTCGTCGTGCACGATGCCGCCAACGTGGGCCCGGGCCGTGCTGCGAATCGGAATCACGTAGCGCCCGCTCCGGACGGTGACCGCGGCATCGGGCGCGCGATCCCGGGCCTCGAGGCCGCCGAGCAGGGATTCGAGTCTGGCGATGAGCCGCTGCCGCGTGGTTCGGACGGCTTGCCGAGCCCGGGCCAGCTCGCGCGACGCGCTGTCGCGGACGAATCCATCCGGATCGAGCGCCTCCTGCAATCGGGTTTCGATGTCACGCGGTGGCAGGTCCACTCGCAGCACCGCGGTGCGGGGCGCGGACGCGGCGAGGCGGTCGAGCTCGGTTTTCACAACCCGTGCGGCAGCGAGCGCCGCTCCGAGCTCGACGAGCCTCAGGCCTTCGAGCGCGCTGCCCGGGACCCAGAGCAGCGCGAGCGAGTCGGTAATGTCAGGCACGGGCTCGGCCCGGATAGCGTCGTCGCTCAGGATTCGCGCGGCCAGCTCGGACACCTGAGCCAGCGCCTCGCGCACCACGCCGGGATCGTCGGATGGAGTTCGCGACCGGATCCGCGCGACGCCGAGGGGACCGGCGGCATGCGCCGCCACCCGCTGCAGCGCGGCGGAAAACTCGAGCGTGTCCAGCACGGAAAGGGCTCCTGCCGCCCCTCCGCGGGCAACGGTCATACGGCTCCCGCCAACTCCTCGCGGACGATTTGATTGACGAGCTTGCCATCGGCTCGTCCCTTGAACTGCGGCATTACCTGCCCCATCACCTTACCCAAATCCCTCGCACCCGCCGCGATGGCGGCTCGTACGGCAGCACGAATCTCCGCAGGATCGGCGCCAGCGGGCAGAAACGTCTCGAGCGCTGCCGCTTCCTCGGTCTCCTTCGCTGCCAGCTCGGGGCGGCCGCCGGCGGCGAATTGCTCGGCTGCCTCGCGCCGCTTCTTGATGCCGCCGCGCACCACGACGGCCGCCTCCTCATCGGAGGCGGGGTGCTGGAGCTCGAGTTCGCGGTTCTTGAGGTCGGCGAGGATGGTGGAGAGGAGAACGGTGCGCGCGGGATCGCGTCGTTTGCGGGCTTCGTTCATGGCGGCTCGGAGCCGCTCCACCATGCTCACAGCCTAAGCGGGTCGGGTACGCCGGTTTTTGCGGCGCGCGGCGTTCATCTTGCGCTTTTTCCGCTCGCTAGGCTTTTCGTAGTGACGGTGCTTCCTGAGGTCGGAGAGGATCCCCGCCTTTTCGCACTTTTTCTTGAATCGCTTGAGGGCCCGCTCAAAGCTCTCGTCATCGTGTATGATGACTTCCGGCATCGCTTTCGTCTAACCTGTGAGGGCGGTAAAAGTTACGTACACGGTGATTGAGCCGCAAGACGTTAGCCCGGTGGCCAGCGCATCGCGCGGCCGCCGAGCACATGCAGATGCAAATGAAATACGGTTTGGCCACCGTCCACATTGTCATTCAAGACGACACGGTAGCCGCGTTCCGCGACTCCGGCCTCGCGCGCGAGATCCCGCGCGAACCCGAGCAACCGGCCCAGCATCTTCTCATCCCGCGCCTCCGACAGAGATGCGACGTGGTCGGTCGGAATCACCAGCAGATGGGTCGGGGCCTGCGGGTTGATGTCCTGAAACGCGAGCAGGCCGTCGCCGCGCCTCACGATCTTCGCCGGAACCTTCCCCGAAACGATCTTGCAAAACAAACAGTTGTCGCGGCCGTCGGTCATGCGCTGCCACCACCGAAAGCCCGGCGCAGCTCACTCCAGAACTTCTTCCCATTCCCCGCATCGGCCGGCGGCTTGCCCTCGATCTTGGCAAACTGCTCGAGCACCGCGCGCTGCTCAGCGGTGAGATGCGTGGGAGTCCAGACCCGCACGCGCACGTGTAGGTCTCCTTTGCCGCTTTCGCCCAGCCGCGGCAGCCCCTGCCCCCGAACCCGGTATACCGCGCCGGTCTGCGTGCCGGCCTGCAGCTTGAGGCCCGTCTCGCCGTAGGGGGTAGGGACTTTCACCTCGGTGCCGAACGCGGCCTGGGTGATGGATACCGGGAGGTCGTGGACCAGATCGTCTCCCTGTCGCTCGAACCGTGGGTCCTCCGCGATTTCCAGCACAGCGATGAGATCCCCCGCCGGTCCGCTGCGGGGGCCGGGCGCGCCCTGTCCGCGTACCGTGAGATAATGATGATCGGCCACGCCCGCGGGGACGTCGATTTGCACGGTCTTCTCGGACTTGACCCGGCCATCACCCTGACATTTCACGCAGGGATTGGCGACCACCGTTCCTTCGCCGGCGCAGGTCGGGCATGGCGAGACCGACAGGAACTGTCCGAACATCGAGTGCGTGGCACGACGCACCTCGCCCGAGCCACGACAGGTGGAGCACGCTTCCGCGCGCGTGCCTGGCTTCGCGCCCGAACCGCCGCACTCAGTGCAGCGATCGAGGGTCCGCAACCGCACGGTCTTCTGCGCCCCCGCCGCCACATCGGCCAGGGTGAGCTTGAGGGTGACCTTGATGTCGGCCCCGCGGTGGCGCTCGCGTCGGCCCCGCTCTCCCCCGCCGAAGATCGAATCGAAGCCGCCCATGCCGCCGAAGTCGCGCATGAAGATGTTGAGCGCTTCGGAGAGATCGAAATGGCTGAAACCATACGCACCGGCACCGGCCCCCGCGCCGCGCAGCCCCGCCTCGCCGTAGCGGTCGTAGGTCGCGCGCTTTTCGGCGTCGCACAACACCTCGTATGCCTCGGTGATCTGCTTGAACTTCTCCTCGGCGCCCTTGTCCCCGTTGTTGCGATCCGGGTGGTACTGCATCGCGAGCTTGCGGTAGGCGCGCTTGATCTCGGCCTCCGTAGCGTCGCGGCTCACGCCGAGCAGCTCGTAATAGGCGGTACCGCTCATTCGAGCAGGTCTCCGATCAACCGGCTCGTATGATCGACCAGCGTGACGATCTTGTCGTACGGCATGCGGGTGGGCCCCATGACGCCGATGACGCCGGCCAGAGGACCCGCCCGATATGACGCGGTCACGAGTGTAAACGGCGCAAGCTCGGGGTCGTCGTGCTCGGCGCCGATCGTGATCGTGAGCCCCTGCCCGCTGCGCCGCGCGAGCGCCTCGCGCAGCCGGTCGCGTCGTTCGGTCACCTGCATGAGCCCCTGCAATCCTGCTTTGGTCGCGAACTCGGGCTGCTCGGCGAGGAGCTGCGCGCTCCCCAACATGACGCCATTCGGCGACGTTCCCGAAACATCGAACAGCTCGTCGGCTTCCTGAATGAAAATATTGATCAGCTCGCTCGATCCCGAATCGGGCGCGGCATCGCGCAATCGATCGGACAAGGTCGTGCGAATCTCGCGCAGCTTGAGTCCCGCGAGCCGTCCGTTCAGGACCACGGCGGCCTGTACGATCGCATCCGTGTCGAGCCGCGAGGGGACCTCCACGAAAATCGTCCGGACCGCACCGCTCCTGAGGGTCATGACGAGGAGGAGACGCTCGGAGGAAACCTGCACCAATTCGAGCCGCTCCAGGATCGCCTCATCGAGCGACGGGCCGACCGCCACGCCCAGCTCTTTCGTGAGCACGCCAAGCACCTGTGCCGCGCGCCCCAGAATCATGTCGACCGCGTTCCGCTCGCTCGCGAGCTCCTCGCGGAGCTGATGCGAATCCGACAGCGACACCTCCTGAAGTCGCATGAGCGAGTCCACATAGAATCGGTACGCGAGGTCGGTCGGGATCCGGCCGGCGGACGTGTGTGGATGATAGAGGTAGCCCTTCTCTTCGAGATCGCTGAGGGTGTTACGAATCGTGGCGGACGAGAGCGCCATTCTCATTCTCAGGGCGATGGTGCGGCTCCCCGCCGGCTCGGCGGTCGCCACGTAAACCTCGATCAGCGCCTCCAACACCTGGCGCTCGCGTTCGCTGAGAGATGGGGAGGTCATCGCAGGGCCAACTTCTTCACACCAAATAATTTACGAGACAGCGCCAACTCCAGTCAAGGCTTGCACCAGCGCATCGAGCCGGAGCCACCCTTCCGGAGTGCAGCGCAGCCGGTCTTGGGTGCGCTCGAGCCAGCCGCGTTCCTCAAACACGGCGGTGACGGCCGGTAACGAGCGGTCACGGGCGATGGAAAGCCCGTCCGCGGTGCGCAACGCCAGATAGAGGCATTCGAGTTCCCGTTCGTCGCCGGTCAGGATTTCTTCACTCTCGACGGGCGGGTGGCCGCTCACGACCAGAGCGCGATAACTCTCCCAGGCGGAGGCGTTCCAGGAGCGGCGCCGGCCGTCAAACGAGTGCGCCGCGGGTCCGAGCCCCAGATACGGATGTCCCAACCAGTAGGCGGAGTTGTGGCGGGAGCGCGTGTCCGTGCCGCGTGACGCGTTCGACACCTCGTAGAACTGATATCCCGCGTCGCCGAGCCGTGCGTGGGCGCGCAAATATTCGGCGGCGTAGCGGTCGTCGTCGGGCAGGGAGCTTACGCCGCGGTCGATCCAACGGGCCAGCGGTGTGCGCGGTTCGACCGTGAGTCCGTACAACGAAATGTGATCCGGCGAGAGCGCGAGCGCGCCCCTCAAGTCCCGGTCCCAATCGCGCTCGAGCTCCTGCGGCAGCGCGAAGATCAAGTCGAGCGAGACATTCACAAACCCGGCGTCGCGCAGGATCCGCACCGCTCGGGCAATCTGCGCCGCATCGTGAGTGCGATGCATCCAGCGCAGCACGTGGTCGTGAAACGACTGAGCGCCCAGCGAGATGCGATTGATGCCCGCTGCGCGCCACTGAGCGGCCGCTGGAGCGGTGACGTCGTCCGGATTTGCTTCGAGAGTGATCTCGGGAGAGGCTACGTCCACTAGGAGCTGCACGAGTTGCTCAATCGCGTCGGGCGGAACGAGCGACGGAGTGCCGCCGCCGAAATACAGCGTTTCGAGCGGGGAGGCGTCGATCGGTCTATCGCCGTTGTTCGCACGGAGCCCGGCGTACTCACGCCGAATGCACTCGACATACGCGTCGGCAGGAATGGTCTTCCGCACGGCGATTGAAAAGTCGCAATACGAGCAGCGCCGGGCGCAGAACGGGACGTGCACGTAGACGTGACGCACCAGAGGCAAGTTAGCGAGTCATGATGCTGTTGCTTTAAGTGTTATCCCACGCGCTCGAACATCATCCCCGGCTGTTGCCGGACCAAGCCCCTCAGTTCCATATCCGTGAGTGCCGTCAGCACGTCACTCGTGGCGGCGTCGAGGCGCGGCGCCAATCCGCTCGCGAGCGCGTCGACATGCAGCGGTCGGAGATCGAGGGCTTCCCAGAGGGCGCGTTGCAATGGCGTGCAATCGGACGGAATCGTCGCGGATGGACGCGCTGCAGTGGGGGCGGCACTCGCGGGCGAATGCGCGGAGATGCCCAGCTCCTCGAGGATATCAGCCGCCTCGAGCGCCGGCTTTGCGCCCTGCTGAATCAACCGGTTACAGCCGAGCGACGTTGGGCTCGTGATCGGACCAGGGACCGCGAGCACCTGACGTCCCTGGTCCAGCGCGCAGTCGGCAGTGATCAGGGCTCCAGATCCCGGCGCGGCTTCCACGACAACCGTTACTCCGGCAAGGCCACTGACGAGACGATTGCGGCGCGGGAACGCGCCGGCGTGCGGCTTCTCGCCCGGCACGAGCTCAGTGATGAGACAGCCGCCCGCGATCATGCGCCGATACAGGTCTTTGTTGCTCGCCGGATACACCACCCCGAATCCGTTTCCGAGCACGCCGACGCTCGCGCCACCGGCATCGAGCGCCGCCGCGTGCGCGACGGCATCGAGTCCGCGAGCCATGCCGCTCACGACGACCGCGTGCCGCGCGACCCCCCGAGCGAGGATTTCCGTGGCACGAGCCCCATACGGCGAGTGATTCCGGCTCCCGACGATGGCCGCCGCCGGGCGCGTGAGCAGCGAGAGATCGCCCCAGGCGTACAGCCATTGTGCGGGTTCTGGAATCTCGCGCAACAGCGGGGGGAAGAGTGGGTCATCGGGAAGCAGCACCGTCGCGCCAAGCCGCTCGAGGGCGGTGAGAATCGCCCGACCCGGGTCGAGCGTGAGCCGCCGAATCGCACTGGCCGCCGCGCGGCTGAATCCGGGCAGCGCGGCAAGGGCGCCGTGGGGCGCGGACAGCGCCGCCCGCGCGCTCTCGAATGCGGCGACGAGCGTCCGCACGCGGGCCGGGCCGATCCCGGGCAGCTCGGCGATCGCTAGGTACGCGGCGAGCTCGTCGGGGTCTCGATCCGACGGTGCAACACCTGCCACAATACTTCCAACAGCTCGGGCACGCCCTGCCCCGTGACCGCAGAAATGGCGAGCACGGGCGAGTCAGCGCGCATGATTATGGATGGGAGCACGGCATCCCTGGGGAGGAGATCGCGTTTCGAGAGCACCACCACCTGCGGCTTGGCGGCGAGCTCGGCGCTGTAGAGCGCCGCCTCGCGCATGAGGAGATCGTACGTGGCCTGCGGATCGGGTGCGTCGAGCGGCACCAGCACGGCAATCGCGCGCGTGCGCTCGACGTGCTGCAGAAAGCGGATACCCAGTCCTCTTCCTTCGTGCGCGCCCTCGATGATCCCGGGAATGTCGGCCATGACGAACGAGCGATGGTCCGGGAGCCCGACCACACCCAGGTACGGCTCGAGCGTGGTGAACGGATAGTCGGCGACCTTGGGACGTGCCGCCGACACAACCGACAGCAGCGTGCTCTTCCCCGCGTTGGGTTCGCCAAGCAGTCCCACATCGGCGATCAGCTTGAGGACGAGCTCGAGCTCCCGCTCCTCTCCATACTCTCCCGGTTCCCACTCCCGGGGGCTCTGGTGTGTGGCGGTCGCGAACGCGGCGTTCCCGCGGCCCCCGCGACCCCCGCGCGCCACGAGGAGCTGCTCGTCCGCGAGCACGAGCTCACCCAGCAGCTCTCCGCTGTTTGCGTCGCGCACTTCAGTACCCGCGGGTACCGGGAGGTACAGATCCGCCCCGGATTTCCCGGTCATGTTTTTGCCCTTGCCATGCTGTCCTCGCTCCGCGTTCCAACGGGTGCGATAGCGATAGTCGAGCAGGGTGGCGAGGTTCGGGTCGACCCGCACCACCACATTACCGCCCGCCCCGCCGTTGCCCCCGTCAGGGCCGCCTTTGGGCACGAACTTCTCGCGTCGGAAGGACGAGGCACCCGCACCACCGGCACCGGCCACCACGCGCACGACGGCGCGATCTATGAACATCACCGGATCGAACGCGGAGCGCGGAACGCGGAGCTACGAATGCTCACTTACTGTTCCCCGTTATGTTGCGGCCGCGCACATCCGCCCACAGTTCCCACATCCGCAACGCATGGGCCGCATCAACGTCCTGTTCCACGAGGGCGAGCACCTCATCCACTTCTTCCGGCGTGGCGCCGGTGTTGAGCGCGCCC
>Ga0335081_10007845_pt1 | contig 17100 bp, 12 predicted proteins | sample Lox_Sample_35_FD_206713 | JGI IMG/M metagenome (GOLD analysis project Ga0335081, IMG submission 206713) | Soil microbial communities from Loxahatchee National Wildlife Refuge, Florida, United States - Lox_Sample_3.5 | ecosystem: Environmental > Terrestrial > Soil > Wetlands | place: USA... | reverse complement strand
TGGACCCGACGGATTGGACTTTGCCATCGCGAATCAAAATGATTTGGTTCTGGAGGGCATTACCGGCTTCGGAATCAATCAAAATCCCAGCTTTGATGGCGACGACCTGGGCAGCGAGGGAGACGGAGAAAAAGCAGGCGAGAAGAATCTTGCAGAGTTTCTTCATGCCGATAATTTATGCGAAAGGGTGGGTCCTCGGATAGAAAAAAGACCTCAAGAGAGTTGTCATCCCGAGGAGCGCAGCGACGAGGAATCTGCTTCTTGAGAGCGAAACTGCAGATTCCTCGCTACGCGAGGGACGACAAACTCAGAGGTGGGAGGAAGCGCCTTAATCTGCGGCCATGCTTTGCGCTTCTTCCATCTCTGGCGCCATCTGTCCGCGCAACTCGGCTTCCAGCGCGGCAAGCTGGGCTTCAATGTCTTGGTTGGCTTTGCGCTTGCGGATCACTTCCTCGCGATAACGCCGCAGGAAGTAATCAATCGTCTCGACGCGAATCTTGATCGACCCCGATGGCTTGTTCTCGTCCAGATCCTTGAAGCAGAAGTACGGCGTGCCGGACTGCTCAATAATGCCCTCGACGACCCCATAGATTGGGGCATCGTGGCCGCATTTAAAGCTGGAAATCTCCAGCGCCACCAGGTTCGGATGGCGGGCTGTAAACTTCGCCGCCCAGACCTTATGGTTGGTGCTGCACGAATAAGAATTCTTCCAGGCATCGCCGATATCCAGCGGGTGACTGATGATCCCGGCGCGGACTTCGTCGCCAAACAACCGCTCCAGCAAATCCTCGTCGAGCGGCAGCGTGTTCTGCGAGAAGATCGGATAACCGAGTTTCTGGAACTCATCCATAATTTCGTGATTCAGGCCGGGGTCGTGGTGGTACGGCCGCCCCAGCATGACGATGCCGATGCGGTCTTCGCGCTCCAACTGGTCCATTACCTGGCGGGCGCGGGAACGAATGCTTTTCTCGTAGGCATCAAGGGCTTTGTAACCTGCTTCTATCGCGCGGTCGTTCTCTTCGAGCGACAGGCCGAGAATAGCTTGCCATGCCTGCAGCATCTGGTGAGCGAACAGCTTGCGATCCATGAAGTTCAACACCGGATCGACATACTTAACGTTGTTCTCTCCGAAGACGTCGTTTTCCTTGGTGAACGCCGCTTTCACTGTTTCCGGCGTCGCGGTCACTGTTGGGCACGCGTTAGCACCGACGATATTCTTCAATGGCGAGGTCAGCACGTCATACATCGGGAAGAAGATCACGTCCAGCGGCTTCTTGCGATGCTTCTCCTGGATCAGGTTGTAAACATGCGAAATACCGATCTTCGCCGGGAAACAGGGATCAATGGCACCACGGCTCGCGCCTGCACGATAAAGCTCTGAACTGGTGTAGTCGGAGTAAATAATGTTTTCCGGCTGCACGCCCAGGCTCTCAAGATACGCGTTGAAGAGCGGCGCATACGAGTAAATGTTCAGCACGCGCGGAATGCCAACGCGCAGCTTCTTGCGCCCCTCCATCAGCGGGACGCGCTCTTTGGCCGCCTTGTTCCAGAACTTGACCACAGGAACCCGGTCGGCCACGCTAGCCGGATTGGTCGGACGGAACACTTCGTGGGCCGCGTAATCCACGAAGTTGGGATACTTGTCCTTGATCGCATCGATTCCGGCCTTGATGTCCTTCATGTCGTTGACATCCTCGACCAGGCCTTTTTCGCAGGTGGCAATGATCAACCGCTGCTCACCATGCATGAGCGGGACTTTCGTGACCTTTTGAATAGGCACGAAGCTCATGTCGTCCTTGGGTACGGTGCGAATGTCAATGAAGGTCCGCAGGCAATTGTTCTTGCAGAAATTGCAGCGCGTAGCTTCGTTGCGGGTGGTGCGATACTCGATCTTGCGCACGGCTTCGAGACCGACAAACGTAGTCTGCTGGCCGTTACGCCACAGACGCAGCGACTCCTGCGCGGCGCCGATCGCACCCGATTCACCGCAATGCTCGTGAACGATAATTTCCGGCTTCTTGCCCGCGGCGCGGAAGCTGTTGTTGATGAAATCGACCTCAGCTTTTACCACCGCGAGGTTGTTCTGCGTTCCGCCCTGGAGCACGAAGCGTGATCCAAGCGCCGCAAGATTGGGGATGCTGGCGACGTACAAAAACACATTCTTGGGAAGGACATTCGCCAAACCGGCGAGAATCTCTTCCGCACGCCAGCCCTGGCGTTGGAAGTTCACAATGTCGGACTGCATGAACACCGCGCAACCGTAGCCGAAAATCGGCATCGATTGTGCCGAGAATGCCAAATCGGCGTATTGCTCCACGCCCATCCCAAAGCCTTCAGCCGTAGACTGCAGAAAGTATCCATTGCCGGCGGAACATTGCGTGTTCAGCTTGAAATCTTTTACGCGGCCGTTATGCAGGATGATGATCTTGATGTCCTGCCCGCCTACGTCGACGATCACGTGGGGATCTTCGTAGAACTTCAGAGCTGACTCGGTGTGAGCCACTGTTTCGACCAGCGCTACGTCCGCATGCAAAACGTCTTTCAGAATGTCTTTGGCGTAACCGGTGGTCGCAACGCCCAGGACTTCGAGCTTGGCTTTTTGTCCTTCGACCTGCTTGCGCAGGTTCTCGAACATCTCGATCGTATCTTGGATCGGATTGCCGTTCGAGAGCTGATACGACTTGCAGAGAATGTCGCCGTTCTCATCAAGCAAAACAGCCTTGGTTGAAGTCGAGCCACCATCAATGCCGATGAAGCCGGCGACGGTCTGGTTCGTACTGAAAGTCGCAGGAATGAACTTCTTGCGGCGATAAGCCTCTTTGAACCCGGCAAGCTCGTCGTCGCTGGTGGTCAAGCCTTTCGCCCCAGACTTCGACTTCTCTTCCTGGCGGCCGTACTCGATGTAGTGGACCAGCTTTTCGTAGCCGTGGTAGCAGCCGACGCAATCTTCTTCGCTCTTGCCAAACTCAATCGCGCCCATGGCAGCGAAGTACTGCGCGTTCTGCGGGACCTTGATCATGTCTTCCGGCTTGGAACCTGCCGGAACCTCAACCTTGCGCTCCTGCCACATGCGCGGAATGTTGGCCTGCCATGCCTCGCGCATTCCTTTGATGAAGCTGTTCGGACCGCCAAGCAACAACACATGCGGCCGAAGTGTGTGCCCGCGGGTAAGAACGCTGAGATTCTGGAGAACAATGGCTTCAAACAGTGAAGCCATTAGTTCGTCAGGGGGCGTGCCAACTTTCTGCAAGCTGTTGATGTCGGTTTCCGCGAACACGCCGCATTTGCCGGCGACCTTGTGCAGTTTGATACCGTGGTATCCCTGCAGCGCCAGTTCTGCCGTCGGAATCTTCAGCTTCGCATTGATCTTGTCGATGACGGCGCCTGTTCCGCCGGCGCATTTGTCATTCATCGAAGGAATCTTTTTCTTACGGCCGGTCTCGTCGTCATCTTTGAACACGATGATCTTGGCGTCCTGTCCGCCAAGCTCGATGACCGAGTACACCTCGGGGTGCATCTTCTCGACGGCTAGTGACACAGCGGTAACTTCCTGCACGAACTTCGCGCCGATCTGATCGGCAATCGACCCGCCGCCGGAGCCCGTCATGAACATGCGGGTGTTGTGGCGGTTGATGCCAACTTCCTTTTCCATCCGTTTGAGGAATTCCAGCGACTTTTCCGGTTGCTTGGTTTCGTGGCGCTGGTAGTCCTGCCACAGTATCTCGTCGGTGGCGGCTCTCACGACGGTGGCCTTCACCGTGGTCGAACCCACGTCGAGTCCGACCAGGAACTCGGTCTTGTGGTCGTGTGGCTTTTGCATGGGAGCCGGGGCTATCTGCAGTAGCGGCGGCTTCGGAGCTTGTCCCGAATGATCGTGCATCGTCTCCCTCTTCGAACTTCCGCGAAAACTTGATATTACCGGGAGCTGAAAATCAGTTTCCGGTTCTTAGTCGCCGCCGGCCGTGGCGTGAACCGCCACCGGCACGCGCGAACGCTTCCAGAGTTTCGTGTCTTTGTTGATGCGATCGCTTACATGCATTATGAACTGGGCCGCGGTTCCGGCAACACCCTCGCGATGCGGCACGTGATAGAACGGCCGCCGCAGTTCGGGGTGCTCGGCGATGTATTCGCGGATTTCGTTCATGCTCTTGCCGGTCTGCTTCAGGCACTGCTCGAACTCGGTCTTGGCTTTGACCTTGGCTTCGCCCAGGGCCATCTGGACGCGGCTGTGAGCGTTCACTTCGCCCTCGCCGGAAGTTTCGATCGGCAGGAAAATCATGTCCTTGAACTTGTTTACGACGGCGGACTGAACTCCATCCGATTGGGACGAAGGCATGCAACCGAACGGCTTCAGCGCCAGAACCATGTGAGTCATGTGGTGCACGGTGTAGTAGACGTTCTTGCCAACTTCCAGGTGTCCCTCACCGCCGCGTGCGAACTGGTTGTAGAAGGGATGCGCCAGGTCGGCGAGTTCCTGCTGCGGAACCAGGTGATGCGTGATACCGCCCATGTTCTTGATCGTGCGGTGATAGAAGAAGTTCCAAGCCTTCTGGCCAAAACCGATGCCCCACAGCTTCTTGCGGAGACCGATATAGTTGGCGAAATGCTTCTTGATCTCATGCCACTCTGGTGTGCGATAGGGACGGTTCACCGGCCACTTCGCCTTTGCATGGGCTTTCGCCTGATACATCAGGTAAGCGACCCAGGTGGCGATCGGTTCGACCATGACCTGCGCGCCTTCGCGTTCCAGGAATTCGAACATGTGGAAGTTGCCGTCGCCTTCGGTGGTCTGCGCCCAGAACTCGCCGGTGATTTTCACCATCGGCTTCACTTTGGTGCGATCCACTTCAATTGCGTTCATGCGATTCGTGGCCGTCTTCAGGGCGTTGAGATAATCTTCGCCCCACATGTGCTCATGCCACTTGCCGAACACGTTGAACGTATTGCGCAGAACTTTGTTGCTTTTGACCTTGGGTTTCAGCCAGTCGGGAGCGCTCTGCTCGATTTCGAAGCTCTTGCGATTGCGCATGTTGTCGCACAATTCGTCGACCATTTCGTGGAAGACGCGGTCGGTTTCGCCCTTAGTCACTTCGTAGGGGCGAATCTGGAAGATCAGGTCGTTGATCACGTCGCCGAGGTGCAAGGCGTTCAACATCCCGAAGCCGAAGTCGATAGTGAACTTCAGGCCAGGCTCGCCGGAGGCGGCCTTGATGCCGTCGCTGTCTTTGAAAAGCAGCACGCGGAAGCCGTCGAAACCGGCATTCTTCAGCGCAAAGCGGTATTCGGCCTCGTACATGCCGAACCGGCAGGGGCCGCAGGAACCGGCGGTGAAGAAGACATAATTATCGAGAATCTCCCGCCGCGACAGGCCCTCTTTCTCAAGGAACTGGAGATATTGCACCAGGTTGCCGACAGTGAAATAGGTCGGATTGCACTGGCCATTGTTGCCGTATTCTTTGCCGATCTGGAAGGCGGGCACGTCGGGCACCGGCAACTTCTCGCAGCGATAGCCGCAGCCCTGGAAGACGGCGCGGATCAGGTCTTCATGCTTCCAGGTGAATCCGCCGAAAAGAATCGTGACTTTGCTGCGCTCTTCTGCGGTGAACGCCCGCTCGATGGGGCGGTGGAAGTGTTCCGGCGTGTCTAAGCCGGCGATCTTGCGCAGGCGAATGCGTTCGGCCGCCAGGCGCTGCTGAATTTCGGTGTCATTCTCGATTCGAACCAGATTGGTTGCCATTATCTTCCTCCGGCAGTTGCAGTAATAGGGCTGATCATTGCAGAAAACAAGGCAGGAGAACCATCGGCCAAAGACATTAGCCGCGCAGGCGCGAACCTTCTTGCATCACCGTTCGCCCGGGGAGGCGAGGCCACAACGGGTTCGCAAAATAGATACATCTGAAACTCCTACAGCGTTCGATTAGGAGGTCCGATGTTGACACTGACCGGGAGTCGCACATCTACGAATCCCGGGGTGCAGTTCGTTAGCAATCAAAACTAACAGGTTTCTGAAATTGTAACCTGAAACCCGCCCATATTGAAAATTTTGTCCCTGCGAAAACACCTTAGACGAAGCTGCCGTCTACCCCTTGGAAGCGATGTGAGGCCTGTTTGAGTACCCACTTTACAACCCTCGCATCGTTGTAACAAAAACCGAGGTTGTGGTTCAAGGTTGAGAAGCAGTGGGTCTGGCACGACTTCTTCATCTCGTTCAATTGCGGCACCTCGAACTTATGATTCTCAATTGTGCCCCAGTCGTGAGTGGCCGAGTACATGGGGAAACACGGGGCCAGAGTGCCATCTACACGAATGATGATCGAGTTCTGCCCGGCGCGGCAGTTCCACGGTTCCACTTTGCCCCGCAAGAATTCTTTCATGTCCTGCAGCCGCTTCACCGAATTGACCATCTTGTATCCGGACCGGTTCTTCTCCATGATCCAATCGATCAGTTCATCCACCTTCGGCCAGTCTTCCTGGTAAATAAACGTGTCGTTTTCCTCGTAGTGCTTAAAATGGTTCTGCTCGATCATCGGCGACTCATTGATGTGGTAGTCGGTGGCGATGCCGTGATCGCGGGCAATTTCCGTCAACTGCTTGACGTCTTCCAGATTGTTGCGGCAGATGTTGATATTGAAGAACACCGCGTACCCGTACTTGTATTGCTTCCGTACGAGATAATCGAAGTATTTACGGACCGGAGTCAGCGCCTTGGCCAGGCCCGGTTTTTCGTCCACCACATCGACAGCGAAATTGAAAATTGCCACGCCGGCGTCCGCCAATCGATCAATCACGTCAGGACGCAGAAGCCTGGCATTGGTGGGCATGTAAATCCAGAAACCTTTCTTTGCAGCATAGTAAGAAGCTTTGTGTACTAATTGAGGACGCAGCAGCGGTTCGCCGCCCATGAATGCCAATACGCGGCATGTGGTCGATTCCAGCCAGTCGATTGAGCGCTTGGCGACTTCTTCGGTCATTCCCTTAACACTGTTATCGAAGGCCCAGCAATAGTGGCAATCCAAGTTGCACTTCCACTCGGTAAACAGATAGGCAATGATCGGATGAAACGGGCCGGGCAGCACCCGCGATTTCATATAGGGGAACAACCAGCCATTCATCGCACGATACACCAGCGGCGCAGTCCATTTGCGCTTTCCGGCTTTGGCTCGGGCCAGGTTCTCCTCGTAGTTGTCATCCTGCGCCATGAGGGCCGGATGCTGTGGGAAAACCGGCTCCGGGAACTTGTCACCGTCACTTTTCGGTAAGAGCACTGGCCGCGGTGCTGGGGACTTGGTCAGCAGATCGTGGAGCTGAACATCGAGACGGAAAGCCGGAGGCGCTTCGTGTTGTTCTTCAAACCGCTGCGGGACAGCAGACATGGTCTCTTTCCTCCTGCACAGGATGAAACTGTAGATGACAACCCACTCGATTGGTTGCGTACAATTTTAAATTTTCGTTCGGTATTTGTATCAGAAAAGATGGGTGAACCGCCAGTGATAACAAACCTCTCCCAGCATGTCCGTGAAAACCTGCAGATACTGCTCCGGTGAAACAACAATAGCTCAGATTGCAGCCGCTCAACATTTCTGGCTAAGAGCAGTATAGCGAATCCCTACGGTTTCGGAGTCGGTGGCTGCGGGAGATCCGGTACGCCAGCCACCACCTCTGGTGAAATGGGCCGGAGCGATAACTCCTCAGTCAAGAATGCTATACGGTCACGTCGGGCTTCGGCATTTAAGGCATGAGGAGCATCGTACAACTTAAATTTTTTCGGTTCGCTCACCACGGCGGCGTATTCCCGATCCCGTTCCGGAGTCAGAAAATCTTCCCGCGACCCGTATTGCAGAAACACGTACGCTGGCGAGGCATGGGAAACGTATTTGCCCTGATCGAGCCACGAATATTTCGCGACAAAGGCGTCGAATTTTTCCGCTCCGACCTTCTGGCGATAATCTTGGAATTCTTTCGCCTTGAATGTGATCTCGTCGGACATGGATCCCGCCATCAGCACGAAACATTTGAAGCGTCGGTCAATACCAGAGAGAAATGCACCCGTTTCCGCGTTATAGCTATGACCGACATAAGCTAAACGTTTGGGATCCACGTCGCTGCGCGCGAGCAGCAAATCTGCGCCACGGCGCATATCCACGATGGCCTGCACGCGATCGGTGATCTGCTGTTCGTTCAAGTCACTTTGATCCTCGACGTGGCCGGGTCGAGCAATCGGACCGTCAACCAACAAAGAAACAACACCCGCAGGCGCTATCGCCACCGCTTCGTCGAGAAATTCCTTGCGGTTCAGAAAAGCCGATCCCGGCATATACCAGTGCCCCCAAATTGTGGCTGCGAATGGTCCCTTGCCGTTCGGTACCACCAGGTAGGCCGGAACACGTCCGTCCTTCGGACTCGCGTACGAGATGTCGTGGACCGTTGCGTTGCCGCGGTGCTCGACGCCAACTTCCTTCACATCGAGCGGAGCATTCCTGTCGTAGTCGAAGTGTTGCAGGAGTGCGGCGTCCTGTGCCAGGGATGGCCAGGCGATCAAAAGAAGTGCAGCTGTGAGCAATTTGCGCATGGGAACCTCCGGATGCCGGTCTTAGACTAGACGGCTTCGGCCCTGGTTAGCAGTCTTACGACTGTGCGCTGATATTCTACTGTTTCTGTCGAGGCAAACCCGCTATGCCGGGAAACTTCTTTAATCTGGAAGAGCTCAATAATTTGAGGTCGCGCGAAGGAAAGCGGTATCTGGAGTTCTTGCGTGTGCCCGCTATGAGCGCCGGAGTTTATGTGCTTGGTGCCGGCGCAACAGACCCGCAGAGCCCGCATCACGAAGATGAGATGTACTACATCGTCCGTGGTAAGGCGCGAATGCGTGCCGACGAGGAGGATCAGGTTGTCGGTGCCGGCAGCGTGATTTTTGTGGCTGCCAACGTCGAGCACCGCTTCTACGACATCACGGAAGAGTTGGTTGTGCTTGTGTTCTTTGCCCCGGCAGAAAGCAGCTAGCCAGAGTCAGCGCGGATCACCCGGCTGCGCGGTTGCAGGCTGGGTTGCCGTTTGCTCCTTAAGCTTAGCCAGTTGTTCCCGGGCCTTCTGCCATGCTTTCTCATCTTTGGGCGATTGCGGCTTCTGCGGGACTGCGTAAAAGCTGAGCATGTTTGTACGGAGGTCAGGCGTCAGCGGGTTGAAGTCGCGTTTTACCAAATCGTCCAGCAGACGGTCATAGGTCCTGTCCGCGAGTTGATACTCTTCCGCCTTGCTGGGACGACCGGTGTCGAGATCCAGGTTAGCCAGATGCAGATCCCCCTTTGCTTGCTGTTGCAACAGCGCACGATAGTCGTCCACCGTCTGATTGATGCTGCGAATGTACATGTCTTCGGTCTGCGTGGTCGGGACCTGGAAGGCCAGCGCCTTGAACGGCCCTACTTTTGGCACGATTTTCAAGATGACGGCTAGAATTCTCGATCCGATTCCTGGCCGGCGATACCCTTTGCCCCACTCCTTGTCGTACTGGGTCCGCGATAACCGATAGAGGAATTCCTTCTTGTTGAAGTTGGGCGTGTCGCGCACCACATCCGCCTTACGATTGAGCAAGGCGACCCGCGTCATCTCCGGAATCACTTTGCTGATGGCTCGGCGGAAAGTGCCGAACGCCAGGTCCTGATCGTGGATCACATCGGTCAACGGGATGCCATAAGTTTGCTGAAATGCACGATCCAGAAGCGGCTTGGATATTTCGAAGCCAATGAAGTCATGATAACGGTCCGACGAATAGCGGTTCTTTGCCACTTGCACCATGTCAAAACCGAACTCGGTGCGGATGTGAGCACTGTGGTCATCTTCATACGTGACAACCGAACCATATCTCCTCTCCAACTTAGGAAAATCCATGGCGACGACTCGATTGATCGTCGGGTGTCCGGTATTGTCCGAGGCGTAGTGCGCCAGCGCGCCCAGTGCGAACGCATATTCGTTCAAATCAGAAGCATCGTCGAGCAGGGCCTCGACGAAATCGCCCGTTCGCACATAGTGGGTCATATCGCTGAAGTATTTGTTGCCGAACGGGTAATAGCCCATGTCCTGAATGAGGCTTCCGCCATAGGCGTAGGCGTGGGCTTTGCGGAGATCGTTCGCAGTCGCGCTGGGAAATCGTTGCAGCAGCAAAGGCTGGATCTGGTCCTGCCAGACCAGGTCAACGATTTCTTCATGGGCAAGGACGGAGTAAGCCATACCCAGCGACGAGCAGGCGCAAAGCAGAACGACAATGGAGATCGCGCGCCGTTGGCAAGCGCGGAGCTTTCGCATGGCGCATCTTGGATGCATCTACGGGCATTTGCGTAAGCTACTTGCCAAATACCAAAACAACAAAAGTATCCGGCAAAATCGTGCGCCGGGGATGAGGATTGTCGGCGGTGGCAGCGGGGGCCGGCGCAAATTTTCCGGTTACTGTATAAATCTGATGAGTTTTCTCATCCAACGCCATGGTCCGGGCGCCCGCCTGCGTGGGAACATTCGCCACCACAGTGAATTTATCCGACGAGTCCTCATGAACAACGGTGAGCACGCCTTCGCCGCACGAAGCAAAGGCTAGACCCGTCCCAGGATCAAACGTGTTGGCGTCTACGCCGCCACCAATGGCAGGCGTTGCGACGACCTTGCCGGTGTCGGCATTGACCACGGCCATCATTTTGTTATCGCATCCGGCAAAGAGGCGCCGATGCTCACGGTCAATCGCCAGTCCGCTGGGCTCTTCGCAGGGGGTCAGCGGCCAGCTTGACTTAACCTGCAGCTTGGCCGCATCGATGAGGTCGATCTGACTCTTGTCTTCAATATTGACGAAGATTTCCCCCTTGCCGTCGCTGACGGCAACTTCCGGCCTGCCTTCAAGTTTGATTGTGCCCGCAATCGTGCCGCTGGCTGCGTCGATCGCGGTCGCATCGTGGCTTCTGCCGTTGAAGGCGAAAACCCGTCTGCTGGATGGGTCGTAAAGAATCGCATCGGGATTCTCGCCGGCTTGTACCTTGCTGATGAGTTTCAGGCTCTGCAAGTCGATGATGCTTACCGTCCCTTCGCGGCCGTTGCTGATGAATCCTCGTCCCAATTCAGCCGCCAAAGCGATGCCGTGGACACCCGGCGTATCCGGAATGTCGCCGAGCACTTTGCCGGAATCGGTGTCGATCACGATCATGTGAGTGGCGCGGGAGATGAAAAGGCGATGCGAATCGGAGTCAGCCGCGAGGTAATCCCAGCCCCCTTCGCCACCCAGCTTGTAAGTGTTGATGAGGTGGTAGCCAGCGGAATCGGTGGCGAATGCGAAAGCAGCAATTAAGACCAACAACAAAGAAAGCATTTTCTTGATGAAAAGCATCCCCTGGCTCCTGCGGAGAGAATCAAGATGCAGAAGCCAGAGTAATCTTTGTGGTCTCCGATTCTCAAGCTGGCTCACTATTCTGTCATTTTGGCCACGTGCAAATCGAAGCCTGTTTTGGGCAGCAGCGAGGTCAGTTCAAATGCTTTGAAACCGTCTCCTGTAACTTCCGTGTGGCGATAGAGTCCGGGTTCGGTCTCGACCGTCTCCCGGCGGCCTTCAAGATCCGTGAGAAACGCCTGTGCTGCCTTGATCTCTGCCTCGCGGCCTCGTGTGCTGCTCACAATCGCTTCCGCTGCATATGAACGCACGAGTTTAGGCCAATATTTCTCCAGCAGATTGGTGCTGGCAAAAATGTCGGCCCAGATAATTTCGCCGTTCACGGCAACGACGACGCCCACCGCGTTGCGATCGCGCAGTTGTTTGATGAGGCTTTGATAGTCGTGCTGGATGGGCGCGGCTACTTCGTCAACTTTCTGTTTGACGTCAGGCTCTTGCATGACTTGGGCATAAGACGTCGTTCCACCGCCGAGCGCGGCTACCGCCGCGGGGGAAGGCGTGCCTGCGGTCACCTCTACCTGCATGTTCCTCACCTCCGCCCAGACTTTCGCCTGGTCCTTGTCGGCCATCGCCCGTCCGCGCACGGCAGGCTGGGCCATTGCCGAATCGAGCGAATTGAAACTCATTTTGGGTCCAGTCCAACGGCCCGGCTCGACGCAAAATACTCCAAGATCGATGGGATCGCTCTCCGCCGGGACGAGGCGGTCTTTGCCAATCACCCGATCCTGCTTGCCGCCAGTCACAATTTCGCCCGCCAGCAAGATCAGCGGCCGCTTCGAATTGTTCACCAGCACCAATTGATTCACCTGCGCACCGCCGCCGCCCGGACGAGGGTCGCGAATGTCGGAGTGCCGCGGGCGGACCAGCGGCCTCAGTGTTCCCGACTCGCTGACCACCACGTCGCCGGCATGCAAGCCCTCGTCCAGGGTAAGAAAATCATGGGTGTCATATGTGGTGTTTGCGACCACAGGGAAAACGGTGAGATTTCCGTGCCGGATAGGAGCCAGCACTTTGTACGGAGATGCGACCGCCACTTGCCCGGCTGGCGCCAGACATGGCCGCAGCAATGCAAAAGCTGCCAAGCCTGCAACGCATAAAGCCAGAAGCCACCATTTCAACCGCATAAAACCTCCCCGGCCGGGCTTGCCCGGCCCCCAGGGACGCCTCGAAACACACAGAGGAGGATTTCCGCTTTTTCGAAGCGTCCCCTCACTTTTCCGATAACCTGCTCTCTTGCCTCGCTGATTAGCGAACGGCAAAAATGCTGCTACTTGCGTCTAAAAAGTTGGTAGCATCCAGTCAGAGCCTGATTCTCATGCCCGAGCGCGGTGTCCAAACAGTCGTGGAATGGCCAGGTTTGGCGGGTCTTCTCAACGACTTGTACGCGAAGAGCAAGGCTGCAGATTTTGGAGTTTCGCCCGAGACCTTTCAGCGCATCCTGCAAGAGATAACTGTTAAGTACCTGCCCGCCGGAGCGGCCTCAAACCAAGTCAGGGTTCTGTGCGAGAGCCTGCGGATCGAAGAACTGGCTTTGGCGCGGGGCTGCGCGGCAGGCAATGAACACGCCTGGGACACCTTTCTTGCGCGTTATCGCGTGAAGCTGTATGACATCGCAGGTTACATCACGAAAGAAAGCGCAGCCGCGCGCGAACTGGCCGACTCGATCTACGGCGACCTTTACGGTACGACCACGCGTGACGGCGAACGCGTCTCCAAACTGGCTTCTTACACCGGTCGCGGATCATTGGAAGGCTGGCTGCGCACGGTGATGGCCCAGGAATTCGTGAACCGTTATCGCCGGCAGCGGCGCCTGGTAAGCCTGGACGAGGAGAGCGAAGAAGGCACGCAATTCGCGGCTGCAACTTCGGAGCCACAAGCGTTGGTCGACTCCCGGTTGGAAGCCGCGACTGACGACGCGCTGGCGGAGCTTTCGCCTGAAGATCGCTTTGTACTTGCTTCCTACTTTCTTGACTCGCGCACCTTAGCAGAGATAGCCCGCACACTGGGCGTGCACGAGTCAACAATCAGCAGAAAACTGGATAAGCTGGCCAAGTTATTGCGGAAGCGAATTTTAACTGGACTGACGCGGTGTGGCATGAGCCGCCGGCAGGCGGAAGAGGCCATGGAAGTGGACGTCCGTGACCTTGGACTAAATGTTCGCAGCCGGCTATTGCAAGAACGAGGGCCAACGACGTTCCCTAGTAAGAAAGCAGAGGCAGGGGCGGGAGAGGGGTGAAAGGCCTTTCTCGATTTATGACGGGAATACCAAAAATCGTAGCCAGGCGGCTGCAGGCGGATATCGCTGATAGCAGCCATCCGGAGGCAAATCAGCTGACTGCCCTTGCTGAGAGCGCCCTGGCGCCGGGTGAGCGCAAGCAGATCCTGGCGCATCTGGCGCAATGCGGTGACTGCCGGGAGGTACTCTGGTTAAGCGCTCCGGAGGCGCTCGAATCCTTGCCGGTTCCCGTCCCGATGCGTTCGTCCTGGCTGGCTTGGCCGGTCTTACGCTGGGGCACGGCGATTGCGTGCGTCGTGCTGGTGGGCGCAGCCGTGGGGCTGCACTACCGCGCCCGGCCGACGCTAGAGTCGCAGATCGCGGCGGAATTCGCCGCCTCGCGGCAGGATACAGCTCCCGCCAACGAAATCAGGACGCCAGCCGCCGCTGTCCAGGCACCCGCCGAGCAGGCGACGCGACAGAAATCGGCTTTCGCAGCGCAGCGCGGCAATAACCTAGGGGACTTGAAGCAGGCCCCGCTGCAGGACAAGGTTGCAGCAGCCGTTTCATCGGATGAGTCAAGAGAAGTGACACAGATGAAGACGAAGACAAGCGAAACAAAGACGACCAGTGAACCAGTAGAAGTCACTGCGGGCACGGTGGCGCCTGAAAATGCCACCGTAAGTAACGTGCCCCACGACGAGGTCTCCGAGTTTGTGCCTGGCCGGGCCAAGGATGCCCTGCAGGAAGGCGCCACTGGCGGCGGCATCGCTGGCGGCAATGCTCCGTTGCTGAAGATGCGGTCCATGGCAGCTCCTGTTGCTCCTAACCAGCCGCCGCTCCCTTTGGCAGCAGGGATCGTGCCGCGCTGGACGGTAAGTGCAGATGGCAGCTTGCAACGCTCGCTGGATTCGGGAAAGACCTGGCAGACGATTCCATTCGCTAATCCCGCAACTTTCCGCGCACTTACTGCCAACGGCCTGCAAATCTGGGTTGGCGGCTTGAAGGGAGTTCTCTATCACTCTTCTGATGCCGGCCAACGCTGGAAGCTGATCCAACCCGCGGTGAATGGACAGCAGCTGAGCTCTGACATCGTTCGCATCGAATTCACTGACACCCTCCACGGTACTGTCACCACTGCGGATCAGCAGATTTGGCAAACTTCTGACGAAGGCGCAACCTGGCAGAAACAGTAGGCCAGACCTAGCTCCGCGCCACATTACTCCGCCGCCAATTTTGGAATTACCAAAGTGACGTTTACACAAAATGGGTCGCCGGATACGATCCACTCGTGGTTTGGCAGTTCTGGGGGAGGGCTGCCAGGCGTCCTGGACCGAGAGGTTTAGGGCGCTTTTTTATTGCACTCCGAACTACTCACCCCCGTTCCATCTCCTGCCTTTTGCGTCTTTTGGCGCACTGCGTGCATCGAATAAAAGTGCTAGGATAATTGGTCGCAAACGCTGGCAATCAGGGGTCTGCCCGCTTTTTTCCGCCGCGGGCGCGCCAAAGGAGAACAGGAGTTTATGGCAGGGAACGGAATTATAGAAGTAACAGATTCAAATTTTGATCAGGACGTGCTCAAGTCCGACACACCAGTTTTAGTGGACTTTTGGGCGGCGTGGTGCGGCCCTTGCCGCGCCCTCGCTCCGATTGTCGATGAACTGGCAAAGGACTATCAGGGGAAACTGAAAGTCGGCAAGATGGACGTGGATCGTAACGGCGCAACGCCGATGCGCTACAAAGTTACCGGCATCCCGACTTTGCTGATTTTCAAAGGCGGCCAGGTGGTGGAACAACTGGTTGGCTATCGCCCCAAAGAGGCCATCGCAGAGGCTCTGAAGAAGCACGTCGGATAATGGGCTTGGAGACATCAAACGCCCGGCAGAGGCCGGGCGTTTTTATTTTAGCGATGGTTTTGTCTCTTGCTGACTCCTGACTCCTAGTACTTTCTCAACACTCCAATCACTCTGCCCTGCAATTGCACGGCTGCCGCAGGCACAATGATCGGCCGCATGTTTACATTCGAGGGCTGCAATCGGATGTCGCTCCCTTCGCGGTAGAAGCGCTTCAGCGTTGCCTCGCTGCCTTCTACCAGCGCCACCACGATCTCGCCGTTGTGCGCCGTCTTGGTCTTCTCGACCAGAACGTAATCACCGCTCAAAATGTGTTCATCCTGCATAGAGTCGCCGCGAACCTCGAGGACGAACACTTCTTTCGACCTTACGAAGTCGGCCAGGGAAATTGTCTCCGGATTCTCCACTGCCTCGATCGGTTGGCCGGCAGCGATCCTGCCCAGGAGCGGCAACACCATGGTCGTGTTCACACTCATGGCTTGTTTGAGACGGCCTTTCGGCGGAAGCAGATCGATAGAGCGGCTGCGATTGTAGTCGCGGGTCAGCAGCCCTTTCTTCTCCAGATTGGTAATGTGCTTGTGAACCGTGGCCAGAGAATTAAGCTCCATGCCCTCGCGGATTTCGTCGAAGGAAGGGGAGTATCCGTTCTTTTGCACGAAGTCGGAGATGAAGTCGTAGACCTGCCTCTGCCTTTTGGTGATCGCCATGGCTAGAATTGTAGGCGAATATTAGGCGAAGTCAAGAGGGAGGGGTAATTATCTTCTCAGCAAGTTCTTCGCGATGAACAGCACATTCGCCGGCCGCTCCGCCAGACGTCGCATCAAGTAGGGATACCATTCGCTGCCGAAAGGAATGTAGACCCGCATGCGCCAGCCGTCTTTGACCAGGCTCTGCTGCAGGTCGCGGCGGATGCCGTAGAGCATCTGAAACTCGAACGATTCCTTCGCAATATTTTCCTGCAAGGCGAAGGACTTCGCCTGATTGATGATGTTCTCATCGTGGGTCGCAAGCCCGTGATAGACGTTGCTTTTCATCAGCGTCTTCATCAGCCGCACGTAGCTCTCATCCACCTCGGATTTCCTTTGGAACGCGATCTCCGGCGGCTCCTTGTACGCGCCCTTGCATAGCCGGATGCGGATGCCATCGCTCAGCAACCTCTGCACATCGCTTTCTGAGCGTCGCATATACGACTGGATCACCGCGCCCACGCAACCAGCATTGCCAGGCTGACGATGCAGTTCGTGCACGAAGTCAAGCGTCCGCTGGGTATAGGGAGACCCTTCCATGTCGACGCGCACGAAATTCTTCGGGCTCATCGCCGCCGCCTTGGCTACAAGCGCGGAAACCTGTTCCCGGGCCATCTTTTCGTCGACATCGAGACCCATATGGGTGAGTTTGAGGCTGATATTGGCATTCAGCTTCTGGGCAGCAATGTCATCGAGCAGTTGGTGGTAGAGCGCGGCGCTGGCACGCGCTTCGTCGGCGTTGGTGACGTTCTCGCCCAGATTGTCGATCGAGACGCTTAGACCGGACTGGTTGACTTTCCGGGTCGCCTGCAGGACATCTTCAACTTGGGTGCCGGCGACGAAGCGGCTGGAGAAACGTTGCCC
>Ga0335081_10007844_pt1 | contig 17101 bp, 16 predicted proteins | sample Lox_Sample_35_FD_206713 | JGI IMG/M metagenome (GOLD analysis project Ga0335081, IMG submission 206713) | Soil microbial communities from Loxahatchee National Wildlife Refuge, Florida, United States - Lox_Sample_3.5 | ecosystem: Environmental > Terrestrial > Soil > Wetlands | place: USA... | reverse complement strand
TGCGGCGCAGCGCCTCTTCCGCTTGCTTGCGCGCGGTGATGTCCATGCAGATGCCGACCATCTTCAGCGGTTGGCCCGCAGCATCGAAAAACACCCGCCCGCGCGCTGACGTCCAGTACTCGCTGCCGTCGGGGCGAATGGAGCGATATTCGACGTCGTAGGGCGAGCGTTCTGCGAGCGCTGCCTGCACGGCCTGTTGTACCCACTGGCGGTCATCCGGATGCACGGTGGCAAGGAAGGTTTCGTAGCGCCCGTCGAAGCTGCCCGGCGCGAAGCCGTGAATCTGTTCCAGTTCCGGCGACCAGGTGATCCGGCTTGCAGCTCGGTCCCACTCCCAGGTGCCGATGCTGGCTGTCTGCTGCGCCAGATGCAGGCCTTGCGCGGCGGTGGCCAAAGCTTCCTCGGTTTGGCGCTGCAGCGCGCGCTCCGCCCGCTGGCGCTCGGCGATGGCCGCCGCCAGGGCTAATCCGGAGACCGTGATTACCGCCAGGAACGACTGCAGGATAGCGGCGTTGTGCAGCGGCGAGAGGTTGCGCACGAACGGCCCGTATCCGCTGGCGGTCTCCCCGATCGCTGATGCCGCGACCACCGCCACCGAGAGCGCCGCTCCGCCCACGCCGAAGCGCACCGCCGCCCAGATGACAAAGGGAAACACGGCGAAGCCGAAGGTATCTTCCGCGATGCCGAAGCCCACGCGGCTGTCGAAGAGGAACAGGCAGAAGCACAGAGTCGCGCCCAGCAGGAGCAGAAACTCTGCCTTCCGTCCGCGGATCTCCTCCGGGAGCAGCCGGTGCGCGGTGAGGATCAGAGGCGCGATCAGCAGGACGCCCATGCCATCGCCCAGCCACCACATGATCCAGGCCGAGCCGAACCCTGCCCAGGCGTGGACGCGGCCCAGGGTCAGCGCCATTACGCCCACGGTTGCGCTCACCGCCGTGCCGCCCAGGGCCGCGAAGGTGCACAGTCCGAGCACGTCCCGCAGGCGCGTGAGCGAGGGTTGAAAGCCGGGAATGCGGCGCAGCAAAGCCGCACCCGTCAACGGTCCCAGGGCGTTGCCCACGCCCATCGTGGCCGCTGCCGCCAGCGGAATGCCGGAGAGGAAGTTGACAAGAAAGGCGCCGACGGCGATGCCCGGCGCCATGTCGGCACCCAGCAGCAGCACCGCCGCCAGGGCGATTCCCGCCGGCGGCCACATCGGAGACACGTTTCCGCTGGTGAAGGGCACCGCCAGTCCCAGACGTCCGGCTGCAAAGTAGACCAGGGCAATGGCGACGAGCTTCAGAAGGTAGGCGCCGGCGTCCCTTGCTTCCCCAAGGTTCGGCCGCACTCTGTGCCGGGACTGGCCGACAGATGGCTGCATACGGCAGCGCGTAGTTTACCGCATCGGCGCCTCTTGTTGCCGGGCCAGGCAATGGAAAAAAGGACAGGAACCATCCACGATATGGTTACCTGCCCGGAGCCGATGTCGTAAGCTGAGTTACAATCCGCGCACTTGGGGGAATGGTGCAGGAACGATTCATGCGCAGAGCCATCGCGCTCGCGCTGGAGAACGTGCAGTCGGGCCGGGGCGGTCCGTTTGGCGCCGTGGTCGCACGCGGCGAGGAAATCATCGCCGAGGGCACCAACCAGGTGACCTTTGCCAATGATCCCAGCGCCCACGCTGAGATGCTGGCGGTGCGCGCCGCCTGCCGCAAGCTTGGGCACTTCCAACTGACCGGATGCGAGGTCTACAGCAGTTGCGAGCCCTGTCCCATGTGCCTGGGACTGATCTATTGGGCACGGCCGGCCAAGCTCTACTACGCCGCCACGGCCGAGGATGCGGCCGCCATCGGCTTCGATGACTCGCGCATCTATCGCGAGCTGCAGTCGCCGCCCGCCGCGCGCACGATTCCCATGACGCAGATGCTGCGTGACGATGCTCTGGCCGCGTTCCGCGCCTGGGAGGCAAAGCCCGATAAGATTCCGTACTGACTCTGCGTTCATGACCGATCGATTCATCGCTAAGTCCATCCCGAGGAAAGAAGGCCGCGCGAAAGTGACGGGGCACGCTCGAGCGGCAAGCGGGCGGTGGCTGGCAGAGCGCCGGCCGGGGCGTCACCAACCAGGATGGGCGGCTCACCGACCTGCTGGCCGCCTCGGAACTTGCTCCGGGAACTTACCGCCTCACCTTCGACACCGCAGCGTACTTCAAAGCGCGGAACCAGCCGGCTTTTTACCCGCAGGTGCAGGTGCTGTTTACGGTCGGCGACGCCGGCCAGCAGTACCATGTCCCTCTGCTACTGAGCCCGTACGGGTATTCCACTTATCGGGGGAGTTGAATGGGCGCCAAGCTCTCGAGCAACAACTACGGCAAATCGCGAGTGCGGCTGGTGCGCATCACGCGCGGCCAGCAGCACGATCTCAAGGATATTTCGGTGGACATCCAGTTCGAGGGCGACTTCGAGGACGTTTACCTGCACGGTGACAATCGCAAGGTTCTGCCCGCTGACACCATGAAAAACACCGTTTACGCGCTGGCCGGGCAGGGTCCGGTGGGCGAGATCGAGGAATTCGGGCGGCGCCTGGCGGGGCACTTTCTGGGCCAGAATCCGCAGGTTCGGAACGTGCGCGTGGCGCTCAACGAAAGACTGTGGGCGCGCATTCCGGTCCAGGGCCAGCCGCATCCCTGGGCGTTCGTCGGGGAGCAGCGGGAGAGACGCACCGCCATGGTTTCGGCCACGCGCGCCGGCCATGCCATCCAGGCGGGAATCGAAGATTTGTTGGTGCTGAAAAGCGGCGAATCGGCCTTTGACGGCTACATCAAAGACCGCTACACCACGCTGATCGAGACCCGCGACCGCATTTTCGCCACGGTGATCAAGGCGAACTGGAGTTACAGCCGGCACGATGTCGCTTTCGGACACTGCTGGGAAGGCGTGCGCGAGCGGCTGCTCGAAACCTTCGCCCAGCATCAGAGCGAATCCGTGCAGCATACGCTCTACGCCATGGCCAGAGCGGTGCTGGATGCCTTCGGCGAGATCGATGCCATCCGCCTCTCCATGCCCAACCGGCACCACCTGCCCGTGGACCTGGAGCCCTTCGGGATCGAAAACCGTAACGAGGTCTTCGTCGCCATCGACGAGCCGCACGGTTTGATCGAAGCGGTGGCGAGAAGGGAGTAGACGCTCGCTGTCGCGGAGCGCGCAGGCCAGCGTGAGACGCAAGCGGAGCCGCGTCTAAATGAAACGATCGAAGTACGAAGCCACTTCGCGATAACGGCTGGCGCCGAAAACCCTCACCCACGCCGTATCTAGTTCGAGGGCGCCATCGAACGCCTCAGCGATCGGCGACAAGGCTTCGAGGGAAGAGGCCTGCCGCGCTGGCCGTGCGGGAATTCTTGCGCGACGCCGGGACCCGAGTTTGGGCTTGTGTCCGGTTAGCGTGCGCATCATGTTCACCTCCTGTCCCGAGCCGGCCAGGACGTTCCTTTGATCTCCACCCAGAAGTTTAAGAGGTACGCGTGGAGCGGGTCTGTGCTTCGGGTCACAAGCTGCGGTGCTTGTAAACCTGTGGGCAGTGATTCCAGTCACTGCGCGATTTCCCGGCAGGATTCAACATAAGCGCCGTAAGGAGCACGGAGGTGATAATGCCCATCCACACCCTGACCGAGCTTCTAGACCATCACAACATTAAATACACAATCGTTCCTCACTCTCTGGCCTACACCGCCCAAGGCATTGCGGCGCTGACCCACATCCCCGGCCAGGAGGTGGCCAAGACCGTGATCGTAAGCATCGATGAGGCGCTGGCCATGGCCGTGTTGCCGGCTTCGTGCCAAGTGGATCTGGCGGCGCTGCGGGACGCGACCGGAGCAAGTAGCGTCACGCTCGTCCGGGAGAAGGACTTCATGCATCGTTTCCCGGCGTGCGAGACCGGCGCGATGCCTCCATTCGGCAATCTCTACGGCATGAAGGTGTTCGTGGATGAGACCCTGACCAAGGACAAGGAGATCGCCTTCAACGCCGGGTCGCACTGGGAATTGATGCGGCTCGCCTATGATGACTTCGCACGGGTGGTGAAGCCGACGGTCCTGCGATTCGCCCTGTCGCGGGCGCGGGCCGCTTAATACCAGGCCCCGGCTCAACTGCGCGTGGCGAGGAGCAATCCGGCCGGGCCCGGCAGCCGCACACGGCGGAGGTCGTGGAAGCCGGCGTCGGCAAGCCAGGCCGCATACTCCGGCTCACTGTAGCTGCTGCCGGAGGGCGTTCCCACCAGCATGTTCAGCGAGAACAGGGCGGCAAAGCGGGGCGCGGTCTTCTCCGGCTCCAGGATGAAATCCTGCACCAGCAGGCGTCCTCCAGGAGCCAGCGCGGCGTGCGCTCGCCCGAAGAGCGATCGGTTTTGTTCCGGCGAAAACATGTGGCAAATCGCGGAGAGCAGCACCAGGTCGAAACCGTCTCCAAGACGATCCCGAAGCATATCCCCCACGCGCGCCTGGATCCGACCGGCGAGACCCGCTGTCTGAATGTATTCCCGGGTGAGCGGGATGACATCGGCGAGGTCCAGCACTTCGGCGGTCACGGCCGGGTTGGCGCAGGCAAAGGCAATGGAGTAGGCGGCCGACCCGCCTCCCAGGTCGAGGATGCGGCGGATGCCCTCCGTCCCCACTGCCTTCAACACCGCCTGTGATCTTTCCCGGGCGTTGCGGTCCATGGCGGCAATGAACGTCTTCACCCGTTCACCGTCGCTGGTTCTTGGCGCTGGCGTTCCCGTGCGCACCGACCCGCTCAGGTTGGACCAGCGCTGCCAGAGATTCGCCGTATGCAACAGGGCTTGCCGGGCGCTATCGGGGGAGGTTTCCGCAAAGAAACGCGTGCTGAGCGGGGTGTTGCGGAAGATTCCATTTTCCTTGCGCAGCAGCTTCAAGGCGGCAAGCGCATTCAGAAGCGCCTCCGTGCCACGACGGCTGGCATGAATCTTTTCAGCCACCGTTTCGGCAGACGCGCCTTCGGCAACCGTCGTGAAGACGTCCAACTCCAGCCCCGTCAGCACCGCCCGGCTGGACATGAATCCGCGGATCAGTTCGTTGAGGTCATCGGGCAGGACACCGGCTTGCTCCTTAGCCTTCAGCATGGCGCGATACTGCTCGCCATGTTCCGTGATCATCGTCCTCATCGCCGATGCATCGTTCCACACCAGCCGCCCGACAGGGTTGCCAGACCGCAGGTGTGAGCCGACAATCTCGGGCACGTCCGCCGCCTTCACTCCCCGATACCAGACGCCCTCGGGATGAACGGTGATGATCGGGCCTTCGTCGCACAAGCCCAGACATCCGCACGTGGTGACCTGAACTTTGCCGGCCGCGCCCTGTTTCTCCAATTCACGGTGCAAGGCGGCGAGCACCTCCCCCGAGCAGGCTGCAGAACAAGACTTCACGCCCTCCGGCTTCTCCTGGGTGCAAACAAAGACGTGCTGCGGGAACGGTTCCATTGGCGTCCTCCTTCTCTTCAATTCTCTCTCGGCTGGCCCCTGCCACGGGCAAGCTTAACCACCTAACGTGATGTCCGTCACAGACCTAAGATCATCATTCCCGTGACAATGCTGGGTCTTGCCAGGGTAGCCCCACAAAGCTTGTCCGGCGGATAGCTTGCGCGCGTACAATACCGACCCTGAATAGATTCGCGGTTCCTTAAACACAACGTCTTGTCAACGAGGTGGAGCGTGAAAAAACTTACGCTGATTGCATTTGTCCTGCTGTTTTTTGTCAGTACCGGATTCGGACAACAGACGATCACCATCGGGTTCACCGTCTCCAAAACGGGCGCGCTGAACGTCGACTCCCTGGAGCAATATCGGGGGTTCGAACTGTGGCGCGACCAGGTCAACGCTGCCGGCGGCATCAAGGCCGGGGGCAAGAGCTACAAAATACAGTTCGCCAGCTACGATGACGAGTCCAACTCCAAGCGCGTGCAGCAGCTTTACTCGCGCATGATCCTGGAAGACAAGGCCGACTTCCTGTTCAGCCCCTACTCTTCGAGCCTGACGGCTACTGCCGCCGTCGTGACGGAACAGTATGGAAAAATCATGCTCACCACCGGTGCGGCAGAAGGCAAGACCTACACCCTGGGCAACCATTATCTGTTCCAAATGTTCTCACCCGCCCCCGAATATCTGAAGGTCGCCTTGGACGCCCTGAAAACTAAAGACCCGAAAGCCGCCGTCGCCTTTGTATATGAGGATGCCTCATTCTCGGTCGCGGTGGCGACTCCTGCCAAGGCCTACGCGCAACAGCAAGGGTTCAACGTGGTGTTCAGCGAAGCTTATGCTCCCAACACCACGGACTTCAGCGCCATTATCGACAAGGTGATCTCGTCCAAGGCGACCGTGCTTCTGGGCGGTGGCCATTACGCCGACGGCTCCACCTTGGCGCGGCAACTGTACAGCCACAAGGTTCCCCTGAAGATGCTCACCTTGCTGGTAGCGCCCGATAGCCCGCAGTGGGTGGAACTGGGCGATGCGGCGGCCGGCGTCATGGTGCCGTCACAGTGGGAGCCGCAGTCGGCCTTCAAGGCTCAATATGGCCCGAGTGGCGCCGACTTCGCCAAAGCCTACACCGCCAAGTACAATACTCCCCCCAGCTACGAATCCGCCGGGGGCTACGCTTCTGGGCTGATCCTGCAACGCGCCATCGAACAAGCAGGTGGGATTGACGGCGCCAAGGTTGCCCAGGCGCTGAACGCCACCGATATCACCACTTTCTACGGGCGGACCAAGTTCGCGACCGCGGCCAACGAGCACGGTCTGCAGGTGGGCCATTCCATGGTGCTGGCGCAATGGCAGAAGGACAAGTCCGGCAAACTGGTCAAACAGGTGGTCTGGCCGCTGGCCGGCAAGAGCGCCAATCTGCTGTACCCGATGCACTGATGTCTGGGTTAGTCTTGGCTGTTTAATTCTGTGCTGGGCGCTGAGGGTGAGATATGTCTGGCATTTTAGCCTCCATGATCGACGGTCTGCTGGTCGGGTCGGTGTACGGACTGGCGGCGATGGGCTTGAGCCTCATCTGGGGAGTCATGGATGTCATCAATCTCACCCACGGCGCCATGATCGTACTAGGCATGTTCGGTATGTATCTGCTATTCAGCGCCATCACGGTCAATGTTTACGTGTTGCTGCTGCCCGTCATGGCGGTGGGATTACTTCTGGGAATCATCGTGTACTGGATGGCCGTGCACCGGGTGGTGGGCCGTCCCATATTGCTGAGCCTGCTCTCCACCTTTGCCGTTAATATGATGGTGATCGGTATCGGCACCGCGGTCTGGAGCACTAGCCCTTACAACGTCAACTTCAGCCTGCCGGGCATCACCTTTGGCGCCTACACCTTCACCGGAAACCACATCGCGGCCGCCATTGCCGCGGTGGTAATCGCCTTGGCGCTGCAACTGTTCCTCTATCGCACGCGCACCGGCAAAGCCATTCGCGCCGTGGCCGACAATCGCGAAGCCGCCGAGTTGATGGGGATTTCCTCGACGGCAGTGCTGACCATCGCCTTCGGCATCGGCATCGCGCTGGCCACGACTTCTGGCGCCCTGGTCTCGACCCTGTTTCCTTTCACCATCCTCTCCGGCTCTACCTATCAGTTGAAAAGCTTCGTGGTGACCATTCTGGCGGGACTAGGCAAGCCCTTTGGAGCCCTGATCGCCGGAATCCTGCTGGGATTGCTGGAGGGAGTCGTGACGCCCTTCATCGCCGTCAGTTGGGTCCCGCTGATCGAATTCGGATTGTTTGTTGTGGTGATGGTGGCCTTCCCGCGGGGCATCTTCGGGAGGGCAACTGCGTGATCTTACGCCGACCCTTCTTCTGGATCATCCTCTTCATTGCCGCCCTATTCATTTACGCTCCGCTGCACGGCAACAATGTTCCTTTGCGCGAGGATCTGATCCTGGTGGCCATCGCCGTCATTCTGGCCAGCAATCTGAACTTGATGATCGGTTACACCGGGTACGTGAACTTCGGCCACATCGTTTTCTACGGTTTGGGCGGGTACATGGGACTTTACCTGGCGACGGTGCGCGGCTGGAACCTGGTGCTCTCGGCGCTGGTGGCCGGGGTGGCCGTCAGCGTATGTGCGCTTTTGTTTGGGCTGGCTATTCTGCGTTTGCGCGGCGCCTATTTCGCTCTGGTCACCATAGGCGTTTTGGAGGCCGTACAAGCCTTTGTTTCCAATTTCGGTCCCTGGGGCCGGTCGACGGGGATGTACATCTCGTTCGACGCCTATCAGCCACTGGGCGGGGCGATGCGCGCCCTCTGGATCACTTATTACCTGGTCATTGCGGCCATGGCTCTATCCATGATCCTGAGCCTGGCTGTCAAGAATTCCAAGTTTGGGCTGGGGCTGTTCGCTATTCGCGAAGACGAAGATGCCGCCGTGGTGCTGGGCGTAAATGCCACGGTTTATAAGGCCATCATCTACAGCGTCTCCGCCTTCTTGCCCGCGGTCGCCGGCACGTTCATGTTTTACAAGAACGGCATGATCGATCCCTCGATCGCCTTCGAGTTCATGCTGTCGCTGGAGGGCATCGTCATGTTGATGCTGGGGGGCCAGGGCGCCGTGATGGGCGCGGCCCTGGGCGGAGGCCTCTACGAGACTCTTCGCTCCCGCCTGCTGACTTCTCCCACCCTTTCCAACTTTCACCTGGTGATCGCCGGCGGCCTGCTGCTGCTGGTGGTGCTATTCGCGCCCGGAGGCCTGATCGGCTGGTTTTACCGTGTTATACCGCGCGCCCGCAAGGTGATCGAATGAGCTCCATCCTGGAAGTACGCGGCGTCAGCAAGCGCTTCGGCGGACTGCTCGCGGTCTCCGACGTCAGCTTCAGCATCAGCGAGGGCGAGATCTTGGGGCTGATCGGTCCCAACGGCGCCGGGAAGACCACCCTGTTCAATATCGTGAACGGGGTCTACAAGGCTGACCAGGGAACCATCAGCTTTGCGGGAAAAGACATCACCGGACGTGCCCCGGACAAGGTGGTCCACCTCGGTTTGGCGCGCACCCACCAGATCGTCAAGCCGCTGAACGATCTGACCCTGCTGGACAACGTCACAGTCGGAGCTTGCTTCGGTCGCGAATATCTCGACCTGAAAGCCGCGCGCGCGATCGCCTCGGAAGTGCTGCAACGGGTGGGCTTGGGCGACCGCCTCAACATGATGGCGCGCTCGCTGACCATCGCCGGCAAGAAGCGGCTGGAAGTGGCGCGCGCGCTGGCCGCCAAGCCCAAGCTCCTGCTGCTGGATGAGGTGCTGGCGGGGCTGAATCCCACCGAGGTCGCGCTGATGGTCGAACTGATCCGCAAGATCCGCGACGGCGGAGTCTCCGTGTTCATGATCGAGCACCTGATGCAGGCCATCATGAGTCTTTCCGACCGCATCGTGGTGCTCAACCTGGGCCGCAAGCTGGCGGAAGGCCGGCCCGACGAAGTCGTCCACAATCCCGACGTCGTGGAAGCGTATTTGGGCTTTCCCGATATTGTCGATAAGTTGTCGCGAGAGCAAAACTGACTGATGGACCTGGCCCTCCAAATCGATAATCTGGAGTCGGGTTACGGCGAAGTGCAGGTGCTGTGGGGCATTTCGCTGGAGGTGTCGCGCGGCAAGATGACTACCATCATTGGCGCCAATGGCGCCGGCAAGACAACCACTTTGCGCACCATCATGGGCAGCCTGCGCGTCTGGAAGGGCCGGGTGTCGCTGCATGGACAAGACGTGACCCGGCTTTCCCCGCATGCCAAGGCCAACCGCGGCCTGGTGCTGGTGCCCGAAGGCCGGCAACTCTTCCCCGATATGTCGGTGGAAGAAAACCTGGAGATGGGTGGCTACTCGCATCGCGCGCGCAAGCGCCAGAAGCAAAACCTGGAACGCGTGTATCAATTGTTTCCGCGCCTGAAAGAACGCCGCGCGCAGAAGTCCTCCACCCTCTCCGGCGGCGAGCAGCAGATGCTGGCCATGGGCCGGGGTCTGATGCAGGACCCGGAAGTTCTGATGATCGACGAACTCTCGCTGGGCCTGGCGCCGGTTCTGGCGCAGCAGCTCTTCCTCACCTTGAAGACCCTCCGCGAGCAGGGACTCACCATTGTGCTGGTGGAACAGAACGTGCACCTGGCGCTAGCCATGAGCGATTACACGTACGTGCTGAGCGAGGGCCGCATTAGCATCCGCGGACAATCCGACGAAGTCGCCAAGATGGATGAAGTGCGGAAGGCCTACCTGGGACTGTAGCGGTATTTTCACCGTGCCTTTTCAAAGGCCCGGGCGAATGCCAAGATCTGCGCATCCTTTCCCGCCGCTGCTGCGATCTGTAATCCCACCGGCAATCCTGCCGGCGTTTCCCCGCACGGCACCGAGATCGCGGGTAGTCCGAGCACGTTGAATGGACGCGTGTTTCGCAGCATCAGCAGCTCGCGCTCGCGCAGGCGCGAGATGTCCGCCTGCAACTCCGCCACCAGCGGCGGCGGCACCGGGCTGGTCGGGGTAACGACCACATCCACGTCTTTGAAGATCTCCGCCGCGCTCCGCCGCAGCAACTCCAGCTCTTGCAGCTTGGCGATGTAGTCGCGCACGCTTACCCCGGCGCCGGTGTTGATGCGGCGCAGCGTCTCCGGATCGTACTGCTGCGCGTGCTCCGCCAGATACGGTACGTGATACGCATAAGTTTCTGCTTTCACCGCCGTGCGGTCGTTGTCCACCGGAACCGGGACCTCGCGCACCTCCGCCGCCAGTCCGGCAATGAGCCTCAGTGCTTCCTCGGCCACGCGCGCGACGCCGGACTCCAAATCTTCGTAGAAAAATCCGCGTGGCACGCCCACGCGCAGCCTGGGCGCAGCCGTGCGCACGGCCGCCGCATAATCCTCGACGGCAATTTGCCGGCTAGTGGGGTCGGCGGGATCGTAGCCCGCGATTGCCGCCAGGATCAGCGCCACATCGGTAACGCTGCGCGCCATCGGACCAATGTGATCCAGCAACCAGGAAAGCGGCATCACCCCGCGCACGCCCACCAATCCGTAAGTCGGTTTGAAGCCCACGATGCCGCAGAAGGCAGCCGGCAAGCGGATGGACCCGGCCGTGTCGGTGACAATCGCGCCATACACCAAACCCGCCGCCACCGCCGCCGCCGATCCAGAGGAAGAACCGGCAGTGAGACGATCTTTGTAGCGAGGATTCTTCGCCGGCCCGTAGCGGCTGATCAGTCCGCTGCCGCCGTAGGCGCACTCGTGCAGGTTGTTCTTGCCGACGATCACCGCCCCTGCTGCCTTCAGCCGCCGCACAACCTCTGCATCGTCCGTGGCCACACGATCAGCAAACACCGCACTGGCCGCCGTCGTGGGCACGCCCGCCACGTCGATCAGGTCTTTGAGGGCCAGGGGGATTCCGTGCAGCGGCCCGTGCCACTCTCCGCGCTGGATTTCGGCTTCAGCGGCGCGCGCCTGCCCGAGCGCCATCTCCGCGGTGACGGTAATGAAGGCGTTCAATTCGGGATTGAGCGCCTCGATGCGCGCCAGGCACGCCTGGGTCAGTTCGACGGGGGAAAGCTTTTTGGTGCGCACGAGCTCGGAGACTTCCGCCAAGTCCAGTAGCGCGACTTCGGATGGCTTCGAGTCTGCGAGCATGCGCGTGCCAGTTTACACGTCGGTTCCCGTCCCTGACGAGCGGGCCAGGCGCTTTTGGAGGCATGTGGAGGCAGGTTGACATGTTTTTTTTTATGAACTGTACAGTTTAATAAAATGAAATGGAGAGTTTATGAGTGACAGCATTGTGGTCAGCGCGCTGCGTGCGCGGGCTAACTTCGGCAAGCTCCTCCGGCGGGTGGAGGAGGGCCGGTCGCTCGTCATTGAAAAGCGAGGCAGTCCGCGGGCGGTGTTGCTCAGCATCAGGGATTATGTTCGCCTCGCGGTCCCTGAACCCGACGTGCTTCGCATTCTGGGCGAGGAATCCAGGCGCAAGGGAACCGACAAGCTCAGCTCAAAAAGAATCGATCAGGTCATTAAAGCCGTGCGCCAAGCGAAGCGCCGATGATTCCGCTTCGCCTGGTGCTGGACGCCAACGTGGTGGAGTCGGCAGCCCTCAAGCCGGAAGGATTGCAGCGGACGGTGCTGTTGCTCGCGATTACAAAGCCAGCCCGGTGGTATGTTTCGCATGAGATTGCGGCGGAGTACGCGGCTGTACTGGCGCGTCCGGAGCTCAAGATTCGAAGGGGCCTGCGGCAGCAATTGCTGGAGCTGATCAAGAACCACTCTCGAGTCGTGATTCCATCTCGGCTGCCCCAGGTGACAACGGATCCCGCCGACAACATCTTTGTCGAATGCGCTGACGCCGCCCGCGCCGACTACCTGGTGACCGGCAATCAGCGCCATTTCCCAAAGTTCTGGAAGAACACGAAGATCATAAGCTCAAGAGAGTTTCTCAATCTGATCGCTCCCCACCTCATTAAGCGAACTTGGCGATAAATCGGCGGGCGAAGGTCGAACGTCGCGTCGCGACGCGACTTTGTCTGCCGCGCGCCCCCAGCGAACCGCATGATCCAGGGCAACGAACTCCAGATCCCTCGACTCGCGCCCCGTCGCACAGCGACGTCGCGCTTCGCTCGGGATGACAAGTCATCAATTAATGAGGCGTTATGACACCCTTCGACTTCGCTCGGCGCAGCTTCTGAAGGTTGCGCCCCTTCACCCGTGTTGTCGGTAGCCCGCGCCAAAGAAAATCCCCGGCAGGCATCGCCTGCCGGGGCGGGGGATCCTCTGGAGGAGGTATCCTAACTCTTAATCACTAGCCACGGCGCGCATTCCTAATTTCCCGTCCACGTGCCGCAGCTCTTGTCCCACATAGATCTGCCGCGGCCGGGCAATCTTCTGCTCCGGGTCTTCCAGCATTTCCTGCCACTGGGCCAGCCAGCCCGCCACGCGGGGGATGGCGAACAGCACGGTGAACATCTCCGGCTTGAAGCCCATGGCCTGGTAGATGATGCCGGAATAGAAGTCCACGTTGGGGTAAAGCTTGCGCTTGATGAAGTATTCGTCCTCGAGCGCGATCTTCTCCAGCTCCAGCGCGATGTCCAGCTTGGGATTGCGGCCGGTGACTTTGAACACCTCTTCCGCGGTGCGCTTGATGATGCGGGCGCGGGGATCGTAGTTCTTGTAGACGCGGTGGCCGAAGCCCATCAGCTTGCCCTTGCCTTCCTTGATGTGCTTGACGTAGTCCTTCACGTTGTCCACGGAGCCGATCTGCGCCAGCATGACCAGCACTTCTTCGTTGGCGCCGCCATGCAGCGGGCCGGAGAGCGCGGCGCAAGCGGCGGCGGTGGCCGCGAAAGGATCGGCCTGGGAGCTGCCCACGGCGCGCATCACGCTGGTGGAAGCGTTCTGCTCGTGGTCGGCGTGCAGGATGAAGAGCACGTCGAGCGCGCGCGCCAGGGCCGGGTTCGACTGGTAGCGAGGCTCGGTGCGCTTCCACAGCATGTGCATGAAGTTTTCGGTATAGCTGAGGTCGTTCTCCGGGAAAACGTAGGGCAGACCCAGGCTGTGGCGGAAGGCGTAGGCGGCGATGGTGGGCATCTTGGCCACCAGGCGCAGGATCTGCAGCTTGCGGTTGAGCTTGTCCTTGATGTTGTGCGCTTCGGGATAGAAGGTGGAGAGCGCCGCTACGGTGCTGGTCAGAATGCCCATGGGATGGGCGTCGTAATGAAACCCATCGATAAACTTCTTCAGGTTCTCGTGCACCAGGCGGTGCTGGCTCACCTGCTCCACCCAGTCGCGGAGCTCAGTCTCGCTGGGCAGCTCGCCATTGAGCAGCAGATAGGCCACTTGCAGGAAGGTGCAGTTTTCCGCCAGCTCCTCGATGGGGTAGCCGCGGTAGCGCAGGATGCCGTTGTCGCCGTCCAGATAGGTGACGGCGCTCTTGCAGGAAGCTGTATTCATGAATGCGGGATCGTAACTCATCATTCCAAAATCGTCGGGGCCGGTCTTGATCTGACGAAGATCGGCGGCGCGGATGTGCCCGTCGGTCAGCGGCAGCTCGTAGCTCTTCTGAGTGCGATGATCGGTAAGCGTGACCTTCTCATTGGCCATCAGGTTTCTCCTTGTCGCCCCGTGGCGGGGGTAGCGGGGCGCATATGGCACGGCTTCGCCAGCATGCAAGCCGGCACGCACCGGCGACACACAGGCTGCACAACATCTTCTTCCTGGGCAACTCTCCCGGCAGTGACGTATCTCACATACCCCAGTGATCCAGGTCGCAGCCGCCCGTGGCCCCAACAGCGTACTCTGGGTCGGGTTTCCGGGCAACGGGAACACATCGACTCGTATAAACTCTTGGAGTGTGAGGACAGCCGCATGAAGACTGTGTTCGTTGTGGGCGCGGGCCCCGCCGGGCTGTTTGCGGCGCAGAAGATCGCGCAGGCAGGTCACCAGGTGGTGGTTTTCAATCGTGACATCAAACCCGGAGGGCTGGCCGAATACGGCATTTATCCCGTCAAAGACAAGATGAAGATCGGCCTGCGCAAGCAGTTTGCCAAGGTCCTCAGCTTGCCCAATCTGCATTACTTCGGCCACGTGCCGGTGGGCAGCGAGTCCGCCGTGACCATTGACGACCTGCGGCAGTTCAATCCCGCGGCCATGGTCTTTTCCGTCGGCGCCCAGGGCACCAAGAGCCTGGGCTTGCCCGGAGAACACGCCAAGGGAGTTTATTCCGCCAAGGACTTCGTCTACTTCTACAACCAGCTTCCGCCGTTTGCCTCGCGCGATTTTTCCACCGGCAAGCGCATCGCCGTCATCGGCATGGGCAACGTGGCGGTGGACATTATCCGCTGGCTGCTGCAGGATGATCCCAACCGGCAGACGGAAGAGGTCACCATCGTGGCGCGGCGCGGCCCCTTCGAGGCCAAGTTCGACGAGAAGGAATTTGCCCACGTGCAGATGCACTTGGACCGCCAGCTCTTCCAGCAGGAACTGGAGCGAGTGAAGGACAAGATCACGGGCGTGGGGCAGGACATCTCCAAGGTTGCCGAAGCCACCTTCCCCGCCCTGGTCAAGTTCCCCAACCAGGAGTTGGTGATGCCGCGGCTGCGCTTCCGCTTCCTGTCTTCGCCCAAGGAGATCCATGCCGGGCCGGACGGCCGCATCAACCGCCTGACCGTCACCGAGAACTTGCTGGTTCCCAAGGACGGCGGCACCGCTGCCAAGGGCACCGATCAGACCGCCGATCTCGACGTGGACACCATGATCTTCGCCATCGGCGACGTGCAGGATCCAAAACTCGGCCTGCCTTATGGACGCGATGGCTACGTCACTCAGCCGAACCCGGCTGATCCCAAGGCGCCGGCCTTCGGGGTCTTCGATCCGCAGAAGAACGCGGCGCTGCCGGGGGTATACGTGGTGGGCTGGGCGCGCCGCGCCAGTGACGGTCTGGTGGGCATCGCTCGCCACGACGGCGAAGTGGGCGCCGAGAATGTGCTGCATTACCTGGCCGGCGTTCCCGACAGCGCCCCGGTTTCGGCGGACGCCATCCAGCGACGCCTGGAAGCCAAAGGCGTGAAAGTAGTGAACAAGGAAGATATTGCGCTGCTGGGCAAGGTGGAGGAGCGCGAAGCGCAGAAGCGCAACTTGGTGTCGTTCAAGTTCTCCGACGACGCGAGCATGCTGAACGCCATCGAGAAGGAGAAGTCGAGCGCCTGCGTCTCGGCTGACTGAGCCAAGCGTACTTCGTCCTGCGGCGGGCCTTCCACGGCCCGCCTTTTTTCTTCCTCCCTCTTGTGGAGATCAGCGCAGCAACCGCGCAATGCCCTCGGCGATCTCAGCCGCGGGCCGGTCGCGGGAGATGAGCGGGGCGGCCGCCGGATTTTGCCCGGGATGACCGCTGGCCAGCAAGACCACGCGCACCGGAGGCCGGGCTTGCCCCAGCTTCTGGCAGAATTCCACTACTTCCGCGCTCGCCGGGTTCTCAGTCGCCACCACCACCAGGTCGTAGAGATGATGCGGCCAGCGTGGCGGAGCTTCCGCCACCTGGCTGATGCGATGCACCAAATGACCCTGGGCAATCAATAGCCGCGCCCCCAATTCCCAGGCCTTCTGGTCAGGATCCACGACCAGCACTCGCTTCGCGAATCCCGCCGTTTGTTCCGACGGTCGCGGCTTGGCGGACATCGAATCGAATTTTAGGCTGGTCCCCACACCCTGTCAGTGACCGGTGACGCTGCGGAACTGGTCAACGGTCACCCACCCCCAGTAATCTCGTTTACGGCACGAGCACAATTTTCCCATACGCGCCCGCGGCCAGCACCGCCTCGTGTGCCCGCGGCGCATCGCTCAAGGGCATCTCCTGACCGACCACCGGGCGCAGCGTGCCGTTTTCCATGCCGGCGAACAGCGCCGCGTGGATCGCCGCCAGTTCGCGCTCGGTTGCAGCAAACAGCATGAGGCCTTTCACCGTGGCCTCGCGCATCATGGCGTCGCGGGGATTCACCTCTACCGTGCCGCGGCTTCCGACGATAATCACCTTCCCTCCCGGCGCCGCCAATTGCAGGTCCTTCCCCAAATTCTTGTTGGCCAGCATCTCGAGGATGACATCGGCGCCACGACCGCCGGTCAGCGACAGAAGTTTGTCGGCAAAGTCTGCGGCGTTGTGGTCGAGGACGTGATGCGCACCCTCTTTGCGAACCAGTTCTTTCCCCTTGTCGCTGCCGGCGGTGCCGATCACCGTCATACCGGCGGCCCGCGCCAGTTGCACGGCGGCGGTGCCCACGCCCCCGCTCGCGCCATGCACCAGCACGACGTCCGCCGGCTTGGCTTCGGCAAGCTGGAAGAGCGCGCGATACGCGGTGGCGTACGGAACCCAGACTCCCGCGCCCTGCGCGAACGAGATATCCTGCGGCAGCGGCTGTACCTGCGATTCCAGACATACGGCTTTCTCAGCATAGGTTCCGCCGAGGCCCCCGGCGATGTACACGCGATCACCGGCCTTGACGCGCTTCACGCCCTCGCCCACCGCCTCCACCACGCCGGCGCCATCCGAACCCGGGGTGTAGGGCAGCGACGGCTTGCGGGCGTACGCGCCCGAGCGGACGTAGGTGTCTACCGGGTTC
>Ga0335081_10007843_pt1 | contig 17101 bp, 17 predicted proteins | sample Lox_Sample_35_FD_206713 | JGI IMG/M metagenome (GOLD analysis project Ga0335081, IMG submission 206713) | Soil microbial communities from Loxahatchee National Wildlife Refuge, Florida, United States - Lox_Sample_3.5 | ecosystem: Environmental > Terrestrial > Soil > Wetlands | place: USA... | reverse complement strand
CGGCCCGGTGAGGCTCTTCCCCACATAGAACAGATAAGCAACCACAAAAATCGTGAAGATCGCCGATTCGGCAATGATGAGGCCGGCCATTGCGACCTTGCCGCGATAGGGTAGGCTCCAGGTCGCCTCGGGGAACGGATTTGCCATTGCGCTCATTGCTTTCTTCCTTTACTTATGGCGGCTGTCTTCATTCATATCGACTGTCTGGATCTTCGGGATGCTTCAGGTCCCACAACGGCCGGCGGCTGGCGACCACAGGAATAGAAGCGAAGTTATACGCAGGCGGCGGCGAGCTTGTGGACCATTCGAGCGTCCAGGCGTCCCAGGGATCGTTGCCCGCCCGTTCGCCCTTGAAATAAGAAATAATGAGGTTCGCTACGAACAGCAGGATGGCGATCGCCTGAATGAACGCGCCGACGCTGATAAGCAGGTTCAAAGTATCCCAGCCGCGTCCAGGCTCGTAGGTGTAGATTCGGCGCGGCATACCCAAGAGGCCCGGAATGTGCATGAGGTCGAATGTCAGATGGAAGCCGATCACGAACAGCCAGAAGTGCCACTTGCCGAGGGTTTCGTTCAGCATTCTTCCCGTGATTTTTGGGTACCAGTAATAGATGGCGGCGAACACGGCACAGACGACCCCACCAACCAATGTGTAATGAAAATGCGCGACCACGAAATACGACAAAGTGAGCTGCGAAGCGAAGGCGGCACTCCCCAGCATGACGCCGGTCAGGCCGGCAATCAGGAATTGGAAGAGAAACGCGATGCAGAACAGCATCGGCACCTTAAACTGAATCCTTCCTCCCCACATCGTGCCGAGCCAATTGAAGATCTTGATTCCCGTAGGAACACCGACCGCCATCGTCGTAATCGTGAAAAAACTATTCGTGTAAGAACTCATTCCGACCGAGAACATGTGGTGCGCCCACACGCTCATGCTCACGAAGCCGATGCAGACCGTTGCCGCGACCATCACTGGATACCCGAAAATCGGTTTCCGTGAAAACACGGGGATGATTTCCGACATGAAAGCAAAGCAGGGAATAATAAGGATGTACACTTCCGGATGTCCGAATATCCAAAAGAAGTGCATCCACAGCATGGCAGAGCCACCCGCCTGCGTGTCGAAGAAATGGCCTCCTAGATATCGATCGATAAGGAGCATCATCTGTGCCGCGGTCAGGGGCGAAACAGCGATCAAAACCATTCCCGCCATGACCAGGTTGAGCCATGCCAGCAGAGGCATGCGGCTGAGCTTCATGCCCGGGCAGCGCATGCACAGAATGGTCGCGATAATGTTGATTGCGGTTCCAATGCTTCCAAATCCGGAGACCAGGAGCGCCAGCGTCCAATAATCAGTGCTGTGGCCTGGCGAAAAGGCCCGTGCGGTGAGGGGCGCATATGCCCACCATCCCACGTCCGGTGCGTTGCCTGCACCGTACAGCCCATTTGCGCCCACCAAGCTGAAGTAAAGAAGAAATCCACCCAGCGCCGACAGCCAGAAACTGAAGGCGTTCAACCGAGGGAACGCCATGTCGCGCGCGCCGACCATCAATGGCACGAGATAGTTGGCAAACCCAAACAGGATTGGCATGCCCATGAAGAAAACCATGGTTGTGCCATGCATGGTGAACAGGCGATCGAAGACCTGCGGCGAAACAAAATGATTGTGCGGGAACATCAGTTGAATGCGAATTACGAGCGCTTCGACACCGGCGATCACCAGAAATAGCAGGGCGTAAATAATGTAGAGAACGCCCAACCGCTTGTGATCCACCGTGGTCAGCCATTCGTGAAGCGTGTCAACCCACGGCTTCTCGTCAATCTGCACGCCGGGAATCGTGATCGCATTCGATGACATATTGTTTCCCACTTCCGCTAACGAAGGGTCTCCATATAACTCACGACAGCGTCCAAATCTGCATCACTCAACTGCATGGCCGGCATCAGCGAACCGGGCTTGATTTTGTTCGGGTCCTGAATCCAGAGGCGAAGCCTTTCTGGCGTATTCGGAGCTGCACCGGAGGCGATCGTGGCGCGGCTCATCAAGTGGGTGAGATCCGGGCCGAAGCGCCCGTTGGCATTCGTTCCTGCCACAGCATGACAGTTCATGCAGGCATTGCTTTCAAAAACTCGCCTGCCAGTTTCTACGCTTGTGTCCTGAACGGCGGGCTGTTGCTGGCCATACACCCAGGCAGCAAAATCGGCAGGACTGTCCACCGAGACGCGTAACAGCATCTTTGCATGCTGAACTCCGCAGTACTGCGCGCACTGGCCAAGAAAGATTCCCGTGCGGTGCGGGTCCATCCACATTCTGTTCGGATGGTTGGGAATCAGGTCGGTCTTGCCTGCGAGTTCCGGGACCCAGAAGCTGTGGTCCGTGTCAGCGGACAGCAAGGTCAAGAACGTAGGAGTCGGATTCGCGGGATCGCTCACCGGGATGTGAAGCTCATTCGCTGTAACGACCCCCAGCTTCGGGTAGCGAAACTCCCACCAGTATTGGTGCCCAATGGCGGTGACCTCGATGGCGCCCGGGGGTTGGGGAGCATCCTGCACGGCATGGATTACTCTCGCCGTGGCTAAGAACAACACCACGACGATGAGGATGGGAATGATGGTCCAGGCCAGCTCAATCTGTGTGCTTCCGTACACCTGGGGCGGTTCGCGTCCGGCATCCCCGGCTCGCCCGCGGAACTTAATGACGGAATAGACCAGTAACGTAAAGACGACGACAAAGATGATCCCGGTAATGACAAGGACAAACCCAGAAAGGTGGGCAACTAATTTCGCCGGCGTTGATGCGGGAGCGAAGATGTTCGTACCATTTGTCGGTTCGCTTGCGGCAAGAGAGGCAGTCGACAAGAAAGCAAGGACCATGCCCTGCCATATGACCTGGAACTTCGAAATTGTCATCCGCCGCATCAACATTTCTCTTCTTCTGGATTTCGGCCCCAAGCGATTGGTCCGCGGAAACGAGCTCGCGTTTCAATTCCGGCGCGTGACCGCCGCTCGGTGTCAGAATTCCGCGACATATTGAATGAAAGCAAGCGCGATACCAAACGGACGACTCCTCTTGCTTGTCACGATTCGCGATAAACCACACGCCCACTATCCGTTATGCAAGCATGGTCAGGACCATTCCGACAGAAGACTGACAGCGTCAGCAGTTCACCTTTTTTGGGTCGAATCTCTAACTCCTGTCACTCGGCCTGCTTGGAAGGGCGACTATTTAGCGGAACTACAATTGCATCCCTTCATGGTGCGGTTTGTCTGTAGCGAGCAGCATGGCCTGGGCGTGGCCACGGCCAAAGTTAGCGCGGACGGTCCGCACAGAGGCGACGAGAGGGTACCAAATGGCGAAGAGAGTAGCGGACCTGCTTGTAGATGTTTTGGAGGAAGCAGGAGTACAGCGGGTGTACGGCGTCAGCGGGGACTCGCTCAACGGAATCACCGATTCGATTCGCACCCGCAAGCAGATCCAATGGGTTCACACACGCCATGAAGAGGTCGCGGCATTCGCGGCCGGCGCCGAAGCGCATCTCACCGGGAAACTAGCGGTCTGCGCGGGCAGCTGCGGTCCCGGGAACCTGCACTTAATCAATGGCCTCTACGACTGCCATCGCAGCCGCGTTCCCGTCCTTGCCATTGCCGCTCAGATTCCGAGTAACGAAATCGGCAGCGGATACTTTCAGGAGACTCATCCCGAGCATCTCTTCGCGCAATGCAGCCATTACTGCGAACTGGTCTCGCAGCCATCGCAGATGCCCCGCGTGCTTGAGATTGCGATGCAGACAGCAATTTCGAAGCGCGGCGTTGCAGTTGTCGCCCTCCCTGGCGATGTCGCCATGCGAGATGCGGCCGAGTCACCCCGGCTGCATTTTTCCGATGCGAAGCCTTCTGTGTGCCCTTCCGACGACGACCTCAACATCTTGACGGAGCTGCTGAACCGGTCGAAAAAGATAACCATTCTAGGCGGCGCGGGCTGCGCCGGAACTCACGACGAACTGATTGAGCTTGCCGGCAAGTTACAAGCCCCCATTGTGCACGCGATGCGTGGAAAAGAGTTCATCGAATACGACAACCCGTTCGATGTGGGCATGACAGGTCTGCTGGGATTCTCTTCCGGATATCACGCGATGCTGAAATGCGAGGTTCTGCTGATGATTGGCACGGACTTCCCGTATCAGCAGTTCTTCCCTAAAGACGCCACCATTGTGCAGATCGATGTTCGCGGAGAACAGATCGGCCGCCGCTGCAAGGTGGACTTCGGCTTTGTAGGGGACACAAAAAGCACGCTCCGGGCTCTGCTGCCAAAGCTGGAGCAAAACCGGTACGAAACGCATTTAAAGGAGTCGGTGGAGCACTATCGCAAGACCCGCAAGAGTTTGGACGACCTGGCCGTACCCAGTTCCAGCAACAGCCCAATCCATCCTCAATATGTCGCCCGCGTGCTGGATCAACTCGCGTCCGACGATGCGGTTTTCACCTGCGACGTCGGAACGCCAACCATCTGGGCGGCGCGGTATCTCACCATGAACGGCAAACGAAGGATTATCGGTTCCTTTACACACGGGTCCATGGCCAACGCTCTGCCCCAAGCGATCGGCGCGCAGGCCAGCTATCCAGGCCGGCAGGTGATCTCGATGTCAGGAGACGGGGGTTTCGCGATGCTCATGGGTGACCTGCTCACACTTGGGCAACATCAATTGCCGGTGAAATTAATCGTATTCAAAAACGATTCGCTCGCGTTTGTCGAATTGGAGATGAAGGCGGCCGGGATCGTGGATTTCACCACCAACCTGAAGAACCCGGACTTCGCGAAGATCGCGGAGGGAGCGGGCCTGCTCGGACTGAAGGCGGAAACCTCAGACGACGTAGAGCCGACGATCGCACGAGCCCTCAAACACGACGGTCCCGCATTGGTCGAGGTGCCGGTTTCGCGGCAGGAACTCTCCATGCCTCCAACCATCACCTATGAGCAAGCGAAGGGCTTCAGCCTTTTCATGATGAGAGCAGTTCTCAGCGGGCGTGGGGACGAGATCATCGATCTGGCAAAAGTCAACCTGCTCCGCTAATAAGGTCGACGAAAAGAAAGGATAGAAAATTGGTCGCAGCACTACCCATCACGCCAACAGATTTGTCGGCTATTCCTCATGGTTTGGATCTTCTCAACCGACAAGGTCTGAACAAGGGCACGGCATTCACTGAGGAAGAGCGCACGGAATTCGGGCTGCACGGGCTTCTTCCGCCGCATCTCGAGACTCTCGACGAGCAAGTTGTGCGAGCCTACGAGGCATACAAGAGAAAAGACGATGATCTGACCATTCGCTGATGCTGGTGACGGCGCTCAATCACGGAAGGTAGATTTTAGGAGCTCAAACGTAATGTTCAAGTGCTTGAAACAACAATTACCACTCGTGCGTGCGGCTGGGGTAATTTCGTTTCTAGTGCTGTCCATCCGGGCTGTTCAGGGTCAGAGCGCACCAGTTTCTTCGGATCGTCCGTGGCATACATCGATTGAATTTAAGATGGAAGCGGACGCCAGCAATATTTCTGATTCCAGGTTCAGCGTCGATCCGGCCAAGACGTATTCGTTGCCGGAGCTCATTGATTTGGCGGAAGCACACAATCCCGCCACTCGGGTTTCATGGGAGCGTGCCCGTGCTCAAGCGGCGAGCTTGGGTATCGCGCGCAGCGAGCTATATCCCACCCTTGCGGTCGCCGCGCTTTCGCAGACCGCCCGTCAGGAAGCCTTCTTTGGCAGCCGCTTCTACGGCCAGGTTGTCCAGGATTTCGAGGTGGAGGCGGACCTTAACTATACCTTGTTTGACTTCGGCGCTCGCCCAGGCCGAATCAACGCGGCGAGAGCTCAACTTCTGGCTGCCAATGTCGCTTTCAACGACACTCACCGCCGGGTCATCTACCAGGTGCAGCAGGCTTACTACCGGTTATTAAGTTCGATGGGAGAGGAGGAGTCGGCGCGAGCAAGCCTCTCGAATGCAGAGGCTGTACAACAGGCTGCAGAACAGCGATTGGCAAACGGCCTCGCGACTCGACCAGACGTGCTCGAAGCGCGCAGCGCAACCGCCCAAGCTGAATATGATTTGCAAGCGATCCTCGGAGCTGAAGAGATTGCTCGGGGCGATCTGGCAACTGCGATCGGGAGCTCCGCGACCGCCGTGATCCAGGTCGAACCACTGGATCCCCAAGGGCCCACCCCCGAATCGATCGGCGACACTGTCGATCAAGCGATCAACCGGGCGCTCGGGCAGCGCCCTGATCTCTTGCAGCAAGTAGCCGAGATCAGGGCCGCCGCTGCCAGGGTCAAGGAGAAGCGGGCGGCCTACTACCCCGCATTGAGTCTCAATGTCAGCTCATCTATTCCATCGCTCTACGGCTTACAGTCGTTTCCTTGGGCGCACACTGCCGATTTGGTCGGGAGTGTACGTTTCAATCTCAGCTGGACCGTGTTCGATGGAGGGGCGCGAAACAACCGGGTGGCCGAGGCGCGGGCCGAGGTCCACGCGGCCGAAGCGCAAGCAAACGTCAAACGCAATCAGATCGCAGACGAGGTTTGGGCCGCTTATTCGAAATTGAACACTGCTTTTCGTCAGCGCCAGGCCGCCACCGCACTGCTGGAATCCGCGAGCCAGTCGTACAGCGCAGCTCTTGAGTCCTACAACTCCGGGGTTCGAAACTTATTAGACGTCACCGCCGCTCAGCGCACTTTGGCTCAGGCCCGCACCGCCGATGTCCTTGCGCGAACGCAGGTGCTCGCTTCGTTCTCAGAGCTGGCGTTCAGAACTGGAGATTCGATTCGGACGAATGCGAGTCCCCGGCCATGAATGCGATCTGCAAATCTATGCGCGCTGTTTTGGTGCCTAGCCTGCTACTGATGACGGGTTGCGGACGCGCGCCTGCATTCGACATTCTGGGCTCATTCTTTCCCGCATGGCTCATCTGTATGGTGGCAGCGATTGTGATGACGGTCGCTTCGCGAGCCTTATTGGCCCGTTATGTCGAGACAGTGTGGCCGGTTCTGGTATATCCGAGCCTGACGGCCATTTATACCTTCGCGCTGTGGCTCGCGCTGTTCCGCTGAACAAGGAGCAAAGAGTATGGAGACCAACAACAACGCTCGCCTGCGGCCGGTTCTCGGTCGCTGGATCAGCATCGCGATCCTGGCTGTTGCGGTGAGCTTGGGAATGGTCGTGCTTTACCACACAAACTATCACCCGCGGACTGACGACGCCGAAATATTTGCCAACTTCATCGGGATAGCCCCGCAGGTCGACGGCCCCGTGAGCCATCTGAATGTGAAAGACAATCAGTTCGTTAGAAAAGGCGAACTGCTGTATGAAATCGATGAACGACCGTATGAATATGCTCTCGAGAACGCACTCTCTGAGCAGGCCGCCTTGGAAGGGCAAATCGCGGATGAACAAAGAAGAATCGCCGCTCTAGTGAGTGGTGTTTCCGTTGCGCAAGCGAACATCCACAGCTCGGAAGCCGCAGTCGCGAACGCCGAGCAGGGTGTCGCCCGGGCACGCGCTGAGTGGACTTATGCGAACAACAATCTGCATCGGCTTGAGCCGCTGCTCACGAAACAGTTTGTGACAGTGGACGAGGTGGACAAAGCCAGAACCGCGGAAACCGCACAAGCGGAAGCCCTGAGGCAGGCTGAATCCCAGCTGCACCTGGCGAAGGCAGAGTTGAACTCCGCATCAGCACAACACGAGCAAGCCAGGCATGCGGTCACAACGCTTGAACCGTTAAGCCATCAGCGCGGGGCAAAAGCAGCGGCTGTGAAGACCGCCCACTACAATCTGGACAACTGCCGCGTTTACGCGCCGTTTGACGCTCTGGTGACGAATCTCACGATTTCGGAAGGCGCCTATGCGCACGTCGGGCAACAATTGTTCACGCTGATTGACGCGCGTACCTGGTGGGCTATTGGCAACTTCCGAGAAGGACTGCTTAAGCGGATTAAACCGGGAATGAAGGCTGACGTTTATGTGTTGTCGAGGCCGAACCTCCGCTTTGCTGGAGTTGTGGATAGCGTGGCATTCGGAGTCACTCCAAACCCTGATCTGATTGGCACCTTACAACCCGGGCTGCCGGATGTGCAGCGCACATTGAATTGGGTACATCTGGCATCACGCTACCCGGTTCGAATACGCGTCGAGAATCCGACGCCTGACCTGTTTCGAATCGGGGAGTCCGCTGTGGTTACGATACGAGGCAACTGAGAATGGCAACCATCGCCCAGAGCCTGCCTCGCCCATCCTCTGCGCTGACCTGGCTGCAAGGATTTCTCAAACAGGAACTCGCACCATACCCGGGGAGGGCAGCTCTGGTGGGACGGATGACCCTCGCGGCCACCCTCATCATAATCGTCGGAATGACCTTCCGCATTCCGTACAGCTGGCAAGGCGCGATTTATGCGCTGATTGTCGCTCGTGAAAACACTCGAGCCACCCTCCAGTCGGCGGCTACCATATTCCTGGTTACGGGTATCGGCGCGGCATATTTCCTGGCATCCGTTTCGCTTGTAATCAATGACCCCCTGCTTCATTTTCTTTGGATTATCGGGACATTATTCCTCGCTTTCTATGCGGTCAGTGTGCTCACGAACTACACTGCTGCTGTGGCTTTTATCAACCTGAGTGCGCTTGCGATTCCGTTGTGGGACCGGTACGTGCCAGCCGAAACCAATGTGGAAGACACCCTTTGGCTGTGTTTGGCAGTATTGGTGGCAGTAGTGATCACCGGGGCGGTAGAGCTGGCATTTGCGCATCTGCGGCCGGGCGACGAAGTCGTCTTGCCCATTAGCGACCAATTATTCGCAGTGGGAAATCTGTTGACTTGCTATGCAGACGCTCGCGCTGTAGACCCCGCCACGCAAAAACAAATCATGCGGATGGGAACGCTTGGAACATCGTTATTACGGCAGACCCTGGGGCGGTCGGGCTATTCGCCGGAATACTCCGTAGCGATGGGTGGAGTTACAGTTCTGGTTGGAAGGCTCGTGGATCTTGCAGGGGCCCTGACCCAGCTTAGTTTCAATCCTTCTCCGAGCGATCAGATACGACTCCGCAACCTGGCTGCGATCGTCGCAATGATTCGTGTTGACTTGCTGAACCGGCGGGTTCCAGGCCCGGTTCAGCTTCATAGCGATGGACAGCCGGCGAGCGTTGTTCCGTTGCTTGCCGAGATGGAGCATACCGTCGCTCTCATCCCACAGGCGTTCGCGAATTCTCAATCGATGCAGGAGTATTTGCCGTCGGCCGAGGATACACGGCAAAGAACACTCCTTGCCCGCGACGCTTTTTCCAACCCTGAGCACCTTCGCTTCGCGCTAAAAGGCTGCATGGCTGCGGGTTTGTGCTATGTGATCTACAACGCAATCGCCTGGCCGGGGATCAGTACCGCCGTGACCACATGCCTGCTGACCGCGCTTTCTACGACTGGTTCATCTCGTCAAAAGCAGGTTCTTCGCATCACAGGAGCCATCGCAGGTGGCTTTCTGCTCGGGATGGGCTCGCAGGTCTTCATCCTCCCATACATCGATTCCATTGCCGGATTTGTAGTTCTTTTCGCCGCTGTCACCGTCCTGTCTGCCTGGTTCCTGACGTCCAGCCCCCGGCTGTCATACTTCGGAATTCAGGTCGCGCTGGCTTTCTATCTGGTGAACGCTAGCGAATTCAAAATGCAAACCTCGCTAGCGGTCGCGCGAGATCGCGTGGTCGGTATTTTGCTGGGTTTGTTCATGATGTGGCTGGTGTTTGATCAGTTATGGGGCGCTTCCGCTGCGGTTGAGATGAGGAAGAGGTTCATTTCCAATCTTCGGTTGTTAGCGCAGTTTGCCAGGGAACCGCTTTCAAGGGATCTGAGAACTGCAAGAGTCCGCAGCCTTGCTCTGGCCGAGACAATCAATGCCAGTCTCGACAAAGTGCGAGCTCTCGCAGACGGTGTTCTGTTCGAATTCGGGCCTTCCCGTGATCATGATCTCGCTCTGCGTGATTGCATGCGGCAGTGGCAGACGCAACTGCGCATTTTGTTCATCACACGCATCGTATTATGGAGGTATCGGCTTGGGTTCCCCGGCTTCGAGTTGCCGGAAGCAATCCAGTCGGCACAAGAGGCGTTCGACAACCGCCTGGCCAGGGCACTGGACGGAATGGCCGATCGAATGAAAGGTGATGGACCTGGGCAAAAGGAAGATTTTAAAAGTGCGTTTGCCCAGCTCGAACAGTCCGTACGGAAGGCTTTGCCAAACCAACAATACCCGCTCACGCCACAGATGCAGTCGTTTCTCCTTCTGTCCGGCAGAATCGCAGCCTTGGCCGATTCCGTGGAGCAGGAAATTTGAGTGTTGTGCCGAGACCGGTCACCAAATCGCCGGCGTTTACTGCCTGCGCGACTCACTACCTCACTCGTCGCCATCATGGCGGCTGTTGGGCTAAGCGAGTTTTGTGACTTGTCGTGTGGACACTCGCAGGTCGAGTTCCCGGCGAAGCGACTCTGCCAGCTTGCCACGGGCGCGCGAGAGTTGAGCTTTGATTGTGCCCACCGGGACACCGAACGCCTTTGACGCCTCCGCGGCTGTCATTCCGTCAATGTAGTTTCGAATGGCTCTGCGGGCTGCAGGTGAGAGCCGGTTAATCGCTTTAGCAAGCAGATTGCGCATTTCCGCCTGGGCACATGTTTGTTCCGGGCCTGGGTCGTTAGCCTCGCAGGTATCGAGCAGCCTCATGCTGTCTTTTATTGACGCGTGCTGCTCCTCAAACGAAACAAGTGGGCGCCGCCGGCGGCGTTGCATTCGAGCAGCATTCATGACAATTGCCATCAACCAGGTTTTCAGCTGCGCTGTTCCTCGACACCGCGACAAGTTCTTGTAGGCAGAAACGAGCGCATCTTGTACAGCGTCTTCCGCGTCGTGGGAATTCTCCAGCTGTCGATAAGCCTGCTTGTAAAATCGTGGCAGTTCATGCGATACGATGTGCTCGAGTTGTTCGATGTACACGCGCGGATTGTGATGTTCGAGTGCTTGGATTGCCGTTCCTGTCGCTGACATTGGAAGATCCTCTGTTCTGCACTTGCTGCTACGGCACAACTGGTACCAGTCGTCGACGACCGTGTCTGAAACGCGATTGAATTGTAGCGAGAGCGCCACGTGCAATGTGGACGACACTCTTCACTACCTTGGGAGCACCCACTAGCCCGCTTAATTCACGATTTTGAAACTCGGCGCGCGCGTGCTGGTCTCTGTGCGGCGCGTGGTCGTGCACCTACCCGCTTCCTTCCCCTTTTACCTATCTTCCAGCAAGTGGCGCTGGCACTGGACGCCGCCGGGGATAGCACGGCCTCGCTCGATCCCGCATTCTCGGTGAAAGACCTGGCGGGTAGTTCACCGGGAGTGTCTGAGTAATCTGCCGATTGGCCTTCCATCCCCTGCCAATGCGACCAAGCGCAGTCCGCGGAACGTCCCCAAGGCCCTCACAACTCACCCCGGACCGCGTTAACCCGGCTCTGACATACGTTGACGAATAATGCGGATTAGGCCCTGCAACCGAGAGAGCGTGCGCATTTTCAACCAGCGGAGTTGGTAGCCACCCAGCGAGACGGGGAGCCCGCACGTCAGCGATTCTTTAGTTGCTTCATCACGAGTTAAGAACCCCGTGGCAGCAATGGAGCGTTTAGCCAGCATCTGTCGCAAGGTCCGCTCGTCGGGGTACCCGATCACTAAGTGCTCGACGCGACCGTCGCTCTGGCCCATCTGGATTACTGCGTACTTCACGCGCGAGGAGTTGTTGGACGTTTTCATACGGCTCCGTAGCCCTGCTCTCAACCGACTCGATTGGCAAAGCTAACAACAGCACGATTTAGGCCAAAGATCCAAGCTGATATGCCTATCCCGATCTTGTGCGTAGAAGGCCGTTTCAAGGGAGTATGACGCAGGAGGGATGCGATATATGGTTACAGACTGACGGCTTCGACAATGCGCAGACGCACATGTCAATCTTTCAACACTTCGGCGAGTACCCTTAGAGGGACCTCTAGGTCTGCCCCGCTGCTTTAGCTAAAACCCCACCTCAATTCAGCTGTTTGCGCAAGCCGGTGGGTCTTTGGCAATGGATTTGCTTTGTCTAGCCCATCACACCTTCTCGAACAAGCGGACGTGGAAGTCAGTCGAGAGGATCGTTCAGGATTCAGCATCGCTGGCCCCGTCCGCTTGCCCGCCGTGGTGATGGAGACAATAACGTGGCCAAGTTCAATGAGCAGAGAAGAACGCTGGACGAGAAAACTCCATCGCACGAAGAGGTCTGGTCTGCCATGCGCTATCTTGATTTCGAGATGGAAGACAAAACAGGCACTCGCAACTCCATTATTGCCCTGGTGGCGGTTCTTCTGATTATCTGCGTGACGGTTCTCGAGCTTCGCTCGCGCGGATTGTGAAATCCCAAGATCCGGTGTATAGCGAACCGCGGAGATCAAGTGTCTCTTCGATTCTTGAGGTATCGAGATTTGGATATGGATTTGCTAGTACCTATTAGGCAACCCCGCACGAGTTGCAACGGTAGGAGGTCACCATGTGGATGCGATGCTGTGCAGTGTGTGGTCGAGTTCTCAGGAAAGTCAAGCTGTGTGATCGCGTTCGCTGCGAGTGCGGCTGGGAATGGTAGCTATGGCAAAAGTCATTGAGTACTACGTACCTGACGTCGACAGGCGGATTCTGCCCGATCAGCGCGGGAAGATTATTTCTTTTCCCAGCCCAAACAGAAGTCTCCGCATAACGGGCCGACCGCGCTGTAGAGCACTGGCCCCCGCCAAGGTAGCCGTGAGAACTCAGAGAAAGTGCCTGTGAGCTGCTCCCGAATTCGGTCAGTGAGAACATAGGATGCGGTCACCTTCGCGGCCCACCCAAACGGGTACGCTCTGCGGGGAGCCGTCAGGCATGAGGGTGGCGAGAAGGGCGAAGTTGGGTCCGTCGAGCAAGGCTCTGATTTCGTTCGAAAGCGGAATCGCCATGGAAACCGTCCTTGTGCGGAAGTGTTGAATAAATCTATCACTTCAATTAGCGCCGCCGTCGGATGCGATTCGGCGCGGGTCTTCGAACAGACGCGCCGTGGCAGCCCCGAAGATAAAGCCGCCGATGTGCGCCAAGTACGCCACCCCGCCCGTCTGCACTTGTGCCACCGCGCCCGCGCTGAAGAGCTGGGTGAGGAACCAGAAGCCGATTAAGAGTGCGGCCGGGATGAATGTGATCCGCACAAACACAAAGACCAATAGAACCGTGCGGATCCGATCGCGAGGATAGGTCACCAGAAACGCGCCCATCACCGCGGCAATCGCCCCGCTCGCGCCCAGGTTTGGGACTGTAGAATGGGGGTTGGCTGCGACTTGGGCTAGCATGGCCGCCAGCCCGCCAACACAGTAGAAAACAAAATACCGCCGTGGACCCATCGCGTCTTCGATCTCGGGGCTAAAGGCCCACAAGAAGATCATGTTGCCGATGATGTGCGACCAACTGCCGTGCATGAACATCGCCGTCATAATCGTGATCCAGTGATGGCCGGAAACAATTTGGGCGGGGATTGCCGACCACTCGGTCACGAATGCTTCGCCACCCATCAGCTCAAGCACAAAAACGAAGCCATTCACGAGGATGATGAGGACGGTGACGACGGGGACGTGTGTAGGGCGTCGAGATGCATCGCCTAACGGGATCATGCCTCCCATTCCGTCTTCCTCCATTCGTCCGGACAAAGTCCGGTTTCACTGAGCGCGTTTCCTGGAGTGTCGAACAGCCTGCTTTTTAGTTCCATCCTGGATGGGGCTGACACTTTGCGATGAAATCCCCCTCGAGCCCCACCGGGAAGGGCACTGAGAAGTCGACCGACGCGCCAGACAGGAAACCGCAGTAGCGCACACTTCCGCGTCTCGCGGAGGCAGTTGTCAGTCAGTGTGATTCACTTTGAACAACGGTAACTATGCCACCGCAGCCGTCGCCTTGCGCACTGCCAACGACAGCATCACCCGCGTAACGCCGCTAATGATCATGCTCACGCCGACCAAGGTGCCTATCGCCCAGACGGAACTCGACGGCCATTGGAGGTAGATCATCAGCCCCAACAGGAGGGTAATGATCCCATCAACCAGCACCCAGCTTGATCCTCCCACTGAGCGCATCTTGAAAAACAGGACGATGTCCAAGATGCCTTCAATCAGGAAGAGCGATGCCAGCACTAAAGTAAGCGATGTCACCCCCAGCACTGGATGCATGATCAGGTATCCACCGAACAACAGATACGCGAGCCCGACTAGCAGCTTCCAGATCAAGCTGCCAGCTCGGTGGGCCTGGAAGGCAAGGATCAGGTGGACTACGCCTGCCAAAATAATGAGCCAAGCGATGACCACGCTGACCGCCACGGCGGCGAGAAATGGTGAACCGACCGCCAGCATGCCGAACACAATCAGCAAAACGCCCCACACGATTGACCATGTCGAAGCGTGCCGCACGATCTCGACCGGACTGTGTTCTGCCATGGAGACCTCCTCAAGAAGCGGACTAAGCCTACCTGAAAAAGACAATTCCCTGAAGTCCGAGCGCAGGAATCGCGATCCCGCGCAACAGGGAAGCCCCCCAACCGGATGCACAATCTGTGATTAGAACTTGCCTTCCGTGATCCAGCGCCGCACTTCATCCGCCACCGAGAACTGCTGAGCGGGATTGCTCTCATACCGCCCGCCGAGCGAGTACGCATTCACTTCCAGCGGAATTCGGTCGTAGCCGCCACCCTTCAGGAACCCGCGCACATATAGCTCGGCGAAGCGCGGAATCCCAAGCTGGCGGTACTGCTCGACGTGTACGAGTTCGTGGAACAGCAGCCCGTCCGTGAACGGTTCATGCGACACGACCACGTCGTAAAACGTGATGGCCGACATCAGGGAAAAGTCTGGCAGATTGGAGAGCCCCAAGTCCCGCAGCATGGGGTAGAAGTCGGGGTTGTCCACCCTCCGGTCCCCCAGCACAAGCAAACAAGCGCCTACCAGATGCTCGGGCGCGAAAAATCCGCCCATTGCGTCCCTCTGCTGCCCGGACAATGGGACGGCACGCGGGGCGTATCTCTCGCGCTGCTCCGCGATGTAGCGGGCGACGAGCGCGGAGATTTGGGCGATCTGTCCGGGCGTCAGTGTGGGGGCTGACATCCTCGGTCCTCCGAACACCGTGGCGAGAGGCTGGCGGGCATCAGCAAGCGCCCATGGCATCGGCCTTCACCCCAAGCTGCTCCAACGCCTCGGCAAGCTGCCTGTAAATTGGGGCAGGGTTGCACGCCTCAGGTGGCATGTGCCCGGCCTGCCGGGCGGCCCGAGCCAAGCGGACAAGGACGGCGGGGATCGCCTCCTCAGGGATGCCGGAGACCTTCGCGCCCCGGTAGTTGCTCAGGATCGCCTGCACTGCTTTGGGAAGGCGCTTGGCATCCACGGCTCCGTCCGCGAGCAAGTAAGGCAGCTTCCATGAGTGCGGCTTTGAGTAATCGCCGACGTAGGCAAAGCACTGCGCGGGGAGATGGTACTTGGGGTGTAGCAAACATTCCGCGTTGTCCGTAGGGGCTGTTCCGGGTAGCGCTTCAACGGGTTCTTCCGGAAGTAGCCGAAGCTGTGCTTCCTCGTTGGACTGGCGCTCTCGCCAGATGCCCTGCACGCTCAGCCACCACAGGTCGAGCGGCGGCTCGCTGCCGGAAAGCGAAACAAAGACCCTGTCCCGCAGGCCGCCATCGGCGATGTTCGCGGCATAAAGCATCAGCCCATCGCTGACCGCCACCGCTTTGACCTTTTGCTCACCCGCGTAGCGCATTGCCTGAGCCAGTGCGCTTTCAACCGCACGGCGGCTCCACGCCAAGGAGTAGGGGCGCTTCACCTCCACGATGAGCCGCTTGATCCCATGGTCGGTGAGGACGATGTCGGCGTGCTCCACCTGATTGTTGAAATCGGCCAGCGCCCAATCCAACACGGCTGTGAACAAGTCTTCAATGATGTTCTCGGCGACCTTTTCGCAAGCTTCGCCAAGTCGCCGCTGCTGTTCGAGCCGTTGCTCCCGTTTGGTCAGAAAGTCAGGCCACGCAGCTTGAATGCGATCGGTACAGTGACGGTGAGATGCAAGATGCTCCAGATGCTCAGATTCGTGTCCGACAGCTTCCACCGCTGGTTCTCCCTGATTTGTTCCGGCTTCTCGTGCGAACAATACCCCAGAAATTCCGGGGGCGCTAGTCCGACCGCAGAAATCTGGGTTGGTTGTTCCCATTCGTCGAAGACATCAAGCGTAAGGACTTCGTGGCGTCGGTTGCGTTCGGCGACAGGCAGCTTTGCGGCCCGGCGTTGATGCGAGAGTTTGCCGCCGCCTGCCGGACGATGATGCCGCTGGTCGAATTCACGACGAGGGCGCTGGGGCTGAAGTTCTAGGGTGCTGAACTTCACGAATGCTGGAATTCTTCCGGCAGAAGGCACTCCTGCGGCTTTTTATCGTCACGCAACCCGAGGTACACGGGCTGGCGGAGCTTGCCATCGGCAGTCCATTCTTGGAATGCGATCTGCGCAACCAGTTTGGGCTTCACGAACGCGAGGCCACGCGCTCGGGGAGGGTTGACGAGAGAAGAATCTTTCTGGATCAGCGGCTTCAGAACGCGTGACAGCGACGCGAGCGTGCTGCGCGTGAATCCAGTACCCACTTTCCCCACGTATCGAAGCCGATTCTGGGCATCGTAAGCGCCCAGAATCAGAGCGCCGAGATGCAGCCGTGTACCCTCAGGAGCGGTAAAACCCGCCACCACAAGCTCTTCTTCCTGATGGACTTTAACCTTAAGCCACTTCGTCGAACGGCCCTCGGTATACGGCGCGGAGTTGTCCTTCGCGACGATTCCCTCGAAGCCCCTGCGCTTTGCCACACGATATGCCTCCAGCCCATTAGCGGCGAGTCGGCGGGAGATAAACAACTTAGTGTTGCCGCCGAGCACAGCTTCGAGAACCGTCCTCCGCTCCGACAGCGGCTTCGAGCGGAGGTCGTTGCCATCCTTGTAGAGACAATCAAACACCGCGT
>Ga0335081_10007842_pt1 | contig 17102 bp, 10 predicted proteins | sample Lox_Sample_35_FD_206713 | JGI IMG/M metagenome (GOLD analysis project Ga0335081, IMG submission 206713) | Soil microbial communities from Loxahatchee National Wildlife Refuge, Florida, United States - Lox_Sample_3.5 | ecosystem: Environmental > Terrestrial > Soil > Wetlands | place: USA... | reverse complement strand
CTGGAGCCAAAGGTCTGCCAACGATATCGCAATTGTCCCCCGTCTCACCCATCGCTTCCACGGCCCTCACCGGACCGGGCGCGTCGGCGAACCCACCCTCTTCGGCGGCCCCTCCCGCTCCCGCGATCGCGCCGCCCCTCCCGCTGGCGCCGGTCACCAGTGCAACGACCGCCATTTCCGGCCCGGGCTCACTTGCGCCCCCGACGCCGGCCCCAGCGCCGCAGCCGATGCCGCGCGCAACCACGGTTCCGACAATCACCGCTCCCTCACCGGCGCCTGGTCCCGCCGCCGCGCCGGGCGCGGTCTCCTCGGCTGCGCCAATCGCCCCCGGCGCCGCGACGTCGGCGGATCAGACTGCGGCGGCGCTGGCGAACTTCCCCGCCCCCAGAGGCGCGACGCGCACTGCGTTCGTCTCCTCGCGGGGCAAATCCACCTGGCAGGAGCGGGGCTACTACAACGTCGCCGCAACGCCGGACAACGCCGGCCCCGCCTACGCCCAGCAACTCGCGGCCGCCGGCTGGAATGAGCTCTCGCGCAGCCAATCCGGCGACGCGACTGCGCACACTCTCCAGTTCACCGTCGATCTGCAGAAGGACCAGACCCGCGGCCATGTGGTCCTGAGCCAGAACTCCGGCGGCAATGGCCTGATGGTGACCGTAACCACGCTCTACCCCGGCAACAGCGCGCCCGCGCTCGGCACCGGCGCGACCGCGGCACCTGCCACCGGCGCCACGACTTCGGCATCGGATCGCGGCACGCGCGACCCGGCGGACTTCCCGCGCCTGCCCGGATCGATCCGCACCTCCTTCAGTTCGACGAGCCAGAAAACCTCCGCGCAAGAGGTCGCCACCTATACCGCCAAGTGCGCGCCGGCCGCCGCCGACGCCTTTTTCGGCCAGAACCTGCCGGGCGCCGGTTGGGACGAGCTCACGCGCGATGAGAATCTCAACGATGCGAGCAAGGGCGATCAGATCTCGGAGAAATGGCAGAACGGTGCGCGCACCGCCCTGATTCTGCTCAGCGGCTCGACCGCTGGCGGCTGCGATGTCCGGGTGACCATCACCAGCCAGAGCGCAGCCTCGCCCCCGTGAACGCGCGGTTCGCCGTTTCCCGATTGGCTTCCGATCCGCCGCCATGAGCGCGCGTCACACCCGATCTTGCCTCGACGCCCTTGCCTGGGCGCTGGTCCTATTCTCGGTGTTGGTCCCCGACGGGATCCGGGCGCAGGCGGTCTCGACGGCCGCGATTGACACGCTCCCTGGATCGATTGTGACGTTTACCTGGACCGGCACGGCCGGCGCGCGCTCGTACCTGTTGATGGTCGGCACCGCCTTGGGCAAAGGCGACATTTTCAACCAGAATCTCGGACTGGCTCTCAGCCAGACCGTGACCGGCATCCCGACCGACGGCTCGCTCGTCTACGTGAAAGTGCTGACCGAGGTAGGGTCGCCGCCCAACACAACCTGGAATTGGAACAACTCGATTTTCCGGGCGGCATCGACGGACGGCGCTGCCGAAATGATCTCCCCGGCGCCGGGCACGATATTGAGTGGTTCGTCGGTTCAGTTCTCGTGGACGAACGGCTGGGATGCCACGTCGTATATTCTGATGATGGACACCACGAAGGGCCAGGGGAACCTCTTGAATCATAACGTGGGTACAGCTACGAGCCAGCTGGTGAACCAGCTCCCGACAAACGGAGCCACCATCTATGTCTCCTTGTGGACGGTCCAGGGCACCGTTCCCTACACTGCCATGGTTCGAAAGGATTACGTGTATACCGCAGCCGGCGGCGGCGTGTTCACGGGAACCGGTGCGACGTTGCCGCAGTCCGCCCCCGCGTCGGTGGGTCCCACTGCAATCACGGGCCTAATCGCCGGCAGTGGCGCCGCCGGCCTCGAATCGGCGCAGGCCCAAGCTCTGGCGGATCAACTGGCGGCTGCGTTAGGCAGCGCAGGAATTACCCTCAGCCCTGACGCCATTAATCAGCTGACCGGTGCGATCGCCAAGGGCGGCCAGACCGCCGTGGCTGTTGCGCTGGCAGTCGCGCAATCCCTCGCCCAGATTCCGGCTGACCAAGGCGCTCAAGGAAGGCCGGGTTCCGCACCCCCGAGTCTCACCAGCACGCTGGCGACGCCCGTGGGCGGCCTCTCGGTCCCGGGCCAAAGCTCAGGCACATCCACCGCCGCCGGCACTTCCTTGGCGGTCTCGCCTCCTCGCAAGATTTCGATCGTTCAGCCTGTTCCTTCGGCCGGCACACCGTCCGCGACGTCAATTTCGCGTTCTGACCTTGCCGCCATGTGGGGAATGCATGGCTCGCCGACCGCGGCCCTCTTCAATTTCCCCGTCCTCGGCGGAGCGGTGCGGTCCTCGTTTTCATCGTCCCGCGTCCCATCGTCCTGGCAGGAGCGCGCCTACTACAGCGTTGCCCTGACGCCCGACATCGCCCTCAACACCTATGCCCTCCAACTCGCCTCCGCCGGCTGGAGCGAGACTTCGCGCACCCAAACGGGCGATGCGAGTGCACAGACGCTTCAGTTCACGGTTGATCTCCAAAATGGGCCCACGCACGCCCATCTCGTCTATGCGCAGAATCACAAGCCGGGCACCAGCGTCTCGCTGGCGCTGACCACCCCGTTTGCCGGCGAGAGCGCGACCTCGCTTTCGACCGGCGTGACCGCCGCGCCGGCGACCGGAGCCGCGAGTTCGCCGCTCGATCACGGCCCGCGTGATCCGCCCGGCGTGCCGCGCCTGCCGGGCTCCGTGCGCACCTCCGACAGCACATCCACCTACAAGGGCGTTACACAGGAGTTCGCCACTTACACGGCGGCATGCCGGCCGGCGTCCGCCGAAGCTTACTTTATTCAAAATCTGCCGGCCGGCGGCTGGGAGGAGTTCGACCGCGAAGAACAGTTGAATGACCTCACCATGGGCGACCAGATCACCCTGAAGTGGCAATCCGCGTCCGCTACGGCCGTGATCGCGCTCAACGGTTCCACTGCCGGCGGCACCGACGTCCGCGTGGCGATCACCAATCAGACCGCGGCGCCGTAGGTCTTCCCGCAACGGCCGGCGTCGTGCCTCTGGGCACTCCAGCCATTGAAGCCGGAACGATGCAGTTGAACCACCAGTCAAATTCCAAGCACCAAATGGTGCGTAGGGCCGGTGTCTTGCACCGGCCGTATTCTCCGCGGCGCCTGCCAGACAGGCGCCCTACGCCAACTGCGTCGGTCGGCTAAGATCTGGCATCTCCTGCCTCTCTCCAGCCTCCCAGCTGTCGCCGGTTGGTCCATCCTCCTTTCGCGACCTGGCTAACGGACTGGAAGTCACCCATTTGATTTAGCGATGCATTTGATTAAAAGTAACGTCCCCCAATGACAGCCTACCCCTTGCACCGGTGGCTTCTGGCCACGACGGCGGTTCTGATGGTCTTGAATCCTTCGGACCTTCGCGCGGCCAGCACGGCGACGCGGGGTTACGCGTCTTCGCTTTTCCGCGTGGAAATCGATGGCGCAAGTTGCGCGAGCGTTCAGAAATATGAGGGCGGCGATCTCCGCGCCACGGTCGTGGTGGAGGGCGCGACGGGTGGCGCTCTGCCCAAGAAGCATATCGCTTCGCCGGCCTGTGCTCCGCTCGTTCTCACCTTGGGAATCCCGTTCGATCCCGTCATTGCCGCCTGGATCAACGATCTGTGCGCGAATGGCAAGGCTCGGAAGACCGTCCAAATCCTCGAATACGACTACGATATGCAATTCAGAGCCGGCGTGGAGTCGGACAATACCGCCCTGGTCGAGGTGGATTTTCCGGCGTTCGACGCGAGCGACAAGTCGCCGGCGCTGCTGACGCTCGTCTTGGCGCCCGGATCCACGCAGCCGCTGACCAGCGACCCGAGCACCACGGCGACATATGCGGGTATCTCGCGGCCGGCCCAGGTCACGGTCAGCAACTTTACCGTCGCGATCGACGGGCTCATCACCACTTACGTCTCTCGGATCGAGCCGATTACCATCAAGCGGTCTTCCGGCGGTGACGCGACGGGAAGTGGCCATTCTATCGCGAAGTCCCCGCCGACGACGGAATTCTCCAATCTCATCGCGAGCGTCGCTGCCATGGACGCCACGACCTGGCAGACTTGGTTCAACGATTTCGTCGTCAACGGCAACTCGGGCGACACGCAGGAGAAGAATGGCACCTTGACCATCAACGATACCACCGGAAAGGCGGTGTTTACCCTCCAATTTTCCCACCTGGGCATGGTGCGGCTTTCGCCGGCGCCCTATGATGCGAGCAGCGAAACCATTCGCCGCGATCAAGCGGAAATGTACTACGAGACGCTGACGCTTGCCGCCGGCGGTGCCGCAGCCGGCACCTCGTCGTCTGGTTCGTCCACGGCGACCGGGGCTACCTCCACCGCGCCTGCAAGTTCTACGGCTGCGCCCGGTTCGTCGACGACCCCTTCTCTGACGGGTACTCCGCCATCGGCCAGTACGCTGTCGCCGGTTGGTACTCCCGTTGGTCCGGCGACCGCCGGCACACCGACGCTCGTGTCCCCGACATCCCCGGCCACGCTTACCGCCGCAACGCCGGTCCAGGGCTCGGCGACGGCCGTGTCGGCGGTCCCGGGCCTCGCGCCGACGTCCACCCTCACGCCCTCGACCGTGCCGCCCCCCGCACCTGTCACCACGTTGTCGCCCGCCGCTGCGACCAGTGCGGCCATGACGCCTGTCGGTCCCGCGCCGGCACCGGGAACTCCGTTGCCGATGCCATCCGCGCCGGGGGTGCCGCCCGCGCCTCCCTCCCCCACTGCCCTCGCGCCCACCGCCGCCTCCGGAACCATTTCCCCGGCCGCTTCGACTGCGGCCGTCGCTCCGACTCCATCTTCTCCCGGCGCGCCGGCAACCCCGGCCGCGCTCACCCCGTCCATCACGCCGCCTTCCTTTGCGCCCGTCGCCGCCACACCGGGTGCGGTCTCCGCGGCCACACCGATTGCCGCCGCTTCGACGGATCAGACTGCAGCGGCGCTCGCAAATTTCCCTGTCCTGAGCGGCGCGACGCGCACGTGGTTTAGCTCCAGCCGCGGGAAATCCACCTGGCAGGAGCGGGCGAACTACACGGCGGCCGTCGCGCCGGACAGTGCCGTCACCAGCTATGCCCAGCAGCTTGCCGCCACCGGATGGGATGAAATCTCGCGCAGCGAATCGGGCGACGCCGCGACGCTGACCCACCAGTTCACGGTGGATCTCCGCAAAGATCAGACCACCGCCCACGTCATCCTCGCGCAGAACCAGAAACAGGGCACGAATCTCACGGTCACGCTGAGCACGCAATTCCCGGGAAGCAGCGCGCCCGCGCTGACCGCGGGCTTTACGGCGGCCCCAGCCACCGGCGCCGCGACGTCCGCCTCTGACCGCGGCGCGCGCGACCCGGCGGATTTTCCCCGCCTCCCCGGATCGGTTCGCGCTTCGTTCACCTCGACGGGCCAGAAGACGTCCTCGCAAGAGGTCGCCACCTACACCGCCAAGTGCTCGCCCGCCGCCGGCGACGCCTTCTACACGCAAAGCCTCCCCGGCGCCGGCTGGGACGAGATCACGCGCTACGAAACCGCCGATGACCAGGCGAAGAGCGACCAGATTTCGACCACCTGGCAGAACGCATCGCGGTCAGCAACGCTGGCGCTCAGCGGCTCGAGCGCGGGCGGGGCCAACATTCGCGTGGCCGTAACCACGCAGGTGTCCGGCACGCCCTGATCAACGCGCATCTGGGCAAACCCAACTCCTCCCAAGCCGCAACGATCCAGTCGAACCGCGAATCTCGAAGGAGATTCCAGGTCGGAAATGGGGCGTCGTTTCCGCGGCGTCCGAAAGACGGACGCCCTACGGGACAGAAATTCCACCGCGGGTGCATGGCCTCTGGCCTGCGTTTTCTTCCGTAGGGCCGGTGTCTTGCACCGGCCGTAATTGTCGCGGCGCCGGCAAGACAGGCGCCCTACGCCAACGGCATCTTTCCGGCCGCTAACTGGTGGGCTTCTGTGGGTCTTTGTCCTGCCTGTCGGTGCCGGTGGCAGGCGCCCCCGGGCCCCCCGGACGCAGCTGTGGAAACAGGATCACGTCGCGGATGCTCTCCGCCTCCGTGAGCAGGATGCAGAGGCGGTCGATGCCGACGCCCATGCCGCCGGCTGGAGGCATGCCGTGTTCGAGCGCGAGCAGGAAATCCTGGTCGATCTTCTGCACCTCCTCGCCCGCCTGGTGCTCGAACGCCTCGCGCTGCACGAACGGATCGTTCTGCTCCGAGTACGCAGGCGCAATCTCCATGCCGCCGATGCACAGTTCGAACACCTCCACCGTCCCGGGTTCGCCGGGGGAAAGCTTGGCCAGCGGCACCAGTTGCCGGGGCAGGTCGAGCACGAAGGTCGGCTGGATGAGGTTCGGCTCAATGCGCTTGGTGAAGATCTCGTTGGTGATCTCGAAATCCTCCCAGGCGGGGTTGACCGGCTGCCCCAGCCTCTCCGCCGCGGCAATCTTCTCCGCCTTGCTGCGGCTGAACCACGCCGGGTCCCCCGTCTCCGCGATGACGAGGTCCTTGTACTTCACCTCGCGCCACGCGCCCGCGAAGCGGATCACCTGGCCACCGGGCGCGAGCTTGACTTCGAAGGTGCCCAGCACGTCGCGGCAGAGCATCGTCAGCAGGTCCTGGATGAGCGTCATCATGCCTCGGCGGTCGCTGTAGGCCTGGTAGACCTCGAGCATCGTGAACTCGGGGTTGTGCTTGCGCGAGACGCCCTCGTTGCGGAAGTTGCGCCCGATCTCGAACACGCGGTCCCAGCCCCCCACGAGCATCCGCTTGAGGTACAGCTCGAGCGAAATGCGCAGGAAGAAGTCGCAGCCGAGCGCCTGGTGATGCGTGGTGAACGGCGTCGCGGCCGCGCCGCCCGCCACGGCTTGGAGGATGGGCGTTTCGACCTCGATGAAATCGCGGCTTTCGAGGAAGCGGCGGATGGCCGAGACGATGCGGCTGCGCAGGAGCAGCCGCCGGCGGGATTCGTCGTTGACGATCACGTCCAGGTAGCGCTGCCGGTAGACCTGCTCCGGGTCGGTGAGGCCGTGCCATTTCTCCGGCAGCGGGCGCAGCGCCTTCGCCAGGAGAACGTAGCGCGCGACGCGCACCGTGATCTCGCCGGTCTTGGTCTTGAAGAGCGTGCCCTCGGCCCCGATGATATCGCCCAAATCGAGCTTTTTGAACGCCGCATAGGCCTCGTCGCCCAGCACATCCTTCTTGAGGTAGAGCTGGATGAGCCCCTGCTGGTCGAGGATCTTGACGAACTGGCTCTTCCCCATGTCGCGCATGACCAGCAGGCGGCCGGCAACTTTCACGGTGACCGTGTTGTCCTGGCCGTCGACGTAGAGCTTCAGCGCCGCGGCCGAAAAATGCGTCGGCTCGAAGGCGGCGCGGAAGGGATCGCCCCCGGCGGCGCGCAGGTCCTGCAATTTCTTCAGGCGCACGGCATACTGGTCGTGGGTGATCTCGTTCGGGATGTCGCTCATCGGACCGGCGATGATGTCGCACGCGGGCGCGCCGTGGGCAACGGGAAACTTCGCCTTGCCGGCCGGCGGCGCCGCCCCGGCTCCACGAAAAGCATCCGCCCCCCGCGATTCAGGTGCCCGCCAGGGCCAGGAGCAACGCCGCCACGAGCAGACCGAAGCCGGCCAGCAGGCAACGCAACGCCCACCGCAGTGCGGTCCGCTGGACGCGGGCAACACGGCCGGCCCGCCAGAGCTCAGCCAGCACGCGGTCGATCATCTCCTCGTCAAGCGCCGAGCGGAAGGCCGCCCCGTACTCCGCCGGGCTCGCGAAGATGTCGGCGGAACCCAGGAGATCGAAGAAAAGCGCCGGCCGTGCGCCACCCGCACCGGTCGTGGGCCCCCGGCCATGCCCCCGCACCAAGGCAGACATCGCGCCCAGCGCCGCCGCGAGGGCGCACGCCGCGGCCGCACCGAGGCAGATGCTGACCGCGACGCCCAGCGGCGCCTCGATCCCGAGCTGTCCTTGCACGGCGGGCAGCGCCAGCAGGACGTCAGCGATCAGCAGCGCGCCCGCTGCGATCACCAGCGCCGCCGCCTGCCGCGCCAGCGACGCCCCCAGGCGGTCAATCCGACCGAGCTGCTCGCGCGCGAGCGCGATGCGCCCCTCGTTGTGCCGCTGAATGTCGTGCGCGTCCATCGAAGCCGGACCGCATCGGGCGGGACCGGCGGTCACGCGACCGCCGCCGCCGGCGGGGTCCCGGTCCTTAGCTCATCTCCACATTCTGGCAGGCGACCTCGATCATCTCCACGAGCATCGAGCCATCCTGGCCGTCGAGCGGCGAGAACCCGTACCGCACCGGCAGGCCCCCGGCGATCTTCCACACGGCCACCTCCGCCGACTGGTCTTCGCTCAGCAGCTTGACGATCACGTCCCGGCGCGCGCCCGACTGGCCGGCGGTGGCAGCCTTCCACCAGTTGTAGAGGTCGAGGTCGCCGTGGAATCCGCGCTTCAGCACTAGCGGGCCGAAGCGCGGTCGTTTGGCGACCGGCGTGCTTTGGAGGAGATTCGCGTCGCCCTCCCGGTACTCGCCGTGATCGATGATGAGGTCCGGCAACTGAACGATCCAAAAGCCGGCATGGTTGATGCCGCCGATTTCCACCAGAAACCGTGCATTGCCGTAGGGTTGCTGACGAAAGACAGCCATGGCGATGAAAGGGTGTGCCCCGACGGTTGGTCCGCCCTCGCAACGAAGTCGAGCGGAATATGCGCCGGCGCCGCCGGCGGGCGGGCCCGCCCGCGGCTGCGCGTCGCGACTGCAGGAGGCCCGCCGCCATCCGGGCTTGTGCCGGCAATTCCTCCCCGCTACCCTGACGGCAAACCCCGTGCCCAATCTTGTTACGTCGATCATGGTGAGCGCCTGCCTGGGTGCGCTCGTCGGGCTGATCCGCCAGTGGAGCGATCAGAAAGATTCCCCCGATCAGGCCGTCGATTTCGGCGGCGTGCGCACGTACACCTTCTGGGCCATCCTCGGCTGCAGTGGCGCGTTCCTGGCCGACCAGGGGGCCGCGGCGATCCTGCCCGTCCTGCTGGCGGCGGTGGCGCTGCACCTGACGGCGCTGCATTTCCGCGGCTCCGTGAGTGGTCATCCCGGCAGCACCACCTTCGCGGCCTCGCTGCTCACCTGCCTCCTGGGCGCACTCGTGTGGTGGGGCCAGACCCAGGCCGCCATCCTCGTCGCCGCCACCACCGCGGTGATGATCGGCCTCAAGCAGCCGATCCACGCCTGGACGCGCACGTTCACGGTCGACGACATCCGGGCCACGCTGCAGTTCATCGCCATCACCGGCGTGGTGCTGCCCCTGGTGCCGAATCAGAATTACGGGCCGTTCGCCGCGTTCAATCCGAACGCCACCTGGCTGATGGTGGTGCTGATTTCCGGCGTCGGCTTCGTCGGCTACATCATGATGCGCCTCCTGGGTGCCAAGGCGGGGATCTCGATCACCGGGCTCGTCGGCGGCCTGGCGTCCAGCACGGCGACCACGCTCGCTTTCAGCCGGCGCAGCCGGGAGGAGCCGGACCTTTCCGCCAGCTGCGCGCTCGCCGTGGTTGTCGCCTGCACGGTGATGCTCGGCCGCATCCTCGTGGTGGTCGGCCTGCTCAACCGCGACTTGGCGGTTTCGCTCGTCCTGCCGTTCGTGCTCATGGCTGTTCCCGGCGCCTGCTTCGCCCTTTGGGTGTGGTTCACGAGCCGGCGGCAGCAAAATGACGTTGAGACGCCGTCGCTCCACAATCCCTTGAGCCTGAGTGTGGCCATCAAGTTCGGACTGATCTACGCCGCGGTCGCGTTCCTGGTGAAGGCCGCCACCGGCCTCGGGCTGCAAAGCAGCCTGCTGCCCCTGAGCTTTGTCTCCGGCCTGACCGACGTGGACGCCATCGCGGTTCTCATGGCCAACAGTCGGAACGACGCCTCCGTGGCCTTCGGCCTCGCCGCGCGCTGCGTCATCATGGCCGCCATCGCCAATTCGGTGCTGAAGGCCGGCTTTGCGCTCTCGCTCGGCTCGCCGTCCCTGCGGCGCCAGGTGGCGCTGGTGCTGGGGATGACGATCGTCGTCGGCTTCGCCGTGCTCCGGTTCGTACGCTGAAAGGCGGCCAGCGGGACGACGCGGCGAGGGCCGGAGTTGCGCGCCTCGGCCCCGGCCGCAATAGTACGCCTCATCATGGCCTCCGCCGCCTCGTCTCCCTCTCCGCCGGCGTCAGGCCCCGCCACCGTTGACTGGGGCCGCACCGCCTACCTGCCTGCCTGGCGCAGGCAGGAGGATCTGGTCGCACGGCGGCTGGCGGGCGCAATCGGCGACACGCTGGTTTTCACGGAACACGAGCCCGTGTACACGCTCGGCGTGCGCCTGGGCGCCGCGCGCCATCTGCTCTGGGACGCCGGCGAGATCGCGCGCCGCGGCATCGAAGTGGTCGAGACCAACCGCGGCGGCGACATCACCTACCACGGGCCCGGCCAGATCGTGGGCTATCCGATCGTCAGCCTGGCAGCGCGCAAGGACCTCCACGCCTACCTCCGTTTTCTCGAGCAGGTGCTGATCAACGCCGTCGGCAGTCTCGGCCTCGCCGCTGGCCGCCGCCCCGGCCAGACCGGCATCTGGCTCGGACCGCGCAAGCTCGCGGCCATCGGCGTGGCGGTGAGGCGCTGGGTGACGTACCACGGATTCGCCCTCAACGTGAACAACGACCTCGCGCCGTTCAGTGGCATTGTGCCCTGCGGCATCGCCGACGGCACTGTCACGTCGCTCCAACGGGAGCTGAGCCGCGACTTCGACCTCGCCGAGGTGAAAACCGTGCTCGGCGCGGAATTCTGGCGCCAGCTGCCTGCATTCCTGGCCGGCGCGATCCGGTGATGACCGCCGAAGACGCCGGCTTGCGGCGGCGGCGACACGGCGCTCTTCGAACAGGGCAATCTGCATCCGCCGCCCGCCGCCGACCCTTCAGCGCGGCCCTCGCGATGACACGGCAAACTGAGAGTCACCACTGCAAAAACCTTCCGATCGGCTCCGGCAACTTCTCAACTGATCGTTGACATGCTGCCCTGCCTTGACGGGGCACCGGAATCCGATGAAATGCCGCGCATGGATCCGGGCCGAGTGCCGCTGGACGTGGACTCGCTTCGAAGAACGCAGACTGCCAACGAGCGGGTCTTCTGGCTGGCCTCTGCCCGCGCAACGATTTTGGCGAGCCTGTTCATCATCGTCGCCGCGCTGGCCGCCTATCACAACAGCTTGAACGCGCCGTTCGTCTACGACGACCGGCCGGCGATCCTCGACAATGACTCGATCCAGCACCTGTGGCCGCCATGGAGGGCGCTTGCACCGCCCGCCGACACCACGGTGAGCGGACGGCCACTGCTCAACTTGTCCCTGGCGGTCAGTCATGCCTTGAGCGGCCGGGAGGTGTGGGGCTACCACGCGGTGAATCTGATCGTACACATCCTGGCGGGATTGGCCCTGTTCGGGGCGGTGCGACGGACGTTGGGGCAGCCGGTGTTGCGAGAGCGCTGGCGGGCCGCGGCGCTGCCCCTGGCACTCGCGGCGGCGACGCTTTGGACGGTGCATCCGCTGCAAACGGAATCTGTCAGCTACCTGATTCAGCGTGCCGAATCACTGATGGGGTTGTTCTACCTGCTCACGCTTTACTGCGTGATCCGGGGCAGCGAAGCGCGGCGGTCGGGGGCGTGGTACAGTCTGGCCGTGGCGGCCTGCCTTGCGGGCATGGCGACCAAGGAGGTCATGGCGACGGCGCCCCTGATGGTGTTGCTGTATGACCGCACCTTCCTGGCGAGCTCATTTCGCGCGGCTTGGCAGCAGCGGCGGCCGCTCTATCTCGCCTTGGCCGGCACCTGGCTGGAGCTGGCTTGGCTCGTGGCGGCCACCGGGGGTAACCGCGGCGGAACGATCGGTCTGGGGATTGGCGTCGCGTGGTGGGACTACGGCCTGACGCAGTTTCAAGCGATCGTGCGCTATCTGCAGCTGTCCGTCTGGCCGCATCCGCTCGTCTTCGAATACGGCACCTTCTGGGTGCACCGGGCGGCGGAGGTTCTCCCCTCCGCGCTGGTGGTGGTGGTCTTGGTGGCGGGCACGGCGCTGGCGCTGTGGCGGCGGCCCGCGGCGGGCTTTCTCGGGGCGTGGTTCCTGGCAATTCTGGCCCCGACTTCACTCGTGCCGGGAACCACGCAGATGATCGTTGAGCACCGCATGTATCTGCCGCTGGCAGCGGTGGTCATCGGCCTGGTGCTGGCGACCCGGGCCTGGTTGGGACGGCAGGCCGGCCCGGCATGGCTGGCGCTCGCCGCGGGCTGCGTGTTGCTGACCGTGCAACGGAACCGGGATTATCATAGCGCGGTCGCCCTGTGGTCGGGGACCGAAGCGAAACGGCCGGACAGCGCCATCGTGCAGAACAACCTGGGCGCCGCCCTGCTGGATGCGGGCCGGCTGCCGGAGGCGATCGCCCATCTTGAAAAGGCACTGCGGCTCGATCCCGACAACTCGGACACGCACAACAACCTTGGCATTGCGTTGGCCAAGTCCGGAGACCTCGCGTCGGCGATCGCGCACTACCAGCGGGCGCTGCACCTCACCCCGGATTCTCCGGGCATTCGCAACAACCTGGCCGGCGCCGAACTCAAGGCGGGCCGGGTGCAGGACGCCATCCGGCATTACCAGCAGTCGCTGCGCTTCAAGGCTGATCCCGTGATCTCCCGGAATCTGGGCCAGGCGCTCGCGGCGGCCGGTCGGTTGCCGGAGGCAATCGCCGTCGACGAACAGGCCTTGCAGCTCGATCCCGCGTCGCCCGAAGTTCACAACAACCTGGCCGCGGTGTTGCGAAGAACCGGCCGCACGTCCGACGCCATCGCGCATGCCGAGGAGGCGCTGCGGCTGAGCCCCGAATTCCCCGAGGCCTGCAATAACCTGGGCCTCGCCCTCGCCGATGCCGGGCGGATGCCCGAAGCCATCGGATCCTACGAGAGCGCGCTCCGGCTAAACCCCACCTTCCCGGAGGCGCACAACAACCTTGGCATCGCGCTCTACGCGACCGGCCGGATCCCGGAGGCTATCGCGCATTACCAGCGGGCCCTGCGGGTCAGACCCGACTATCCCGAGGCGCACTACAATCTCGGGCTGGCCCTGGCCGACTCCGGGCGGCTGCCCGAGGCGCTCGCCGCCTACGAGCAGGCGTTACGGCTCAAACCCGATTTCCCGGAAGCTCACTTCAATCTCGCCATGGTCCTGCAGGGACTGGGTCGGACTGCCGAGGTGATGGCGCACTTCGAGGAGGCCGTGCGGCTCAAGCCGGATTTCGCCGAAGCCCATTACAACCTTGCCATCGCCCTTCGCGCCGCGGGCCGCCTGCCGGAAGCCAGGTTGCACTACACCGAGGCCCGGCGGCTCAAGCCCAGCTTGCCCGAAGGCGATTTCTGATCCTGTTGCGTTCCAACCGCGTGGGATGGACCGCGCCCCTGCCGGCGCCCCGTCTCGCCGGGAAAACGGCTTGTGCTTCGGGCGCTTTCGTATCCATTCGTGGCCGGTTCACCGATGCATCCGCCGCACAAACCCGCATGGCTCCGCGCCCGCCTCCCGGGCGGCCCCGGCTATCACGCCGTGCGCCACCTCGTGGAAGGCCACGGCCTGCACACCGTGTGCCAGAGCGCCCAGTGCCCCAATCTGGGCGAGTGCTGGTCGCGCGGCACCGCCACGGTGATGATCCTCGGCAACATCTGCACGCGCTCCTGCCACTTCTGCGCCATCCAGACCGGCCGGCCGACCGAGCTCGACCTCGGGGAGCCCGCGCGCGTCGCCGACGCCGTCGCGCAGATGAATCTGCGCCACGTCGTCCTCACGAGCGTCGCGCGCGATGAACTGGCGGACGGCGGTGCCAGCGTGTGGGCGGCGACGATCCGGGCCGTCCGCTACCGCAATCCGCATACCGCCATTGAGGTGCTCGTGCCCGACTTCAAGGGCCGCCTCCCCGACATCGACACCGTGCTCGCGGCGCGGCCCGACATTTTCAATCACAACGTCGAGACGGTCGAGCGGCTGCAAAGGCCGGTGCGCGTGCAGGCCCGCTACGACCGCAGCCGCTCCGTGCTGCGCCACGCCAAGTCGCGCGGCTTCACCACCAAGACCGGGCTCATGCTCGGCCTTGGCGAGCGCGCGGAGGAGATCGAGCAGACCCTGCGCGACGTCGTCAGCGACGGAGTGGAGATCCTCACCATTGGTCAATACCTGCAGCCCACGCGGCAGCACCTGCCGGTCGACCGCTGGGTGACACCGGGGGAATTCCAGCACTGGAAGGAATTCGGCCTCGCCATAGGCTTTGGGGTGGTCGAGAGCGGCCCGCTCGTGCGCTCGAGCTACCATGCGGACGAGCAGTCGCAGAAGTACACCGGCGCGCAGCACCTGAACACGGAAAACGCGCTGGCCTCCGCATAATCTCGCGCTTTGCGGATCCCGCGGAACCCTTGGCCGTCTCGGCGCGACGGCGGTGGGGGGAATGCGCCCGCCCGAATGGAGGGTCTGGCCGGCTGGATTGTCATACTCTTGGGCCGGCCATGACGGCTGTGCTGCCCCACCGATGAGGCCCCATCCGATGAAATCGTATCGCGCCCGCCTGAGATTGCTGGTCGCTCGCCGCCCATTACCTCCATCTGGCCTTTTGTTGCTGGCTGCGGTGGCGATCCTGCCCGCTCGTGCGGCGTCGGATTATTCCACGCCTTACAGTTTCACCACGCTGGCCGGCCTTTCCAGCATTGGCAACGACGACGGCCCGGCCAGCGCCGCCCGCTTCTCTTCGCCCCACGGAGTCACGGTTGATGCGGCCGGCAATCTCTTTGTGGCCGACAAAGGGAACCATACCATTCGAAAGATCACGCCGGACGGCGTCGTCTCGACCATCGCGGGAAAAGCCGGTTATTCCGGCAGCGCAGACGGCATCGGGGAAGTCGCCCGATTCAACCAGCCTTTTGCCATCGCCGTCGACACCGCGCGCAACCTCTACGTCGCGGACACGGTCAACTTGACCGTGCGCAAGATCACCCCCACCGGTGCGGTCACCACCCTCGCAGGCCTAGCCGGAACACAGGGCAGCAGCGACGGCAGCGGCAGCGCGGCGCGGTTCTGCATCCCCTCCGGGATCGCCGTGGATGCCGGCGGCAACGTCTACGTCGCTGACAGCGGCAACAACACCATTCGCAAGATCACCCCGGCCGGCGCCGTCACGACTCTCGCCGGAACCGCCGGTGTGTTCGGATCTGCGGACGGGACCGGCGCGGCCGCCGAGTTCTTCTACCCCCTGGCCCTGGCGGTCGACGCCCAGGGCACGATCTACTTGGCCGAAGCGGGCAGCTGTGCCGTTCGCAAAATCACCCCCGCCGGCGAGGTCACCACGCTGGTTGCAGCCGGAATGTCGATCATTCCCCAAGGGATCGCCGTGGACCGGGCCGGCAATGTTTTCGTCTCTGATTACTACAATATCATCCGCAAGATCGCCGCGGAAGGCAGCAGCGTCTTGGCCGGTAAAGCCGGCGCGGAGGGATCCGCCGACGGGATCGGCGGCGCGGCGCGTTTCCGCAATCCCTTTGGCCTGACGACGGACGCTGCCGGCAACCTGTTCGTCGCCGACCGGGACAACAACACCATCCGCAAGATCACGCCTTCCGCCGCAGTGACCACGATCGCCGGACTCGGTTTGGACTCTAGCCTTGGCAGCACCGATGGTCCCCTTCCCCAGGCACGATTCAACAGCCTGGCCAGCGCCGCATTCGGCCCGGCGGGAGAAATCTACGTCGCCGACACGATCAATTCCACCATCCGCAAGATCGTTCCGGATGGCGTGGTCTCGACTCTCGCCGGTTCGGCTGGAACGGCGGGCAGCGCCGACGGCACGGGAAGCGCCGCACTTTTCAACAGCCCGTATGGCATTGCCGTCGACGCAACCGGAACGGTCTACGTCTCCGATCCCGGCAACGACAACATCCGCAAAATCACGCCGACCGGCATAGTCACCACCGTGGCCGGCGACGCCACCGCGCCACCGGGCTATGCCGACGGGACCGGGAGCGCAGCGCGTTTCAATTACCCGAGCGGCCTCGCCGCCGACGGAGCCGGCAATGTCTACGTCGCCGACCGCGACAATTCCGCCGTCCGCAAAATCACGCCGGCAGGCGTCGTCACCAGCCTTGCCGGAACCGCCGGGTCACCGGGCAGCACTGATGGAACTGGAAGTGCCGCGGCATTTGAGACCCCCCAAGGGGTGGCCGTTGATTCCGCGGGCAATATCTATGTGGCCAACGCCATCCGGCATGGCGCGATCAAGAAGATCAGCCCGGCTGGGGCAGTTACGATCTTGGCGGGCGGCGCAGGCGGCGAAGCGGACTCAGCGGATGGCGTCGGCACCGCCGCCCGGTTCAACAAGCCGCTCGGCTTGACGGTGGACCGGGCCGGGATCGTCTATGTGTCCGACAGCGAAAACCATACAATCCGCAGGATTCTGCCCACCGGAGTCGTCTCGACCCTGGCGGGATTGGCGGCCGCCCCGGCAATGCCGACGGTCTGGGGAGTCAGTCTCGCTTTCTGAGCCCTCCGGGCGTGACCGTCGATCCGCAAGGCATTCTCTATGTCACGAGCGGAACGGCGATCCGCAAAGGCCAGCTCGCCACCGCCCCGATCATCACCACGCAGCCGCCGAGCCTTTCGGTCACGGCCGGGACAAGTGCGGTCATATCTGTTTCCGCGGCTGGCCTCCCCGATCCGACATTTCAATGGTGCCTCAACGGCAACGTCATCCGTGGTGCCAATTCTCGTTCCCTTGCCATTGCCAATGTCCAATCTGCCGACGCCGGTGACTACACGGTCGTGGTCACGAACCCGCTCGGAAGCGTGACCAGCAACAAAGCCACGCTGACGGTGGCCGCCGCCCCGATTCCATCGGCTCCGGCGCCGGCCAACGCGGGAGGTGGCGGCGCCATTGAGGGGTGGTTCCTGCTGGCTATGTTTCTTCTTGGAGCAGTGCGATGGCGGTGC
>Ga0335081_10007841_pt1 | contig 17103 bp, 27 predicted proteins | sample Lox_Sample_35_FD_206713 | JGI IMG/M metagenome (GOLD analysis project Ga0335081, IMG submission 206713) | Soil microbial communities from Loxahatchee National Wildlife Refuge, Florida, United States - Lox_Sample_3.5 | ecosystem: Environmental > Terrestrial > Soil > Wetlands | place: USA... | reverse complement strand
TTTTCCCCTCGGTCCAAGATACTGGCCCAGGATCCTACCGATCCTCGGCATCAAAGCCGTGTCTGCAAGGAAGAAATCGTATTGTCTCGCGAGGTTCTTCGCCTCCTTCTTGTTGCCCGCGTAGCTCTCCAGCTGCGCCGGCTCTATTGCGCCGTCGACCTTTGCGTTCTTCGCCCTGAGGAGGAGGTCTCCCGAACCGACGAAGCATATCGAGGCGCGGTGCTCCCCTGGATGAGGGAGATATACCGTCTCATTGATGTTCAAGTCAGTCTTCTTTGGGTCGACGTCTCTAAGGGTCAAGAACGCCTCTACAGACTCGGGGAACTTCCTCTCCTTCGAGTCTTTCCCCTTCTTGACTAATTCAGCTAGTTGGGCGTTCGAAAGCATGCGTAAACCCCTGGAATCGTGACGAGCCTCAGGATTCTTCTTAAAAGAGTTTCTGATTGCGATGGGCCTGTTTCAGAGATTCCTTGTCGCCCGAGGGATTACTTCTTCGCTTCGAAGGCTGTGATCGGAGCGTCCCACTTGCCGCTCTCGATCTCCTTCATGAACTGGCGGGGGTCGGTGTTCTCCACCTTGATCCCCATACTCACGCAGCTGCCGACGACTTCCTTCACAGCTGAACTAATCGACTTTGCGTACGAGTCGCCCATCTTGATCTTCGCTATGTTGAGGACCTTCTCGAACGTCACATTGCCCACCAGGTCCGTGTTGGGCTTACCGGAACCCTTCGGGACGCCTGCCTCCTTCACCACGAGAGCAGAGGTCGTTGGTGTCCCGACCGAGACGCTGAACTTCTTTGTCTCGGGGTCCACCTCGATCTTGACAGGGACGCGCATCCCCTTGAAGTCCCCGGTAATCTTGTTGATCTCGTTCACTATGGCGAGAACGTTGACGCCGAGCGGGCCGAGCTGGGGTCCAAGGGGGGCGCCTGCGCTGGCTTCTCCGCCCATGACGAGGACCGAGACGACCTTCATTTCTGCCATGGTTTTGGTCTGACCGCCCGAGGTGCGACCCGATTAAAGTGTTTGCCTGCCTGAGGCCTATTTGAAAGCCCTGCCGCTAGAGAGACTCAGGCCTTTTCTGGCTGGTGCTTGGCCTTCTCTACAATTTTGACGTAAGCAGCTGACAAAGTCACTGGCATCGCGTACGGCGTGTCCACCAAGACCACCGTTATCTCCTGTTTTGACTGCTCGATGCGCGTTATCTTGGCCCTCATCGTCTTGAAAGGCCCAGCCACGATCTCGACCGTGTCGCCCTCGCCGAGCTCCGCGACCATCGACTTGGTCACGAGGAACTTCTCGATGTCCGAGAACTGCATCATCCCGGGGATCTTGCTCCTGATGTGCTTGAAGCCCTGGATGCTCTCGTCGACGACCTGGGAGTTGGGCGCCTCGAAGAGGACGTACCCCTTCCAGGTGTCCAGCGCGAGTATCGAGTAGATCGGCTTGGCCTTCTGCTTCGCCCTCTCGGCCACGAAGGTAGCCACCGTCTTCTCCTGCCCGCCCGTGGTCTTGACGGGGTAGATTGACGTCTGCCTCTGCTCTGTTGCTGTTGAAGACGACATGTTTTGTCTAGATCCTCACTTGCCTAGCCGAAGACCGTCGGGAGCGCGGTCGAGATTAGCTTCACGAGAAATCCGATGACGCCCACGACTCCCAGGCCTAACAGGACGAGCTTGAGGTACAGGAAGAACTCCTCCCTGTCGCTCTTCCTTGAGAGCCTGATCACGGAGCCCATTGAGCGGAGAAAGTCACGCCAGGCCAAGTTAGTTTTCTTCGACCCCGAGACCCGGAGGTGTTTATATGGCTTGTTGGTCTCCTGGCCTTGCCCCGCCCAGCGCCGGCGCCTTTTTTCGGCCTGCTAACCTTTATGCGCCATTTGGCGAGAGAGCCGGCTGTCCTTGATGCCCCAGGCGGCAGGCGAACCCACCTTCGTGCTCGTCGCCTCGTCCAAGAACCCGGCATCGAGGACGATTGCCTCCGCGCTCATCCGGGACCACGGCTTCGAGTCGACCGGGATCGCCTTCGGGTCGACCCCGCTCTACCAGAGCGGCTCCGTGATACTCGCCACCATGGACAACGAGATAATCGAGCCCCCGGACCTTGACTCCTACTTTCGCACGCAGGCCTACGTCTTCCTCTCCACACACAGGGCGGAGTCGGGGATCCCGTCGCTCACCGTCCACACGACCGGGAACTTCACTGACAAAGAAGTGCTCGGCGCGCGGCCAAGGGAGGTGGGCGTGATCGACCCTGACCTGCAGAAGAACTACCTGATTGCGCTCAACGAGAGGCGCCCGCAGCTCGAGGGCTACGAGGTGACCATAGAGGCCACGCATCATGGTCCGACGTCCCTCAAGCGGCCCGTCCTCTTCGTGGAGCTCGGGTCGAGCGAGAAGAACTGGGAAGACGCCCACGCGGCGGGCGTGATCGCGGACGCCCTCATGACCTCGCTCTCTTCCGGCAAGAAGTGGGAGAAAGTCGCGATCGCGTTCGGCGGGACCCACTACCCGCAGAAGTTCAACGACGCGCTACTGAACGGAGAGTATGCTCTGTCGGCCGTGGTCGCGAAGCACTACCTAGAGTGGATCGATGCCGAGCTCTTTGGGCAGATGATCCAGAAGACGACTCGATTCCCTCGCTTCGTCCTAGTCGATTGGAAGGGTGCTGGACCGCACAAGGAAAAGATAATATCGCTCGCCAACCAATTTGCGCTAGAAGTGATCCGGGTCTGAGGGCGAAGAGCTTCGCTGATTCGGTCTACGCCATGACTTCGCTCATCCCTGTGGGGAAGGTGACGACCTATGGGGCGATCGCAAAGGCAATCGGGTCCCCGCGCGCTGCGAGGGCGGTGGGCAACGCTCTCGGAGCAAACACCAACCCGATAGTCGTCCCGTGCCACCGGGTCGTGAAGGGGGACGGCGGCCTGGGAGGCTACTCGGGGGGCGAGGGACCGAATACAAAGGCGAAGCTCCTCGCCCGCGAAGGAGTTAAGGTCATCGGCGGAAAGGTCAGCCTGAGCAGGTATCTCTTCACCGACTTTAGCTGAACTAGGATCAGTTCACGAGAGAGTCGGCGAACGACTTGGCGTCGAACCTCTTCAAGTCGTCGTATCCTTGCCCGACTCCTAGAAAGAGGATGGGCCTCTTCGTCGAGGATGCTATCGAAAGGGCCGCGCCGCCCTTGGCGTCGGCATCGACCTTCGTGAGTATCGCACCGTCGAACCCCGTGTACTTGCTGAAGAGCTCTGCCTGCGAGACGGCATCGTTGCCCGCCAGGGAGTCCCCGATGAAGATCTTCAGGTCTGGGTTGACGACACGGACGATCTTCGACATCTCCTCCATCAGGTTTTGGTTGGTCTGCATCCTCCCTGCGGAGTCGATGAGGACCACGTCGACGTGGTGCGACTTGGCGTAGAGGACGCCGTCCCTGGCCACCGCTGCCGGGTCGGCCCCGTACCTCTGGGCTACCACCTTCGCAGAGATGCGGTCGGCGTGCTCCGAGACCTGCTCGATGGCTCCTGCCCTGTGCGTGTCACCGGCCGCTATGACGACTGAAAACCCGTTCTTTTTCAGGTAGTTTGCAAACTTCGCGACCGTGGTGGTCTTCCCTGTGCCGTTTATCCCGAGAAAGAGTATCTTGAACGGCTCGCCCTTCTCCTTGCTCTGCTTCACCCTCTGGAGCACGTCGACGTCACCGACCTGGGAGAAGATTGAGAGCACCTCGCCCCTGAGCTTCTCCTTCACGACCTCCTGGACGTCCTTGGAGCGCTCCATTGACAATCCGAGAAGCTGCTTCTTCAGGTCGCCTGTGACCTTGTCGACTACGTCCTGGGCAACGTCGCTCTCCATGAGGGCGAGCTGGAAGTTGAAGAGGGAATCCTCGAGGTCCTTCGCGGAGAGCTTCTTCTCCGACACGGCCTTTGTGAGTGAGGAGAAGGCCCCCCGGAGCTTCTCAAACATTACTTTGGCTTACCTTGCTGTTGGGCTGCGAGTTGCTCTTGCCTGTCGATGAACGCCTGCAGGGTCCTCCGGTCGGCTTCCAACCTCTGCGCGATCTGGTTCCTCTGCGAGAGGATGGTGATGATGTTCTCCTCGAGCTCCTTGGCACGGCTCTCGAGCATCTTCTCTGCCTCCTCCCTTGTCTTCTCGATTACGACGTTGGCGCCCACCCCCATGAGGACCTTGTCGGACTTGGGCGGCGACCCTCGGAGCAGCACTCCAGCGCCCACTGGGACCAGGACCTCGTCCGCCGAGGCGGCGCCTATCTCCTTGATCGTGTCGAGCGAGGCCCGGCTCTCGATCAGCATCCTCTCGAGGATCCCTTGCCTGTTGGAAAGCTCGTTGAAAGTGGATTCGAGCATCCTGGACTCGACCAGGAGCCTGTTCATCCTCTCTTCTTCAGAACTCAAGTCGAATCGGCGGAAGTTCGCGGGCTTTTTAAGAGTGAGTCTGCTTCTAGTCTGGATTGTCGAGGGGAACCTTGCCTCGTTCAAGGGTGATGACCGCCCTAGCTCCGGGTGTGCTCGTCATCGGATTCCTCACTGCCCACTGCAAACTCGATGGTCGCCAACCATGATAGACAAGCCGTTGCCCGCGCTTAGACCTTCAACGCGCGAGTGAGGAAGACGAGTTCGGGTCCGCTGGTCAAGTTGCCGGCGACCGCGTCTTTTGCGTTGGCGACCACCCCTGAGGCAGGGAATGGTATCCCGCCGTTGACGGAGGACGCAGAGACGTCCACCTTGAGGATCCTCCCTATTGCCTCCCCCTCTTCCTCGCTTGCCCTAGGAGAGACGGCCGCGCCGCTGTTGGTGGCCACTATCATTGCACCGACCTGGGAGAAGTCGCCAATCGTCATCGTGTGGGCCTTCACGCCCAGGGCAGCCTCGATCTGCTCGACAGCGTGGTGCTCGAGCACGGGAGAGACGACCGCCCCGTTGTCGTTGGCGGCCACGAGGTTCCCTACCGCAGTGAACCTTGACTGGAGCCTCGCGACCTTCAGGCCCGTCGAGGAAGAGATCTCCTCCATCTCATAATCCTCCATCATGCGCGAGGCGATGATCCCTTTGTTGTTCATGGCAATCAAAGGCCCTAGGAGTCGGGTCTCCCCAATGGAAGTGGGGCATGCGACGACTTCGAGGCTGGATGCCAGCTTCTCCATTTTGGTGCTGGCTATCCCCTTGGGGACGAGCACGGTGCTGTCGTTTGCCTTTAGGAAGATTCCGATGTTCGGGCTTCTGTAAAGGTCGACTAGATAGAGACCCATTTACGATGACGCTTCGGTCGGCGGCAGTCGGACTGAGACCACACCGTCCTCATCCCTCTCCATCTCGAGTTTGATGCGACGAGGTGGGGCTCCAATACCGCGAGTCCAGAGAAGCAGGTTGACCTCTTCGTCAATCTTGACCTCGGTGGCCTTCATGTGCCGCGTGGTGAACTCCCTGATGATCCTGATTGCGACCTTGGTCCTCCTGTATTTCGGAGCCTCAAAGGCCCTCCTCAACGGGACCATGTGGACCCTTGTGAGCGGCTCTATGTTTGTTGAGGACATACTGGATCTCTCCTGCTACCCGGTTGACTCACTTCAGGCCCAGCTTGGTCCGTCTCCACTGCCTGTGCTTCTGGTTCGCCCTGACCTTCCTGTTCGTCCTGGCGATGACCCATGTGGGGACGGAGTAGTTCTCCTTCCTGGCCTTCATGAGGCGGTTCTTCTTGGACGCGTCTTTGTTTCTTCCCATGGTCTCAGATCCTCCTGATGTGGAACTCCCTCTTCTCGGTCCCTTGTATGCTCGAGAGCAGCTCCTTGAGCTGTTCGTCGTCGATCGACCTCTTGAGCCTTCCCGACGAGGCGAGCTGCATGATGTACTCCTCTATCGCGCGGGCGACATCGGGCTTGACCATCCTGACGTTGCTTAGGCGCTGCCTAGCCTCTGAGGTGAGAGCGATCCTCATAACGTTCTCACGCATGGCACGCTGCTTGGATGCTTCTTCCTGGGACCCTGCTCTTGCCTGCACGTCCTTGTGCTGCTCGTCCATCATAGAATCAACTGTACCTTTCTAGCGCCGGGTTCTGCTTCACGAGTTCCTTAAAAATGTCTTTGCTCACTTTGTCCATCAGAGCCACGCCCTTCGATGTCAGAACCCTCCCTTGCGTCCCCTGCTTCGCGACGAGCTCTGCTTTCTCCAATCCCTTGAGCAGGTTCCTGATAGCCGAGCTTCCTGCGTCCCTGTGGTGCTTTGGGAAGTAGCCGAGCTGCTTGCTGCCGCCGTAGGCTATCTCCAGCCTCTCGATTCCCACCGGGCCGTGCATGTAGACCTTCCTCATGAGAGAGGCGGCCCTGACATACCACCAGTCCTGCCTCTGTGGAGGTCTGTCCGCGTGGGAGCCCGTCTTGACGAATGACGCCCAAGTCGGAGGCTCGATCTCGGGCACGCGCTTCAGGTGCTGTGCCAGCTCTTCGATGAGCTTGTCTGCTGGGACGTCGTGGACCCTGACCATTCGTTCTCTTATCTCCGGGTTGGTAGTTTGTCCAGCCTTTCCCCTTCATTATTTAAGCCTGCAGGAGCGTTTTTCGGTTTACGCGGCCGCAGCTGGCGCACGTCGTGCGGAGGACCCCCTTCACGACCCTCACCCGGGCGTTAACACCTGGGACCAGGAGCTCATTGCAGCCGTGGCAGTAGAACCTCCTCAGCTTCCAGCCGAACCTCACGTTGTACTTGAGCATCAGCCTCCTCGCGAGCGCGGCCTGCTCCTTCGCGAGCGGCAGGTCCTCGTGCGCGGTGGAGGTTGAGAGCTCGATCAGGGCCCTGGCGGCGGCGGTCGCCTCCCTCTTTGCCTCCTGCCTCCTCTTCCTTATCGGCGGGATGCTCTCACTCGTCGGTCGCGCAAACTAATTATCACTACCCGAAAAGTCTTGCCCGAACGGGACTTTGCTCCACTTTGTTATCGGGGAGGCGGCCCTCGAGCTTGTGCCTGAGCCCCTCTGGAAGAGCCCCTCGGTCCGGAGCGACTCGGCCCGGCGCGACCTCGAGCCCGGGAGCATCCTCCTCGACAGGAGCATACACCATTCCGCGATGCTGAGGCTCGACGACGGATACCGGAGAGGGAGGCCCGACCTGGTCCACCTGACGCTTCTCAACGTGACCAGCACCCCGCTTCACCAGGAGGGCAAGGCCAGGGTCTACATCCAGACCATCGACGACAGTGTGTTGGAGTTCGGCGAAGGAGCGCGCCCGCCGAAGAGCTACGCAAGGTTCAGGAGCCTGATGGAGAAGCTGCTCGTAGAAAGGCCCGGCACCGGCCTGGTCAGAGTGCGGGATGGGACCCTGCCCGAGCTCCTCAAACAGATTGGAACGGACCGCTCGGTGGGGCTCTCGGTGCAGGGAGCCCTCGAACCCCTGGAGTCTCTCGCCTCCGACCTCGTCCGAAGGAAGGACCCGGTGGTCGTCGTCGGCGGCTTCCCGCGCGGGCACTTCCTCACGAGGGACCTCAAGGCCTTCGACAGTCTGGTGAGGATCGACCAACGCCCGCTTGACGCGCACGTCGTCGCCGCTCGCATCATCTACGAAGTCGAGAAGTCGCTTGGTAGGAGCGGCGAGCAAAACCAATGGTAAAAAAGGGGCTCATCAGAGGTCGCGCTCGCGCGGTCGTCGTCCAGAGCATGCGCTCCAAAAGCGACGTGTGGACAGTCTGGTCTAGGACTTCAGCCCTCCAAGCTGGCAACCAGGGTTCAAATCCCTGCGACCGCATAATTCTTGCAAGTCTAACAATCCAAATTACTCTCCGATCAAGCATGAAATGTCTTCCAGTGGTCACAGAATGTCAGTAGGATATTCCGGGAAGAGCCTCATTCAGAAGCTGGGAATCAAACGAGGGGACTGCGTCGTCCTTCTCCACGCTCCGGACAACTACGACAGGGCTCTTGGAAAACTTCCGCCCGAGGTGAGGGTCACCCGGAGGCTCACCGCCAAAGCGGACATCATACAACTCTTCGCAAGAAGCAGTAGGGACTTGGAAAGGGAATTCGTCGGACTAGTTGAGACTTTGAAGCAAGGCGTGATGATTTGGGTCTCCTGGCCGAAGAAGTCCTCCAAGATTGAGACCGATCTCAGCGACAACGTCGTGAGAGAGATCGGGCTGAAGAACGGATTGGTGGACGTGAAAGTCTGCGCCATCGACGAGATTTGGTCGGCGCTGAAATTTGTAAGAAGATCCAAGGATCGACGTACTTCTTCTGTCGGGGCTTAATTATCGTCGCCGCCCTCTTGGTCGATGAGTCAGCCCAGCTCCGGCAAGCCCCTTGTCGCCATCTCTGTCTTTCTTTTTGGCAAGCCCGCGTGGGAGATTGACGGACTAGAAGGTGCTCCCGTCGACCTCCAACTCCTGAGCGCGATAGCCGCGTGCGGCGCGGAACTCAACAGGAGATTGTCGAGAGAGGCCGAGGTAGGCAAGAGGCTCGTGGCCAACGGGTGGGAAGGGTACGGGCTGCTCTACTCCATTGAGTTCTACAAGGCGGTCACGCTGAAGGAGGCTGAGGATGAGCTGCGGCGCCTGCGCGTGCAGCCAGACGAAGTGTCCCTCAGAGAGGAGTTCGAGGAGCCGGAGGACTAGGCTGCCTACTGGATTTTCTTGAACTCGTTCCGCATTTTCACTAGGTCGCCCACCTTCGTGCTGAACATGGCCTCGGTGGTAACGGTCGCGACGAAGAGGAGGGCACCCAAGATGATTGACGCCAGCCCAAAGCGGGCGAGGAGAACGTATAGAAGTTCGATTCCCATAAGGGAGTTGCTCACAATCACCCCCGCCCCGAAGATGTAGCCCCTCTTTCGTGGCGACAACGACGAGAGTTCGTCTTTCCGCAGCTTGGTCCCAATGGTGGGCACGAGGCCGCCGATGAGGCTCATCGGTTTCATCTTGAGCTTGCGAAAGTCGCTCCTGCCGACGAAGAAATACTCCGTGTGGACTCCCTCTGCCCTCGCGACAAGAAAGTGGCCGAGAGGATGGGTCGAGAAGAAGAGAAGTCCCATCGACACGAGCGTGGCCACAGGCTGGACTACTGGGTTGCCTGTCCCTCTGGAAAAGGCAAGGAGGAGGAGTGAGAAGACGGCCACGATGACGAGCAGAGAAGAGGCGAGCGCGGGGCTTAGCCTAGTCGCTTGCTTCATGTTGGCGTCATGCTACGAATCGTTTGAATATCTTCCGCATAGCAGGGTTCGAGATGAGGAAGAGGCGCCCCATCCTCCTTGTCGCGCAGAGCTACAACCGGCGAGAGGAATTGGATCCGCTGAAGCGCTACGCCGACATATACTGGCTACAAGACTTGGACGAAGGCGAGAGGGCGCGGGTTCTGCCCCAGGTCGAGGTCGTCTGCTCCCACGGATGGCCCAAGTCCTTCGACCGTGAGACGGTTTCCAAGATGAGGAGCCTGCGCTTCTTCCAGGCTGGGAACGCGGGCGTGAACTCCATCCGCTTCGACCTTCTTGACAAGAAGGTCGTAATCTGCAGTAACGCGGGGAGCTACTCCGACGAGGTGGCGGAGTTCGCAATAGGACTCATGCTCGCCGCGGGAAAGAGAATAGTGAGTTTCGACAGGCAGTTGAGGGCGGGCGTCTATGCGCGTCAGAGGCTAGACGACCTCGGGCGGCGCGTCGCCTACTTCCGTGGAAAGACGCTGGGCGTCGTTGGCTACGGAGGGATAGGCCGCGCCACGGCCAGGATGGCAAAGGTGTTTGGGATGGACGTCCTAGCCTTCGGCAGGCACCCGATCAAGGACGGAGAGGTGAGGCCTCTGAGCGGTCGAGAGGGCCTCTCGAGACTTCTAAAGGAGTCTGACGTCGTAGTGTTGGCTGTCCCCCTCACAAAGGCGACGAAGGGGATGATAGGAAAGAAAGAGCTGGCCGTGATGAAGTCCAACGCGGTGCTGATCAACGTCGCCCGCGGAGAGGTCGTGGAGAAGGAGGCCATGTACGCCCACCTTTCGACGAACCCGGACTTCGCCTATGCGACGGACGTCTGGTGGCCGGACAAGGGAGGCGTGGAGTCGTTCTCCCCAGATTTGCCTTTCTTGGAGCTGGACAACTTCATTGGGAGCCCTCACGCCTCGGGACCCAGCGCGATAATCAGTGGCAGGGTGGGGAAGGGGATCGTCGAGAACCTCACTCGCTACTTCAAGGGCCTGCCGCTGAAGAACGTCGTGGACAGGTCGGAATACATCTGAGAGACCCTGGACCGGGGCTCAATATCCTATCTCGGAGCTTGGCCTGAGGTGCCGCATCGACTTTACCCTGCCGCATTTCTTGCACCTGTAGAGACCTCTTCCCCTCGGGTTGTAGTCTCTGCCGTCGACCACAGCCTCGTGCTCGGTCCTCATCATGCACTTCTCGCAATACCTGTACTCTGACAACCTTTCTACAGGAAACGGCGACTGACGCTATATAAGAAACCGGCGGTCGAAACCATCCGGGATGTTCGACCTGGTCCTCGTGGGAGTCGCGATCATCATCGTGGGCTTCTTCCTGGTATTCTTGGCTGTTGCACGCCCCAGCGGCGCGTCAGAGGAGGGGGAGAGACGGACCGAGACGAGAGGTGGAGGCGTCATCTTGATCGGCCCCATCCCCATCGTCTTCGGTTCGGACGCGAGATGGGCCAGCATCGCGATAGTCCTTACGATTGTGCTTGTCGTGATCGTGCTCTTCTCGGGGGCCTTGACAGGAAGATGAACCAAGCGAGACTGCTGCCGCTCGGGATGGCCATGATCTTCGTCGGTTTCATCGTGGTCACCTTTGGCGTCTTGAGTGGAGGCGGGTCCAGCGCGACCGGCGGGTTCATCCTCATAGGCCCGATACCCATCATCTTCGGAAGCGGCCCGAACTCAGGAACGCTGGTCGCCATTGGTGTGGTCATCACGATCGTGATGGTCGTAGCGTATCTCTTTGCTTTTCTGGCCTGGCGGTCGGGCAAAAGAGGGGCGGAACCTGGAACAAAATCCGGGTAGTGTCAAATCTCCGTCGGCTCTTGTCCAGTAAAGTTTCATCGGCTGGCCTGAGTTGGCTTGGCGGAAGGCTAAGGACTTCTCTGACCGGAAGATTGTTCACGGTCTTGATTTTTTGTGAGCAAGCTCTCTGCCAAAATCCGAATAGCCTAAATATGTCCTGCTGTAGTCCAAGCTCAATATGCAGAAGATAATGCCGATAGTCACGTTCACTCCGCTCGCGAAGCAGAAGCTCTCCGAGGCTTTGCAGGAGCAAGAGACGAGCGCCTCTTACCTGAGGATCGATGTTTACGCATCAGGTGGATGCGCGTGCAGTGGCGGCTACACCTATGGGATGCAGATTGCCGACAAGCCTAGGACGAACGACATCGTCGAAGACGTCGAGACCTTCAGGATAGTGACGGACAAGAACAACGCCGACATCCTGAGAGGGTCGAAGATCGACTTCGTCGACACCATGCAGCGACAGGGTTTCAAGATCGAGAACCCCAACGTCCAGGGACAAGGTTGCGGGTGTGGAAGTGGCGCCGGTCACGGCGGCCACAGCCACTAATAGATCATCTCGTCGCTGATCCTCAGTTTCTTCTTGGCGCCTAGAAAGTAGGGCGCCTTCAAGCCCCTTCTTCTCGCCGCGTCGATCGCAGCCATCTGCATCGCGAAGACTAGAAGGTAGACCCTCTCCGTCCTGCTCCCCTCGGGTTGTATCAGGGAGCAGGGATAGCCCTCGCGCTTCATCTTCTCGTAGAGTAGTCTTCCCTTGACGCCGCTCGGCGACTCGATTACGTTGACGGTGTCAGAGTTCGACAGAGAGAACAGAGGCATGTGGCTGAACTCCTCTAAGAGCGAGGTCTGTGCCCTCGCTCCGAGGAACTCGTAGATCTTCGCCATGCCGTAGATGGAGGCGGCGTAAGCCTCGTTGTTTCCGGTGAGGTGGGTCACGCCGCCACCCCTCGCGATTCGAAACCGCTTCGCCTCCTTTGCAGCTCGCGAGAACGCACCCTCAAAGTCCACGGCGAGGTCGACACCGCAGACCTCCAGCGCAGCGGCGAGAGACAAAGTGAAAGAGGCGATGCCTGGGGCCTTCCCACGTGGCCTGAAGCGAAGGTCGATGATGTGGTCCACCGTTGACGCCAGCCGGCTCCCCGGGTTTGAGGTGATGGCCGTGGTCCGAGATGAGACTCCCCTCAGCGCACGAGCGAGCTCGATGTTGGACGTCGTCTCGCCTGAGATTGAGATGATGTAGACAGGCCGCCCTCCCGCCCAGTCCAACGACATGGCCAGCGAGTAAGGGTCGAGTGCCAGGACTCGCGGCCCTGCGAGGAATGAGGCGCAAAGTGAGGCCGCATAAGAATCGCCTGCCCCTACGAAGACCGGTTCTTCCTCGACTTTAGATCGGGGCTCGCGTCTGCTGAAAGAGCGCAACAGAGACGGCTGCTCCTTCAGCTCCTCGGTGACGGACGCGAGCGTGCACCCGCTGCTCAAGGGCGTGTGGCACTACTTTCCAGTCGAGCGGCCGACGAGCGCCCGGAGGTCCAGTATCTTGTCTACCTCTCTCTCGGTGTAACCGAGCTGCTTCAGGCCGTCTCTAATCGAGAGGCCGCGCTGCAGCTTCTTGCCCACCTTCGCCGCCTTGTCGTAACCTATCTCCGGGCTTATCGCTGTGATTAGCGCGGGGCTGCTCTCTGCGTTCAACCTGTTCTTCTTGACGTTGGGGACGATGTGGTCCAGCACGAGAGAGGAGAGCTTGCTCATCGCCTCCGAGAGCAGGACAATCTGCGTCGCTACGTTGTAGCCGACCAAGGGCACTCCCATGCTCAGCTCGAACTCTCCGAGCATCCCGGCAGCCTGGTTCGACCTGTCAAGCCCCATCACCTGGACCGCGACGAGCATCGCGGCCTCCACGGTCACGGGATTCGTCTTCCCCGGCATTATGCTGCTCCCGGCCACTTCTTCCTGGGTCGGTATCTCCACCTCGTTGAGGCCCGCGACCGGGCCTGAGAACATGAGCCTGATGTCCTGACAGAGTCGATAGAGGTCGATGGCTGTTAGGTTGAGGACGGAGCTCAGCGCGACGAGGTCGGAGAGTAGCCTCATGGCCCTGAACCTGCTCCTCGCCTCGGAGAACGCTAGCTTCGTAGCATCGTTAACTCCGCGTATGACCATCGCCCCAAACTTTGGGTTCGCGTTCAGGCCTGTGCCGACTGCGGTCCCCCCGAGAGGCAACTCTCTGGCGTAGGCCAAGACGCTCCGGAGGAGGGCCAGGTCGTGCTCGAAGGCATCTGCGTACGCGTCGAACTCCTGTCCCATGGTCACCGGCAGGGCGTCCCTGAGATGGGTCCTTCCCACCTTGTAGACAGCGGACGTGCGCCTGCCGAGGCCCGAGAGGCCCTTCGCCGCCTTGGACATGGCCGGCACCAGTTCCTCCGTCGAGAGGGCGACCGCGGAGATTCTGATTGCCGAAGGCCCGACGTCGTTAGAAGATTGGCTCATGTTGACATGGTCGTTAGCATGCACCGTCCTGCCGAGAATCTCGCCGGCCCTTTCCGCGATGAGCTCGTTGACGTTCATGTTCAGCCCTGTTCCGGAGCCCGTCTGGAAGACGTCGACGAGCACTTTGGAATCGTGCTTCCCCTCCATCACCTCGTTCGAGGCTTGCACTATCGCGGAGGAGACATTAGGGTCGAGCCTGCCCAGAGAGGAGTTGGCCTTCGCGGCCTCGCGCTTGATCAAGGCGACCGACCAGATGAGCTTGCGGGGGAAGCGCGTGCCGGTGTCCATGAACACCTTCCTTGCGCCCTCGACGTATCTCATTCGAAGGTGGTTTCTACGAGGAGTGCCTTTCTTAAGGCTTCGAGTGGCCTATCGTCTAGGTCTGACGCCGATCTTCTCGATGAGCCTTCCGAGCTCGGAATCGTCGACCGCCTCGACCCTTAGGTAGCGGAGGATCTCGTCCTCGCTCATCTGTAGTCTCTTCGCTTCGTCAACCGTGTATCGATAGGCCTCGATCTCTGTGGGCCTGTCCACATACTCGAAGGTCTGGTCGAACAGGTCCTTCCCGTCGAGGAACTGCTTCACGTGGACGAGGACGTGGATCACGTCGAGATAGAGGCAGTTTATCTTGGCGGTCGTGAGGTACTTGGCACCGACGCAGACCGCGCCGGTGTTGTGGTCGAGCCAGATCCCCCAGTCCGAGTCGATAATGCTGACCTTCAGGTGCCTCACGATCTTCGTCATGCTCCTTTGAGAACCGAAGAGCCTGAGCAAGGTAGGCGAATTCTCAGCCCCCAAGAAGATCTGGGTGAACTTGTATTCGCCCAGTTTGACGCTTCGCCTAGCTTTGAATATCTTCGGAGCCAATCTTAATTACGGGACGGGCAGAATCATCAAAAGGCGGGAACTCAATTTGTGTTCACTTGTTGACAGCGATTTTCAAACTATGGCATTTCGGCGCAGGGTGGGCCCTTAGTTTGACGGTTTTGTCGACGAGCGGCATCCGCGGAGTCTTCAACTCCGACCTTCTCCCGGAGGAGATGGCCGAGTACTCGACAAGGTTCGTCCGGCTTCTCGGCGCGAAAGAGCTTCTCATCGGGCGAGACACGCGCACCACCGGCCCCATCGCCTCGCGAGCTGTGATCAGCGCCTTGCTCGAGAGTGGAGCGGACGTCGTCGACTACGGAGTCATCTCCACCCCTGCGATCTTCCGCGAGAGCCGAAGGAAGAACCTGCCTGCCCTAATCGTCACCTCGTCTCACAACGAGCCGGAATGGAACGGCCTGAAGTTCGTCATCAACGGCCGGGGAATCAACCAGGTCGAGTTCGACGAGATACTCGGGAGGGGACCCAAAGCGCAAGGCCCCCCGCCTCCGCCTGGCACACTGAAGCAGGCGGAGGATTCGTCCTACAATGGAGAGCTGGTGGAGCTGGCGGGCGAAGGCTCGGCTCAGGGCGTGAAGGTGGTGCTAGACCTCAATGGCGGCGCGGCGATAGGGCACGCCCCGATAATCCTGAGGGCGTTGGGGTGCAAGGTCACCACGATCGGAGACACGCTGAGCTTCTTCTCCCGGACCATAGACCCTACCGCAGATCCCCTCGAGGTGCTCTGCAAGACAGTGAAGAAGGAGGGAGCCGACGTCGGGTTCGCGTTCGACTGCGATGGAGACAGGCTGGCGCTCGTCGACAACGGCGGAAAGGCGCGGTCAGGAGACTACATGCTCACCCTAGCTATCAAGGAGTTGCTTCAGAGCGCCCCCCGGAAGGACGTCGTCGTCTCCGTCGACACCACGCAGGCCGTCGATGATGTGGTCAATGACGCGGGGGGCAACGTGTTCAGGGCAAAGGTCGGCGAGGGCAACGTCGTGGGGCTGATGTCTCAGAAGGGAGTGAGGATTGGAGGCGAGGGGAGCAGCGGAGGAGTGATCGACTCGAGCTTCAACAACTGCAGGGACTCCCTGGTCGCAGCCGCTCTCATAGTCGCGGCCTTGAAGCGCAAAGGCACGAAGATCTACGACCAAGTGAGATCCTATCACATAGCGCGTGAGAAGATGGACTTCGCTCGTAAGAAGGCCTTGGAGGCTGTCAGGAAGCTCCAGAAGGAGAACCCGGGTGCGGACACCCTGGACGGCCTCAAGATCAAGACCTCAGGCTCTTCGTGGGTTCTCATCCGTGTATCAAACACGGAGGATGTGGTACGCGTCTCCGCCGAGGCGCCGAGCATGAAGGAGGCGGAGCGGCTCGCGCGCTCCTACATGCAGAAGGTCAAGCGCGCCGGTGCTTGACCAGATGCTCGACGAATACGACATCATAGAGCTCATCACGAAGCGAGCAGGGAGGCTTCCGGAGGGCTACCTCCCCATAGGGGACGACGTGGCCATGATTCCTCAGGGGGAGCCGGGGGAGCAGGTGGTCCTGAAGTGCGACATGCTCGTAGGGAAGAGCGACGTCCCACCCGGAATGACGTGGGAGAGGGCTTCAAGGAAGGCCGTGGCGATGTGCGTCTCGGACTTCGGCTCGAAAGGCGTCCGCCCTGTCGCCTTCATGGTCTCTCTCGGGGTCCCCAAGCCGACCGAGGGCAAGGTAGCCCAACTGGCCTCGGGTCTTGCTCAGGCATCCCACGAATGGGGTGTTAGGCTGGTGGGGGGTGACACGAGCGAAGCGGACGACCTCATCATAGACTGCATAATGGTGGGCTTCGCCAACGACGTCGTGAAGCGCAGCGGCGCCCGTCCCGGCCAGCTCGTGGTGACCACAGGGCCCTTCGGCCGGACCACCGCAGGCCTGAGGATTCTGATTGACAGGGCCAAGGCGGAAGCCTCGTTCAAGAAGGAGGCGCTCTCCTCGGTGTATCACCCCAACCCGAGGCTCCGCGTTGGTTTGGAGATCTCGGGGTGTCTCTCCTCGGCGATGGACTCTAGCGATGGCCTAGCTATATGCCTCCACACCATCGCGAGGATGAGTGGGGTGGGAATCAGGGTCAGGGAGCTCCCCTACGCGGAAGGGCTCGGGGAATTTGCCTCGCGCAATGGTTACTCTGCTGAAGAGCTCGCGCTATACGGAGGAGAGGAGTACGAAATCGTGGGGACGATGGACAGGAGCCGTCTGGCAGAGGCGGAGCGCAAGGCCAAACGGGAGGGGTGCGACCTGCGCGTCATCGGCGAGACGGTCCCGACAACCATCCTGAAGGGGGTGGCGTTCAACGACGGGAGAAAGATAAGGAGAGACGGCTGGATCCACTTTCGGAGCAAGCCATAGGTCTATGCGGACTTGACCGTCTTGATGAACTTCTTCGCTGTTGTGTCCGCCTTTTCCTGCGTCTCAGACTCGACGAACACTCTCACGATTGGCTCGGTGCCGCTCGGACGGATGAGCGCCCATGTCTTCTCGTCCACCCACACCTTGACACCGTCCACCTTCTCAACCTTCCCATCGCCCTGACGCTCGATCGCCCTCATGATCTCGCGGACCTTTGCCGGGTCGACCGGGACCTTGGACTTGTTCTGGTAGAATCGCGGGAAGGCGTAGCTCATCAACCTCGACAGGGGCGCAGCCCTGGTCGCGATGACCTCGAGCATGAGCGCCGTCGTCATGCCGCCGTCGCGGGTGGGGATGTGGGCC
>Ga0335081_10007840_pt1 | contig 17104 bp, 30 predicted proteins | sample Lox_Sample_35_FD_206713 | JGI IMG/M metagenome (GOLD analysis project Ga0335081, IMG submission 206713) | Soil microbial communities from Loxahatchee National Wildlife Refuge, Florida, United States - Lox_Sample_3.5 | ecosystem: Environmental > Terrestrial > Soil > Wetlands | place: USA... | reverse complement strand
TGGCGTCGAGGCTGCGGATCAGTCACCGACCAGCAGGCAGCAGGCTAGCCATGGTCCAGGCGTTATCGCAGCTGGGAGGGTTCGCCTAGTGGCCGATGGCGGCGGTCTTGAAAACCGCTGTGGCGCGTGAGCGTCACCGTGGGTTCGAATCCCACACCCTCCGCCCTGACCAGCCACAATGCCGGCAGCCGCTGCGTCTGCCGCGCGGCGGTCTCCGGCCGGATCGGCCAGGATGGGGACAGCGTGGGGACAGGCGGTCATGCTCCCGCCTCCCCGACGAGCCGGGCGACCGCCTCGGCGGCGGCCAGGTGCTGCTCGGCGAGCACGTGCGTGTAGTGGTCCGTCATGGCCCCGGTCGCGTGGCCTAGCTGCTCCTGGCGGACCTTCGCGTCGACGCCAGCGTCACGGGCGAGGCTGGCTGCGCTGTGCCGGCCCTCGTGCAGCTTGATCACCGGCAGCCCAGCCGCCCGGGCTATCTCCTTGAACCGGCGGGACACGTAGTCCGGCGGCCACGCCGACCCGTCCTCGCGCGCGAACACGAGATCGCTGTCCTGCCATGCGGTGGATGCCCGGAGCCGGGCGGCCAGCTGCGCCTTGCGGTGAGCGCGCAGCAGCGCCACAGTGCCGGAGTCGAGCCAGATCCTCCGGGCCCCGGCCTTGCTCTTGGCCTTGCCCTCGATCAGCTCACCGCCGAGTTGGAGGACCGGCCGGTGCACGGCCAGGTATCCGGCGTCCAGGTCGGCGGCGGCCCAGCGGAAGCCGACCGCCTCGCCCCGGCGGGCGCCGCGGAGCACGACCACCCGGAACATCAGGCCGAGCGGGTCGGCGGCGCTGGCGGCCAGGAACCGGGCCGCCTCGCCCGCGGTCCAGCGCTGGCCCTCCGGCGTCTCCTCGGGCTCCAGCTCGACCGCGTACACCGCGTTGAACTGGATCACGTGCCGCTGCTTCCACAGGTAGTTGAGCACCTCGCGGAGCGCGGCATAGATCCGGTGCTGCGAGGCGACGCCGACCGGCTGCGGCCGGGTCCGCACGTCATCCGGCAGCACCGGCGCCCGGCCCTCGGCGGCGGCCAGCCCGATCTCGTCGTTGATCTGCTCGACCCGGTCGAACACCATCGAGCAGTGCGCGGCGTTCAGCCGCTCCAGCTGGACATCGGCCAGCACCGGCAGCAGCCACTGCGCGCCGATCTGCTCCAGCCGCCGACGGGACGACGGCCGCAGCTTGCGCTTGCCGGCCAGCCAGGTCCCCCACGCTTGGCCGAACGTCTCGCCGCTCCCGGCCGGGCCGACGCCGAGGGCCAGGCGGCGGCGCACGGTCTCGACACCGGGCAGCTGGCCGCCGCGCTCGGTGGACTGGAAGATCAGGTCACCGATCTTGGCGCGGGTCGCGTCGTCGTCGGCCAGGCGCACGAGGTCGCGGATCCGCTCCAGCGCCTTGTCCGCCTCGGTCGAGCTGGTGAAGCCCGAGCGGTGCAGCCGGGCGGCTGGCCTGGCGGTCGTGTCTATGCGGACCTCGATCGCCCACGCGCCGTGGTGGCGCTTACGGAGGTCGGGGCAGCGCTCGCCGAGCTGCCGGCCCGTCACCGGGTCCTTGCAGCCGCACCGCTTGTACGCCCGGCCCCGCGCGGTCATGACTGCTCTAGCTTCCGTGCCCGGTCCTGCGCGCCAGCGCGCAGCTCGTGGTAGGACGCGGCGAACGCCGACCACCAGCCGTGCGGGTCGGCCGAGCTGATCGCCTGGGCCAGCTGGCGGCCCGCGTCGGTGCGCAGCGCGGCCACCGAGGTGTCACACCATGCCTGCGTGTCGTGGCCCTGCGCCTGGTACTCCATGGCCTGCAGCAACGTCTCGATCTTGTCGGCATCGTGGGCCAGGCGGGCCTCTGGCGTCTCGTTCGCCTCGTACTCGCCGGTCAGGTCCTGCACAACCTTGGCCACCTCGTGAGGCATGCCCGCGGCCTGGTGCGCGGTGACCGCCTCGGGCGCCGCCGTGGTGACGTAGGGTCGGCCAACCGAGGGCACATCACCGATGCGGGTCTCGTGCGTATCGTGCGTCAGGCACAGCGCCGCGGTGCGGCCCACGTCGGCGCCGCCCAGCGAGGCCAGGACGATCCCCACCATGCCGACCCGGAACGAATGCTCAGCCACGGACTCCGGGCCCGGGACGCCGAGCAGGAGCCAGCCCGCGCGGTTGATGCGCTTCAGGTAGCCCATCTCAAACAGGAAGGCCGCCGCTCCTGCCAGCGGGTGCTCTGCCTCTGCCGCGCTGGCCTGATCCCTCACATAGACGCCGCTGCCGGGCTTGCTGGTGACGAAACCCTCGTCGGCGAGAGAGCGGATCGCCTTCTGCACCGTCATGCCGGCGACGCCGTAGAACCGGGCCAGCTCAGGGCCGGACGGCAGCCGCTGTCCGGGTTCGAACTCCCCGGACAGGATCGCAGCCCGGATGGACGCGGCGATCTTGACATTGGGCTGCCGCTCGTCGGCCGGGTCCATGGGCTGCATACCCTCACGCTACCTTCCTAGGGAGGTTGTGTCACTAGGTCATCCCGACCTAGATTGGTGTGGCCATCACTCTAGAGCATTGCTAGAGAGGTCAGGCCCCATGGTCACCCTGAGACTCCTTCGCCTCCCTGTCGCCCCGCAGCTCGTGCGGAGGCACGATCGACCGGGCCAGGGCGTTCCCGTGCCAGCGGAACTCACGGGAAGTGGGGATGCTGTCCGCGGCGGAAAGCTCGCCGGTGACCAGCGTGATGACGGCACCGACGCGCAGCGACATGCCCGCAGGCAGAAGCACCCACTCGTCTTCCCACAGCGGCGACATGAGCCGGGCAACGGTGGTCTCCAGAGCGATGGCCAGCCCGAGCACCTCCTCAGCGGTCAGGCGCCGCCGGTCGTTCTCAACCTCCCCGACCGTCTGGCGGACCCACTTCCAGCCGAGGTCACGCATCCGGTCGGCCAGGTCCGACTGCTGGAGGCGCAGACGGACGCGCGCCGCCGCGATGTTCCTGGCCAGGATCGCGCCTGGCGTAGCGGGTTCAGCCATGCCGTCAAGCATGCAGGAATATCTTGCGTTGCGCAAGCTATCAGTTTGCGTGTACCGTCTCCCGCAACAGGCAAGAAATTCAGTGCCTGCCGCAGCAGAAAGGCAACTTGATGCAGGAGCCCACCAACCCTAGCGCGCTCGCTGACCTGCTCCGCGGCCGAGGGCTGACCTACGAGGCCACCGCCGTGCTTGCCCAGGTCGAGACGTCAACGATCTCGCGGATTGTCCGGGGGCAGAGCAGGGCGAAGCCGCAGACGATCGTGACGCTGGCCCGTGCCCTGGGGATCTCGCCCAAGCGCCTGGAGGCCATGACCGACGCCGCCTGGTCAGCGGCCCATCCCTCAGAGCGGATACCGGCGTGAGCGCCAAGACGTGGCAGCGGGCCAAGGTCTGGACGCGCGCCGAGGTCGAGGCGCTCGGCGTCCGCACCGATGTGCCGACCGCCGGGGCCATCCTGGCCAACCTCAACCCGGACGCGGCCTACCGCATGGCCAAGCGAGGCGACTTCCCGGTCCCGGTGCTGCAGGTCGGCCGCCGCCTGGTCGTCCCCGTGCAGCCGATCCTCGACCTGCTCGGCCTCGACACGGCTGCGGGCGGCACCTCGCCGAAGGTGCCGCCCGCCACACCCATCGCCGACCCGTCATCAGAGAGCCACGACTATGCCCAGCGTACGACAGCGCATTAGGCCCGGCCGGGCCCCGGCAGCGTTCGCGTCCCTGTTCGCACCGCTCGGCCGCCGCCGGTGGTGGTGGTACACCTACGCCTGCCGGACCTGCGGCGCGCACCAGTTCGGCCGGGCCCCAACGCTGGAGGATGTCACCGGCCAGCGCCGAGCCAGTTGCGGCCACCAGGTCAACGTCGTGGTTGCTCGGACCTATGGGCCGCGGTCATGAACGCCGGCGCGCTTGGCCAGGCGCTGGCCTACGCCGCGTGCGGCTGGCCGGTGTTCCCATGCCGGCCCGGCGAGAAGATCCCGGACACCGCGCACGGGTTCAAGGACGCCACCACCGACCCGGACTTGATCCGCCGGTGGTGGCCGCCCAGCACGGCCCGCAACGTGGCGATCGCCACCGGAGCGCCGGGCCCGGACGTGCTCGACGTCGACGTCAAACCGGACGGCAGCGGGTTCGTCGCGTTCAACCGGCTCAAGCAGGCCGGGCTGCTCACCGGCGCCCGGGCGCTGGTCCGCACGCCCAGCGGCGGCCTGCACGCCTACTACGCCGGTACCGGCCAGCCGAGCGGCCGCCTGGTGCGCGACTATCTCGACTTCAAGGCCTCCGGCGGCTACGTGCTCGCCCCGCCGTCCGCGGTCAATGGCAAGCCGTACGAGCTGCTCGACCGGCGGCAGGCTGACGGGCGGATCGACTGGCAGGCAGTCCGGCGGCTGCTCGACCCACCGCAGCCGCTGCCCCGGCCCGGCCGCCGCGCCGGTAGCGATGCGCTCGCCGCGTGGGTCGCGCAGCTGCCTGAGGGCAACCGCAACGCCGGGCTGTTCTGGGCAGCCTGCCGGATGGCCGAGGCCCATTCCCCCGCTGGCGACTATGAGCAGCTCATCGCCGCCGCCAGCCAGGCCGGGCTGTCCGAAGATGAGACGCGCCGCACGGTGGCGAGCGCGGCCAGGAAGGCGGCAGGGTGAACCTGGACGAGCTGGACGTCGAGCCTGCGTTCGATCCCGCGTCACCGCTGGCGTGCCTGGAGAGAGCCGCGGCCGCGGACCCGGCCGACCGGACCCGGCTCGCCGTGGCGGCCGTGCGGGCGATGCTCGCGGCCGGTGCCGATGCTGGCGTGCTCGCCGAGGCGCGGGCCTGCGTCAAGCGGCACCGGCTCCTGGTGGCCGCCGACTTCGAGCGGCTGCTCCGCGAGCACCAGGCGGCCACCGGCGAACGGCCGGCCGGTGAGCCGGACGCCAAGTCAGCGGCCACGATGCTGGTCGAGCTGGCGCAGGAGCACTACACCTTCGGCGTCACCAGCACCGGCGACCCGTTCGCGGTGCCCAACGACGGGCCCCGCGTTGTGGCGATGCTCCGCGGTGGCAAGACGTCGCTGCGCGCGCTGCTGGCCCGCGAGTACTACACCCGCACCGGCCGGGCCGCCACACAGCAGGCGCTGGCAGACGCGCTGCTCGTCATCGAGGGCATCGCCCAGGATCAGCCGGAGTCGGAGTTGTACCTGCGCACCGCCCAGCATGAGGGCGCGCTGTGGCTCGACCTCGGCGACACCACCGGCCGGGCCGTCAGGATCACGCCGGACGGGTGGCAGGCCGAGGACGCCGCGCCGGTGCTGTTCCGGCGGACCGCGCTCACCGGCCCGCTGCCCGAACCGCGGCCCGGCGGCCAGATCAGCGACTTGTGGGACTGGCTGAACGTCGCCAAAGAGGACCGGCCGCTGGTCGCCGCCGCGCTCGTCGCGGCGCTGTTCAGCGAGCAGCCACACGTCGTGCTGGCCATCTTCGGCGAGCAGGGCACCGGCAAGACAACCGCGGTCAAGGTGCTGGTCCTGCTGCTCGACCCCAGCCCCGTCCCGGTGCGCAAGCCGCCGCGCGATGCTGACTCCTGGGTCACCGCGGCGGCCGGGTCATGGGTGGTCGGCCTGGACAACCTGTCTGACGTGCCGCCGTGGCTGTCCGACTCGCTCTGCCGCGCCTCCACTGGCGACGGCGACGTCCGCCGCAAGCTCTACAGCGACGCCGACTATGCCGTGTTCGCGTTCCGCCGCTGTATCATCTTCGACGCGATCGACGTCGGTGCCCTGGCGCCCGACCTCGCGGACCGCACCGTGGCCATCACCCTGGACCTGATCGCCGACGAGGACCGCCAGGACGAGGAGACGTTCTGGTCGCGGTGGGCGGCCGCGCACCCGCAGCTGCTCGGCGCGGTGCTCGACCTCGCCGCGCGGGTGATGGCGAGGCTTCCGGAGATCCGGCTTGCCCGCCGTCCCCGCATGGCCGACTACGCGCGCATCCTCGCCGCTGTCGACGCCGAACTCGACACGGACGCCTTCGCCCGCTACGCCCAGCAGGCCGCGAACCTGGCCGCCGAGGGCCTGTCCGGTGACCCGCTCGCCGCGCGGATCCAGGCCGTCATCGCCGACACCTTCGAGGGCACGTCCGCGCAGCTGCTGGAGCTGGTCAGGCCCACGCTGCTGGACGGCGGCGAGTGGAAGCCGCCGAAGGACTGGCCAGCCAGCACCCGGGCGGTCACCGGCAAGCTGCGCCGGCTCGCGCCCGCATTCCGCAAGATCGGCTGGACTGTAGAGGACCTCGGCAGCGACAACCACGAGAAGGCTTACCGCTGGAAAATCTCTCCGCACACCCGGAGGGAGATGTCCCGCGATGATGCCCGCGAACACCCGCAAGGCCCGCAGCAAGCGGGGAACGCGGGTGATGCGGGTATCAGCGGGCATCCTGGCGGCACTTCTCCGTCCGCCCGGCAAGAGAAAAACTCCTGCCCCGCGCTGTGCGACGTCTGCGAGGAGCCGCTAGACCCCGCGCTGGCCGCGCTCGGAGAGACCACACACCCGGGCTGCGACCCGGGCGACATGGCCAGCCTCGCGGGGTCCATCGCCGAGACGAGACGCGCGCTGTTCGGCGCACCAGCCAACCGGCCGCCAGTGAGGCCAGCATGAGCACTCAGCTGGACATGTTCGACCCGCTCGACCGGCTCGCCGCCTACTGGGACGACGCCAATCGCCGCTGGTTCGGTGGGGAGATGAGGCCGGTCCCGATTCTCCCGTTCGAGTCCACGCGGGTCATGAGGCGGGCTGGATGGGCCCGGGGCGATGATGGCCGCTACTTCTACCGGATCCAGATACATCGGTCCCTGCTGGACCGGATGCACCGGCCTGGGATGCACGAGGCGGTGACGGACGTCCTACTGCACGAGATGATCCACCAGAGGATCAGCCTGGACGACGACGGGCGGTATGTCCCAGGCCAGGAGGAGCCATCTCACGGGCCGGCGTTCACCGCCCATTGCAACCGGATCGGCTCGGCTCTCGGCCTGCCCATGGTGGCCGAGCGCAAGCCCCGCGGCCGGGTCGTCCCCTTGTCCCGATACTGGCCGGTCCGCCCGGACGGCAAGCGGGCGACGATACCGCCCAAGGTGGACATGATGCTCGTCCACATCGAGGAGATGGTCAAGATCGCGTACCTTCCCGGCCAGCGGATCGACGAGTGGGCGGTCAAGGTCTACACAAAGGCCAGCCCGGACACGGTGACCCGGAAGCTGGCCAAGCTGACCCGCCGGGGCGTGGTCGTTTTCAAGAAGGACGGCGGGTTCTACCGGGCCGAGGTAGCGAAGTGAGCGCCCGCCGCATCCAGCTCAGCCGGGCGAAGGGCTGGCGCAAGCCACCCGGAGCTGTCGTCGTGGCCCGGCCTACCCGCTGGGGCAACCCGTTCCCCGTCGCCGAGCACGGCCGTGCTGAGGCCGTCAGGCTGTACCGCGAATGGCTCGCCGCCCAGCCCGAACTCATCGCCGCGGCCCAGCGCGAACTCCTGGGCCGGGATCTCGCATGCTGGTGCCGCCCTGATGAGGAATGCCACGCCGACGTGCTTCTGGCGGTAGCCAACGGGCCGAGGCCAGCATGACCGGCCAGGGCCTGGAACGGTACGCCGCTGAGGTCTACGCCAGCGGCGGCGACCCGCTCACCTTCACCGAAGCGGCACTCGCCACATACGAGCGGTACACGACCGGCCTCAGCCTGCCCGTTGCCGCCATCCACGCCCGGCGCCTGATCGCCATCATGCTGGAGCTCGGCTGGCGGGCACCTGGCCAGCAGCAGGCCGGTAACCGACCCAAACGAGACACTGGAAACGGAAACTAGATGGGAATCTGCGCAGAACTGCATCAAGTTTCGGCACCTACCGGCAGCAGGGGCCGCCTACGTACACTGATGAGCGTGAGCGAGCCTGCGCATGAGCTGCCAGCCGATGGCCCCGAGATCCCCGACGATCTTGCTGAGGCCATCGAATCCGCGCGCCGTGGCGAGGTCACCCACCTGACGATCCACGGCGAACGCGTCGCCATGCTCGTGCCCGAGATACCCGAAGTACCCGACTTCATACGGCGCGGAGTCCGGGCCCTCCTGGCGAAGCAAGACGCCGAGGACGCCGAGGACGCCGCCGAGGCAGACGAGTCATGGGATGACCCTGGCGAGGACACACCCTGGGAGCAGGTCAAGGCCGAGCTGGGCATCTGAGCAGTGGCCGTCTACAAGGTCAGTGTGCGCCCAAAGGCACGGCAGGCTCTGTCAAAACTCGACGGCCCGGCCCGGAAAACCGTAGGCCAGCTGATCGACAGCCTGGCCGAGGACCCCAGGCCGCATGGCATGAAGCCGCTGCGTGGGCACAGGCCCTACCTCCGCGTCCGCTCGGGTGACTACCGGGTGATCTACGCCGTGGACGATGGCGCTCGCGCGGTGCGAATCGTCGTTATCGGGCATCGCCGCGAGGTCTACCGCGACCTGGCCGCTCTGGAATAGGCATAGCCAAGTGCCATGGGAGTCTGCCCGCAAGGATCCCGCCTACGGGCGGGCCGCGTGGAAGCGGGCACGCGAACAGTGCTTGCGTAACGCGAGATGGCGATGCGAGATCAAGGGACCCGGCTGCCGCGGCGCGGCCGTCATCGCCGATCACGTCTACGGCCTGGCGAATGATCCGGAGCACCGCTGGCTGCAGGCAGCGTGCCAGGTCTGCAGCGACGCCAAGACGCAGCGCGAGTCGGGCGAGGCAAGACGAGGCAAGCGGCAGGCCGACCCGGACCCGCAGCCCCGCACACGGTGGTAACAAAGCGTCATCAGTCGATCACAGATGTCTACGAAGCGGGCCGCCCTCCGGAGCCAGCTCGCCATCGTTTCCGTCCCTGAGACCATCCACCGCGTGACGCCTGGCCCTCCGCGCTCGAAAACCGGCGCTGACAGGTCCGGATTGCCGCGCCGATGGTGTGACGATGCCCACCTGATGTGACGCGATCGTGAAAAAATGCGCTCATGAGCACCAGCACCGAGCGGATGCGGCGGATGCGCGAGCGGAGGGCCGCCAGCATCGAGGCGGCCGACCCTCCGGCGCTGCGCGACGCTGACGACTTGCTCGTCCCGGCCGTGCACGAGACGCTGGCGGCCCTCCAGCTGGGCGGCCAGGACCAGGCGACGGCGCAGCTGGCCCTCCACTACGCCCAGGTGATCGACTCGGCCCGCGATCCGGCCTGGAGCCTGCGCTGGATCGGTCCCGAGCTGCTCCGGTGCCTGGATGCGCTCGGCGCGACGCCGACGGCGCGGGCGAAGATGACGCCGCCGCGGAAGCCGGGCCCGGAGCGGCCGAACCAGCTGGCGCGGCTGCGGGCCGACCACACCGAGCGGATGAAGGGCCGCACCGGCTGACGCCCGGTCTGTAGATACCCGCTAAATGTGGCGGGTGTTCAGCGTGTTCCGCCTGTAGGTCCGCGCTAGTCCTGGGACAATTGGGTGTCCTCAAACGGTGCCCCGCCATCACGGCGCGTCTGGCACGGGCGGCGGCCCGGGCGAGGACGCTACGTCCCCCGGCCGCTAGGAGGGCCCCAGGGTGGTCAGGAAACACAACTACGCGGCGGCCTGGCGGCCTGATCTGGACTTGGACGAGCGTGGCCGGGTGCATCTGGCGCGGCTGCTGGCTGAGACGGCGTCCCGTGCGGCGGGTAGCACGCCGCTGCCGAGCATGCGGCCTCTGCTGGCGGCGCTGAGCGGGCTGGCCGCGTCGGCGGCCGGTGACGGTCCTGTCCAGATGCCGGCTGGGGACCTGTCGGACGCTCAGCGGTCGGTGCTGCGCAAGGTGCTGGATTCCTCGGCGCGGCGGGCCCGCGGTGATGCGGATCCGGCGGCGGGGTCGCTGACGTCGCTGGCCCGGCAGTGGGGGCAGAAGATCGGCTACCGGGGTGAGCCGGTGCCGGTAGGGCGGGAGTGGTGAGCGCGACCGAAGAGGTGATCCGTGTCCCCCGGAGGGCATCGGCCCGTCCGGTGCAGCATGCTGGAAGACCCGCCGACCGCTGAGCGTGTCGCGGCGGTGTGGGGACGTTTCCCGCGGCCGCCGCGGTGCCGCTAATGGTGAAGGACCGCGATCCAGACGGCGAGGAAGATCGCGAGCCCTATTAGGAACAGGCAGCCGAATCCCTGGGCGGCGTTCTGCCTGCTGGCCGCTTTAGCTTCCGCTTTGGCCCGCCCGGCCCGCTGCTCAGGAGTGAGCGCGGCCTCTCTCGCCAGACCTAGCTGGTATCGCTTCCGGCACTCCGGGCAGGCCGCCTCGGCGGGCTGAAACACGTCCACGTGACGTCCCGCCAGCAGGCCGCACAGCGTGCTCTTGGGACCGCGGCCCGCGGCCAGGAGCGTCCCGTCTGTTAGTGCTGACGGGAAGCCGGGCGTGTCCGCGCTGCTGCTGTGCATGATGTGCGTTGCCCGGGAGGTGACTTTGCCGCGGGAGTTCATCGCGTTGACCACGTAGTAGCCCATGCTCGCCGTCCTTCCGGCTCCTGCCTGAAAGACGTCTGTGCAGATGCGGGCGTTGACAGCGGCAGGGGCTCAAGCTCGGCGAGACAGGCTGGTGCCGGGCTGGGCGGCTCTGTCATAGCCGCGGAGTACGCTCCCGGCCGTGATCACCATAAGAAAGCTTTGCAGGTGCGGCGTTATGTTCGCCGGGGTCGGCGCGCTCTGCGCGACCTGCGTGGCCGCCCCGGGACACATAGCCAGCCAGGCCAGCAGCGCGGCCGCGACCTGGACGATTCCCGCACTCCCCCCCACCGGGCAGCCTGACCAGCCGCACAACGACCCCGGCCCGTACTCGCCTGAGCCGCTTCCCGGGCCGGCCTACAGCGGAACAGCGACCTCGACGCACACCATCACCGTTGCGGACCCCTACTGGTCCCGGCCGCAGAACAGCAGCTAGACCGCTGTGCCCGGGCTCCGCTGGCCGCGTACACCGGCCGGCCCGGCTAGGCGTCCTAGAGGCATGCAGCCGCAGAAGTTCATGCGTATCACCGCACTCAGCGCCGCCCTGGTGGCCGTCAGCGTCCCGCTGGCGGCATGTGGCGGAGGGGCGGGCAAGCCCGCTCACTCCGCATCCCAGGCGTGCAAGGACTTCAGCAAATGGTGGGTGACCCAGGGCGGCAACGTGCTCGCCGGGAAAGACAGAACGCTGCTCACCGAGGCGGTTTCCGAAGCGCCGAGCGGGCACCTGTACCGGGACATGAGCACTTTCCGGTCCGACGTGTCGTCGGCGTCGGCAGCTCAGGGCAGCAGCCTGGCGACGGGCGAAAAGTTGCTGACCCTTGAGGCGGGGCAGGCGGTCGCATCTGACTGCCAGTCGGTCAACCCGAGCTAAGCCGACAGCCAGCAGGCCCGGCCATCCCCACCGGTGGCCGGGCCTGCTGGGCTTGCGATTACTGGCGCCTGGTGCGGCTGATGATCCGCTCTGGCCGGCGGCCGATCTGATAGGCGGCGATGACCGGCATGGTGCCTTTCCGGAGATACACACCACCGAGCGCGACCGCTGCGGCGGCTATGACTGTCCTGGTCATGTGGTGATGTCCGTTCCGCAGGGTCAGTGACTAGCGGACGCGCGGGATGCGCGCCCGGTTTACCTGGGGTGATTCCGCCACCGTTCGCGGGGCACCGATGGCACGCGGCCGGGACGCTGAGAGCGGCCGCGCGGGCCGGGCGGTCAGGACCCGGGCCGCAGGCGGCGGGCCGGGGTGGCGGCGCAGCCTGCGCGGGCTGACCAGCCAGCGCATGACGGCGAGGATGCCGCCCATCACCGTCACGAACACGACACCGCACACGGCGAGCAACTCGGCGTTCACGGCGACGAAACCCACCACCGCGGCGACCGCGGCCGCGGCCGCGCCGATGAGGACCAGGCCGCCGATCCCGCGGCCCTCGGTGATGTCGACGCGGGCGGGCCGGATGTAGGTGGGCACCGGTCAGTCCTTCCGGTCGCGGCGGCGTTCGGTGAGCGGGCCGAGCAGGATCGTCCAGGCGAGGCGGTGCACGATCCGGCCGCCGGGCCAGGGCTGCAGCCCGGTGCCGCGGCACCAGCCACAGCGGACCCGGCGGCGCGGGCCGCGCTGGACCACCCGGCGGCCGCGGCACCGGACGCAGCGGTGCAGCGGCATGGCCAGCACCAGCAGGCAGTAGGCGGCCAGGATCCCGGCGGCGATCAGCAGGTGGTTCAGCATGGCCGCTCACCTGCCCACCGGAGCCCGGGCGCCGGCCTCGTAACCCTCGCTGTAGCCGGAGCTGTGGCCGCGGCTGTAGCCGGTGGCGTAGCCCTCGGCGTAACCAGCTGCGCGGCCAGCCCGCCAGCCCCCTTGGTAGACCCGGCACGGGAACCGGTCACAGTCCGGGTCCTCACAGGTGCGGTAGTCGTGCTCGTCTCGCGGCATCGGGGCGCGCTGCTCCCTACTGCCATAGGGCCGCCCCTATGGCTAGCTGACCTGCGGATACTCGGGATGGTCCTACCGGGTAGGGGCAGCGCACCCGCGCTGACCTGCCCGGTAGGAGCGATAGGGGCGATCACTGGGCACCGCCTGCCTGCTCGGCGTCTAGACGGCGGCACCCTTGGAGGTTCCGCCCGGCCCTGTTGACCTGGACGCTGGGCACGCCGAGGGCCCGGCACTCGGCGCTGACCGCTTCCGGGGTGGCACCGGCCCACCGGTCGGGGAACCGGGCGGCGAGCCGTTCAGCCAGGACCGGCCAGTGCAGCGCCGGGTCAGCGCCGAAGGCGGCCAGCACGTCGGCCAGCACGTCACGGCCCGGCCGGGCGGCGTCGTCGCCGAGCGCGTACCCCGACAGCACCCCGGCGCGCTCGCGGATGCCGCGGGCCCGGGCGGCGGCCCGCTCGGTAGCGGGCAGGTCCAGGTAGTAGGTGCGGACGATCTGCGGGTCACCCTCACCCTTGAGCCAGCCCAGCCCGGCGTCGGTCTTGGCGCGGAACGCCGAGGCGTCATACCCGGACTTGTACGCCCCGGTGCCCAGGATCATGTCGTTGCCCAGCTGGTCAGGGACCTTGAGGCAGAACCGGGCGGTGACGATCCCGCGGATGGCAGGCGGCAGGGAATCCTTGTCCGGCCGCTGCGTGGCCAGGATGAGGATGATGCCGTACGCGCGGCCGAGGCGGATCACGTAGGCGGCGTCGTCGGCGGCCTGCTCACCCACCTCGGGGTGCATAAAGACGTTCTGGCATTCGTCGATCACGCACACCAGCGGGCGCAGCCGCAGCTTCCGGGTGCCGGCCAGGGTGCGGGTCACCTTGCCGTCCGGCTTCGCCTCCCGGGGCAGTTTCTTCATCTGCCCGGAGCGGCGGCCCAGCTCGGCGCGCAGCATCCCCAGCGACTCGGCCGCGTAGCCGATCGCCTCGTCATCCAGGCCGGAGACGTACCGGTGGCAGACCTTGGCCAGCGGCTCAAGGTCACCCTTGCCGGCGTGCTCGTGCACCCACAGATCGGCGAGCGGGTCGAGCGCGGCGGCGCAGGCCAGCACCCGCACCGCCGATGTCTTGCCCTGGCCGGGTGCGGCGCCGATCAGCCAGTTGACCTCGAACAGCGGCGCGGTCACCGGGCGGCCGCGCGGGTCGGTGCCGAACGGGACCGCGGCGAACACGTCGGCCTCACCGGCGCGGGCCAGCGGCCACGCGGGTGGCTTGACCTTGGCCATGTCCTGGAAGCCGACCCACAGCTCGAGGCGGCCCTCGTGTTCGCCGGGCACCCCGGCGGGCCACGTCGCCGACAGCGGGCGGCGCAGCCCGGACGCGAGTTCGCTGCGCCGGGCGATGATGTTGCGGGCGGTCACCCCGTGGGGCAGGTCCAGCTGGCAGCCCCAGCCGGGCCCGTCGCGGTGCACGTCGGACACGAAATTGATCCGGCCGCCGTCTTTTAGCACCTGGTTGATCCCGGCGATGCCGAGGCTGGCCAGCGCCCGGGTGATGACCTCCGGGGTGGGCGGTTCGTACTTCGGTGCGACCGTCGCGGCCTGGAAGACCGTCTTGCCGGCTGGGCGGCCACGGCGGGCCAGCACGACCAGGGCGGCGAGGCCGAGCGGCGGCCACGCCTGCCAGGGCAGCACCCGCACCAGCACCATCACGGCGACCGCCGCGGCGATGACGGCCACGAGCAGGATCTGCCCGCGCTTCCCGCGGGTGCGCTTGCCCTCGGTGTGCGCGCGCATCGCCTCAGCGTGACCGGGCCGCCCGGCGGCGACGGCCTGCGATTCGAGTAGCCACCCGTCCGTCCAGTGCCACCAGCGCAGGACCCGGGTCACGTCCCGGGTCACGCCGCGGATGGCGTAGGCGAGCGTCCGGCCGCCGTACAGGTGCAGCCGCAGCCCGTGATAAGCCACCCGGTGGCCGTGCAGCCCGGCCAGCTGGGCGAGCGTGGAGAGGATCTCGCCGCGGCGCCACTCCGGCGAGATGAGCGGCAGCCGCTTGCCGACCTCGGCGCCGGTGGTGTCCAGGTACGCGGGCGGGTGCGCCTCGCCGAGTTGTACCTCGGTGGGTACCTCGGTGGCGCGCAGAGGTACAACCTCCGCCCCGGGTTGGCCGGTGCGCTGATCAGTGGTCATGATGGGTGATCCTTTCCTGAGGGTTGGGACCCGGGCCGCGGTGGATGTTGGGAAGCAGGCACCGCGGCCCGGGGCTAGTGGGGTACGGCGGCTAGTTCTTGCCGGGGTTCTTCATCGCCTTGAGCAGGTTCCCGGCCTTCTTGTACGCCTCGTCGGCCTCGTCGAATGTCTTGGCCTTGCTGCAGCCCGCCAGCCTGACCGCGCGCAGCGCCTGCGCCTCGTCCTTGGCCTTGTCCTTCGCCATGACCGTGGTCTCCTTCCTGGGACTCGCTCTGAGCGCCCGGGGCCCGGCCGGGACCGGGGGCTGCTTCCCGGCCGGACGCCCGGGGGCTCAGGTACGGATCAGCGGCCCTTGAGCCGCTTCGCCGCCGCGGCCAGCTGCGCGGCGCGCAGCTCGGCCTGCCGCTGCTCGGCGCTCTTGCAGTTGCCGTCGCAGCCCTCGTGCCAGCACTTCGGGCAGATGTCCTTGCTCGCCATCGCGGCGTCTCCTCCGGCGGTCAGGTACGGGTGAGGGTGCGCAGGTACGCCTGTACCTGCGTGGCCACGGGCTGGCCGACGTGCAGCCCGGAGCGGATGGCGCGGATACCGGGAACCCGGCCCGCGTCGATGTCAGCGGCGAACAGTTGCGCGGCGGCCTGCCGGTGCCCGTTCAGCCCGGCGTACCCGTCGTCAGGTGCATCGGGTACGGCGGGTACGGCGGGTGCGGCGCCGGTGCGGATGATCAGCATGAGCAGCTCGTACGACCCGACCAGCGCCAGCGCTGGCCACGCGGCGACGATCGCGCCGACCGGGCCGAACGCCAGCCCGGCCGCCACGTTCGCGGCCAGGGTGGCGCCGATCCCGGCGGCGAGCAGCCACCGGGCCAGCCGCGGCGGCCGGGCCTGTCGCCGCGCGGCGTCGAGCAGCACCATGGAGGCGCTGTAGATCAGCCCGTCCACCGTGGCCGGGTACACCCGGGCCACCGCGCCCACTTCCCCATGGGCGCGGACCACGGCGAGCGCGTGCTCGTAGGACACCCACCCGGCGACCGCGGCCACGATCGCCACGGCCGCCACGGTCGACCAGCGGATGGCCCGCCCGGCGCGGGTCATCAGTACCACCCCGCCGCGGTCTCGTGAGCCCACGCCGCGCACGGCGACCCGTACCGCGACGTGATGTACCAGCGGCCCCACCGGATCTGGGCCCGCCAGTCGCCGAGCGCGAACGGGTGGCCCCATACCGAGGGCAGCGCCTGCGGGATCCCGTAGGCGCCCGAGGTGTGATTGACCGCGTCGGGGTCCCAGCCGGACTCGCGGTCCCAGAGTGCGACGAGGCAGCCCTGCTCCTGGCCGTCGTTGCCGAAGATCCGCTCCGCATAGGCGCGCATGCCATGGCCGGTCGCGCTGCCGTAGTCACAGCCACCCTTGGCGGCCGTCAAGGCCACGATGGCGGCGGCCAAGGCGATGACCCAGAGGACCTGCCTGCGGCGCTTCACCGCGGGCCACCTTCCGGCGCGAGCCGCACCGTCAGGTACACCCGCTCGCCGGGGTCCCGGCGGTTCGGGTACGGCGCCGACCGCTCGATGATCTCGACGCCGGGCGCACCGTCGTAGTCGGTCAGCAGTGTGGCCACCATGGCCACGTCATCCGGCGCGCCGGACAGCCGGACCTTCACGATCCCGGGCGCCTGCCCCGGCCGGCCGCTCACGACTCACCGCCCAGCGCCTTAGCCAGCGCGCGATAGCCGGGCACCCGGGCCAGCCGGGCCGCATGCGAGGCGCACAGGCCATCCGGCGCGGCCGCGCATTCCCGGCAGTCCTCGTCATCGGTGCAGTACATGACCGCGTCGGCGATGGCGGTCAGCGCCGTGGGCACGTCGGCGGCGACGAGGTACGCCGACCCGTCCGGCCGGGTGTGGCTGGCCCGGCTCACCGGGCACCGGCCGGGATGACCGTCGCGCTGGTGAACACATCACCGGCCGCTGCCAGCACCGCGGCCATCCGGTCCTCTGGCAGCTCGCCGAACCGGTGCGCCTCGGCGAACCGGCCGAGGTGGAAGCCGCCCATTCCGTCGCAGCTGTAGCCGGGCCGGGCGCCGCAGGTGCACGGGCTCATCCGGGCGGTTTCACGGGCGAGCTGTAGGAGCCCAGGAGCGGGCCACTCTGGCATCGTTGGGTTCAAGGCCATTTCCGTCCTCCAGTGAGGTCGGGGTGATCTAGGGCCGTCGCTGCGTTCGAGCGCATGCGGCGGCCCGCCCTCTAACGGGGGCGTTCAAGTGGGGACGCCGTGGGGACACACGGCGTGAGAGCAGGGCCGGCCGACTGAGAGCCGCAGCGGCCACCGCACTGGGGATGACGTGCGAAGAAGCGCCTAGGAGCGGGAAGGCTCGACTAGACGCGAGAAGCCGGATAGGTCTTGAAAACCGCTAGGGCGTTGACGCGTCCTCGTGGGTTCGAATCCCACACCCTCCGCCGTGTGATGTCGCAGGACATCGAGGACACCGCGAACC
>Ga0335081_10007839_pt1 | contig 17104 bp, 11 predicted proteins | sample Lox_Sample_35_FD_206713 | JGI IMG/M metagenome (GOLD analysis project Ga0335081, IMG submission 206713) | Soil microbial communities from Loxahatchee National Wildlife Refuge, Florida, United States - Lox_Sample_3.5 | ecosystem: Environmental > Terrestrial > Soil > Wetlands | place: USA... | reverse complement strand
GCCGCGGCATAAACGATCGGCTTGAACGATGAGCCCGGCTGGCGCAGCGCCTGGGTGGCGCGGTTGAACTGGCTCTGATCGAAGGAGAAGCCGCCGACCATCGCGAGCACCCGGCCGGTGTGCGGGTCCATCACCACCATGGCGCCGGAGATTTCCGGAATCTGGCGCAGCTGATATTGGCCCGCCTGCTCCATCGGCTCGACGTAAATCACGTCGCCAACCGAGAGCACCTGGTCGACATGCTGGATCGGCTTCGACGGCCCTTTGGCCGGCCGCGCCCATTTGACGCCATCGAGCGGTATGATGCCGACTTCGCGGTCCTTGAGCACCGCGCCGGATGGATCGCGCCCCGGCTGCAGCCCGATGCGCGCCGACTGATCGTCGACTTGAAGCACCACCGCCATGCGCCAGGGGTCGATATCGTCGAGCGATTTTACGTCGGCAAGGTTGACGCCCCAGTCGCCGCTCACGTCGATTTTCGTGACCGGGCCGCGATAGCCTTGCTTCTCGTCGAAACTGACGAGGCCGTTGACCATCGTGTTGCGCGCCAGCATTTGCAGCTTCGGATCGAGCGTGGTGCGCACCGACAATCCGCCTTCGTAGAGCTTCTTCTCGCCGTAATTGTCATAGAGGTAGCGGCGCACTTCTTCGGTGAAATACTCGGCGGCAAAGACGTGCGGGCTGGCGCTGCGCACGGTCACGCCAAGCGGCTCCTTCTCCGCTTTGGCGCCGTCGGCCGCCGAGATGAAGCCGTCCTCGACCATGCGATCGATGACATAGTTGCGGCGCGCGACGGCGTCTTCCTTGTGCCGGAACGGATTGTAGTTGTTCGGGCCTTTCGGCAGGCCGGCAAGATAGGCGGCCTGGGCGATGCTCAGTTCATGCACCGACTTGTCGAAATACAGCAGCGAGGCAGCGGCGATGCCGTAAGCGCCGAAGCCGAGATAGATTTCGTTGAGATAGAGTTCGAGAATCTTCTGCTTCGAATAGGTGCGCTCGATGCGCAGCGCCAATAACGCCTCTTTGATCTTGCGCTCGAACGAAACCTTGTTGTTGAGGAGGAAGTTCTTGGCGACCTGCTGGGTAATGGTCGAGGCGCCCTGCGGATGGCGCCCGCTGCCGTAATTCTCGACATAGAAAATGCCGGCGCGAATGATGCCGTAAATGTCGATGCCCGGGTGGGAATAGAAGTTCTTATCCTCGGCAGCGACGAAAGCATTGGTGACGAGCTTCGGGATCGCCTGAATCGGCAAATAGAGCCGGCGCTCCTTGGCATATTCGGCCAGCAGCGAGCCGTCGGCGGCATGCACCCGCGTCATCACCGGCGGCTCATAGTCCTGCAGCTGGGTATAGTCCGGCAGGTCCTTGGAGTAGTGCCACAACAGGGCTGCGGCCGCGGCGACGCCGGCGATGAACAGGATCGTCCCCGCCGCAAACAGGAAGCCCAAAAAGCGCAGGAGCAATCTCACCGCGACACCGATTTCATTGAGGTTGCCCTGCCTGGCCTCGGCCTAGAAGGATCGGCACGACGCCGAGGCACCAAACCCATCCGCGGGCCGGCGTGGCCGGTGCCAGCCCGGACCCAGCATACATTACCCTCTTCATCGCGTCTCGTCGCTCCGGTTTTTGTTCAAACTGAGGCCGCTCCGGCACTGCTTACCTCCGGATTGCGACGTCAGTTGGCGCGGGCCCCGGCGAGATGGGTGGCGAAATAGTCGTTGACGGCGGCTGTGATCGATTCCGCGGTCCGATCGCGCCAGCTGTCCGAGTTCAATGACTGCAGATCCTGCTTGTTGGAAACATAACCGAGCTCGATCAGCACCGAAGGCACGTCCGGCGCCCGCAGCACGCGAAAACCGGCCGATCGAACCGGATCCTTGTTGAGATGCGTCGTCGACTTAAGATCGGTGACGAGCTTATGGGCGAATTGCACGGAAAACGTCTTGGTCTCGCGTTGCGCGAGATCGAGCAGGATGCCGGCGACGTCTTCGGGCTCGTCCTTGAGGTTGACCCCGGCGATCACGTCGGCGCGGTTTTCCTCGGCGGCGACGCGTGCGGCCTGCGGGTCGGACGGCCGATCCGACAGCGTGTAGACGGTCGCGCCCTCGGCGTCGCCCTCCTTGTGGGGCAGAAAATCGGCGTGAATCGAGATGAAGAGCGCCGCGCCAGCCCGGCGGGCGATCTGCACGCGATCGGGAAGCGCAACGAAGGTGTCGTCGGTGCGCGTCATCAGCACGCGGTATTTGCCGGACTTTTCCAGGCGATCACGCAAATCTTTGGCGAAGGCAAGCACGATATCTTTCTCGCATTCGCCGTTCGGCGCCCGCGTCCCGGTGTCGATGCCGCCGTGACCGGGATCAAGCACGATCAACGGCCGCGGATCGCTCGATACCGGCGGCGGGGCGGGCTGTGGCGGCGTGTCCTTGCGGGCCAGTTTTTCCTCAAGTTTCATATTGCGCAGGAAGCTCTCGCGATCGGTGGCCATCAAGTCGAGAACCAGCCGCGCCGGTACGCCCGGCGCCTCGGCCATGACGAAGGCCTTGTCGACGCGCGCCGGCTTGGCCAGATCGAAAACCATCCGCGACCCGCCGGGCATCACCAGACCGAACCGAAACGCCTTGACCAATCCGCGCCCATTCTCGCCCGCATGCGGCGGCAGTTGGAACGTGACTTGCGGGATATCGAGGACGAGGCGATAGGGGTCGGCGAGCGTAAAGACATGGAAATCGATCTTGCGGTCGAGGTCCATGACGAATCGGGTTTGCGCGCCGTCCCCGCCTAGTCGTGCGTCGGTCGCCACCGGATATGAGTCGGGCGCGGGAACCGCGGCCGGCGCTGCGGCGGCCATTGCCGTACCGGCGAAGAGCACACCGAGCAGAGCCCAGCGCACGGCTTGGACAGGCATCGGCTTCCACCCCATCGAGCCCCTCTTACTCCATTAGGCAAGCGTGGTTAACCGAAACTTAAGCTTCCGCAACATCGTCCCTATCGCCCTCTTGAACCTCGCCAAAATCGCCTCCTCCGCCGGATCCCACAGGCGACTTGCCAATTCGGTGCCGGGGGCCTTAAGAAGAGAGTGCTGACGGTGAAAGGTTCCGGTTGTGTCGCGTTAGGGCATCCGGTGACGTCCGCAAGCGTTTGGCTCCCCAAGAAAGATGACGGGAGCGAGGCGGACGCCGCTTTCGAACCGCTTCGGTGCCGACTGTTCGTTCTGGGCAATGACTTCCGATTATGGCTCCAGCGAACGGGTGCCGACGACGGCGCAAAGCAAGACCGACGCCCTCGAAAGATGAGGACAGCCGGAACCTCGTGCTCGACCCGCGTGCCAGACGCTGATGGCACCCTGTCGCGCCATCCCGTGAGCAGACGAAGGAAATTGCGGCCGCGCCTGGCGCTGCCGCCCCATCGCGGTTTGGAGTTCATGGTCGAGGTGCAAGTCTTCGTTCAAAACGGCCAGGGTCGCTTTACCCAACACGGCAGCGTTTCTACGCCGCTTGCCGGACTGCGCGACCCATCCGCTTGCCGCCCTCGCGATTTCCGATCCGTTCCGTTCACCGAGAATCGGGCCCATGCCCTCCGCCCCCGCCGATGCGGGCCAGCGCGAGCGGGTGTGCTGGCCTTCAAGAGATTTGCCAATGGCCAACAAAATGCTCATCGACGCGACCCATCCCGAGGAGACCCGGGTGGTCGTTTTGCGCGGCAATCGCGTCGAAGAATTCGACTTTGAATCCGCGCATCGCAAGCAATTAAGAGGCAATATCTACCTGGCCAAAGTGACGCGCGTTGAGCCGTCGCTGCAGGCCGCGTTTGTCGATTACGGCGGCAATCGCCACGGATTCCTCGCCTTTAGCGAAATCCATCCCGATTATTACCAGATCCCGGTCGCCGACCGCCAAGCCCTGATCGATGAGGAGGAGCGCGCGCAGCGCGCCGCCGATGACGAGGTCGATCGGCGTTCGCGACGCCATCGCCATCACGGCAATCATCACAACAACCATCCTGCCGCGCGCCGCGACGAGACGATGCACGGCGAGCCCGCCGAATCGCCGGCCGGCGAATCGACGGAGCCGGACCAGGAAGCAACCTCGCCGTTCGAGCACGACGAGACCGGCGAGGGTTCCGAATTGGGTACGCTCGCCGCTTCCAGCAGCGCTGAAGCGGCGCCCGAAGACGAGACGTCGGAATCGGCAATGGACGTGGTGCAGATACCGGGGGACGCGGCGCTGGGCAGCGACGCCGAGCCGGAGGACACCCCTGCCGAAACCGTGGAATCGCCGGCGATGGCCGAGTGGCCCACCGGCGAGCCCGCCGCGATGGAGCACCCCGAATCCGGCGAAGTTGACCAGGCGCCGCACGATGCTACGGCCGAAAACGCCGAGTCCGCCTCTGCCGTCGAGGCCGGCGAGCACGAAGGCCACGGCGAAGAAAGCGGCGAGGACGACGAGGCCGCCGAAGAAATCGTCGAGTCGGTCGGCGGCGCCGACGCGATGGAGGAAGTTCCCGATCGCGCGCCGCGCTATCGGCGCCAGTACAAGATCCAAGAGGTGATCAAGCGCCGCCAGGTCATGCTGGTGCAGGTGGTCAAGGAGGAACGCGGCACCAAAGGCGCGGCGCTAACGACCTACCTCTCGCTCGCCGGGCGCTATTCGGTGCTGATGCCGAACACCGCGCGCGGCGGCGGCATCAGCCGCAAGATCACCAACGCCGAAGACCGCGCGCGGCTCAAAGAAGCGGCCGCCGACCTCGAAGTGCCGGAAGGCATGGGGGTGATCCTGCGCACCGCCGGAGCGAGCCGCACCAAGATCGAGATCAAGCGCGACTTCGAATATCTGCTGCGCATGTGGGAGACAGTGCGCGACCTGACGCTCAAATCGACCGCGCCCAAGCTCGTCTATGAGGAGGGCTCGCTGGTCAAGCGTTCGATCCGCGATCTCTACACCAAGGACATCGACGAGGTGATCGTCGCCGGCCCCGAAGCCTATCATGAGGCCAAGGATTTCATGCGCATGCTCATGCCGAGCCATGCCAAGAACGTCCATCCCTATCACGATACGCAGCCGCTGCTGTCGCGTTACGGCGTCGAGAATCAGCTCGACGCCATGTTCTCGCCGGTCGTGCAGCTGCGCTCCGGCGGCTATATCGTGCTCAATCAGGCCGAGGCCTTGGTCGCGATCGACGTTAACTCCGGCCGCGCCACGCGCGAGCATCATATCGAGGACACCGCGCTCAAGACCAATCTGGAGGCGGCCGACGAAATTGCCCGGCAGCTCCGGTTGCGCGACCTCGCCGGCCTGATCGTCATCGACTTCATCGACATGGACGAGAAGCGCAATAACCGCTCCGTCGAACGGCGGCTGAAGGAATGCCTCAAGCACGACCGCGCCCGCATCCAGGTCGGCCGTATCTCGCATTTCGGCCTCCTCGAAATGTCGCGGCAGCGCATCCGCACCAGCGTGCTGGAAAGCTCGACCGAGAAGTGTCCTTATTGCGGCGGCAGCGGCCACGTCCGTTCGGTGTCCTCGCTGGCGCTCCAGGTCTTGCGTGCGCTCGAGGAACAGCTGATCCGCGGCGGCACCCATAATCTCATCGTCCGCACCCGGCCGGATGTCGCGCTTTACGTGCTCAACCAGAAGCGCGCGCATCTGCGCAGCCTGGAAGAGCGCTTCGCCATCACCATTACGATCTCCGCGGACGAATCGGTACGGGCGCCGCAGGCCTTCATCATCGACCGCGGCGAGCAGGTGCACACGGTCGAGGCCGCCAAAGCGCTCGCCGAGCGCGCGCAGGCGCTGCCCGCGCCGCTCGAAGAGGAGGACGATCTCGAAGAATTCGGCGCCACCGAAGGCGAACAGGAAGTCGAGGCGGCAGAATCAGAGGAGGCGCCGGCGATCGCGGCGGAGCCGGACGAAGGCGGTCCACGGCGGCGGCGGCGGCGCCGGCGGCGCGGCGGTCGCAACGGCGGCGAAGGCGCTCGCGGACAGTCGCGGGAACCGGAATTTGAAGAGCCGCACGAACACCGCGATCTGGCTGCCGCCGGCGAGGGAAGCGACGCGGCCGCCGAAACGGAACAAGAGTCTCCGGTTGAGGGCGACCTCGTCGAGTCGGCGGGCGAATTCGCGACGCAGGAACAGGACGGCGAAACGCGGCGCGATGGCGAACGCCGACGCCGTCGCGGTCGCCGCGGCGGCCGACGCAACCGGCATCGCAATGGCGAAGTCGCGCCGCACGACACAGAGCATGGGGGCGCCGAACGGCAGCCCTACGCGCCGCAGGAGGAAGCAGCTCCGGTGGAAGGATTGGTCGAGCCGACCCCGACCGAACCGGAACTTAATGCCGCCGTCGCCGATCTCGATGCCGCGGCGCGCCCGGTCTCGCCGCTCGCCGCCGAGCCGCCGCAAGCGGCACCGCCGGAGGAGCCGGTGCGCCGGCGCTCCACGGTACGTGAGCGCGCGCCGACGGGCGGTGCCGACGACACACTGCCGCCGCCGCAAACGCAGCAGCCAGTATCGCCAACAGCGGAGCCGGTGGTCACCGAGAGCGGTGAAGCCGCCCAAACCGATCAACCGCGCCGCACCGGGTGGTGGTCGCGCCGTTTTGCCGGCGGCTGAACGGCGGATCGACAACCGTGAAAAGCGGCTGGGCCGATCGTGATGCCGAAAGTTGCGTCGCGGCCGGCGCCGCGGCGGGCATCGACCGCGATTTGGCGCTGCGCATTTACACCACGCGCCTGCTTGGCCGCGATCCAAAACTCGTGCTGCACGGCGGCGGCAACACCTCGTTGAAGACGCGCCTGCGTGACCGCTTCGGCGAAGAAGCCGATGTGCTCTTCGTAAAATCCTCCGGCTCCGACATGGCCGAGATCGGAGTGAAGGGCTTCGTCGCGGTGCGGCTCGATCCGATGCGCAAGCTGCGCGCACTCGAAACCATCGGCGACGAGGACATCGTCGCCATCGAGCGCGCCAATCTGATCGATCCGACAGCGGCCAATCCGTCGGTCGAGATGATGCTGCACGCCTTTCTGCCGGACAAATTCATCGACCACACCCATGCCACCGCGGTGCTCGGCCTGATCGACCAGCCCGATGGCGAGAAGAAGTGCCGAGAGGTGTTTGGCCGGCGGCTCGGCTTCGTGCCCTATGTCATGCCTGGATTTGGTCTGGCCAAAAAAGCGATCGCGGTGTTCGAGAGCGGTAAACCGAGCGACGGCCTCATCTTAAGCAAGCACGGCATCGTCACCTTCGGCGACAGCGCGCAGCAAGCCTACGAGCGCATGATCGCAACGGTCACGCTCGCCGAGGAGTTTCTCGCGCGCCATCGCAAGATCGTGACCGTCGCCGCGTTGCCGCACAACATCGCCGGCGAGGCGCTCGTCGCGCCGATCGTGCGCGGCGCGTGCAGCGAGAAGGATGCGATCGTCGAAGGCGCCTGGCGGCGGCTCGTGCTCGAATTTCGCAACAGCGAGCCGGTGCGCAATTTCGTCGACGCCGGCGATTTGGCGCGCGTCGCCCAATTGGGCGTCATCACGCCGGACCACACCATCCGCACCAAGAACTGGCCGTTGGTCTTGCCGATGCCGGAAAACGGCAAGCTCGATGAATTCGCGCACAGCACGCGGGACCGGGCGGTGCAATTCGTGCGCCGCTATCACGATTATTTTTCGCGGCACAATGCACGTGTGGGCGGGATCAAGCACGAGCTCGATCCCCTGCCCCGCGTCGTGCTGGTGCCGGGGCTCGGCCTGTTCGGTCTCGGCCGCTCCAAGCACGCTGCCATCATCGCCGCCGATATCGCCGAAGCCTGGATCCAAGGCGTCGGCGACGCCGAAGCCGTCGGCAAGTTCGAGTCGATTTCCGAAAGCGACATGTTCGATTGCGAATATTGGCCGCTCGAGCAAGCCAAGCTTGGCGCGCGCCAAAACGTGGAAAAGTTGTGGCCGCTCGCCGGTCAGATCGCCGCCGTCACCGGCGCCGGCGGCGCCATCGGCGCGGCAACGGCGAAAGCCTTTGCCGCGGCCGGCGCCGAAGTGGCGCTGCTCGACCTCGACTTCACCGCCGCCGCCGCGCAGGCCGAAAAACTCGGTCCGACCGCGCTGCCGGTCGCCTGCGACGTCACCGATGCCGAGTCGGTGCGCACCGCGTTCGACAAGCTTGTGAAAAATTTTGGCGGCCTCGACATCGTGATCTCGAATGCGGGGGCAGCCTGGCAGGGCCGCATCGGCGAAGTCGCCGAGGATATTTTGCGCAAAAGCTTTGAATTGAACTTTTACGGCCATCAACGCGTGGCGCAGGCCGCGGTGAAAATCATGCTGGCGCAGGGCACCGGTGGGTGTTTGTTGTTCAACGTCTCGAAGCAGGCGGTGAATCCGGGACCGAATTTCGGGCCCTATGGCATCCCGAAAGCCGCGGCGCTCGCTTTGATGCGGCAGTACGCGCTCGACTACGGAGCCGACGGCATCCGTGCCAATGCGGTCAACGCCGACCGCATTCGCTCCGGCCTGCTCACGCCCGATATGATCGCCTCCCGCTCTAAGGCGCGCGGCGTGTCTGAGAAGGATTACATGAGCGGCAATCTGCTCGGCCGCGAAGTCACCGCCGAAGACGTGGCGCAGGCGTTTCTGCACCAGGCGCTGGAGCTGAAAACCACCGCCGACGTCACCACCGTCGACGGCGGCAATATCGCCGCCGCGATGCGGTGAGGCGCGGTTCAATCGCTCGACAAAATCACGTTCTTCAAGATCGGATAAATCTGCTTTTCCCAGCGCGTGCCGGAGAATACGCCGTAATGGCCGACGCCGGCCTGCATGTGGTGGCGCTTCAGATACGGCCGGAGCTTGCTGCACAGGTCGTGCGCCGCCACCGTCTGGCCGACGGCGCAAATGTCGTCGCGCTCGCCCTCGACCGTGAGCAGCATGGTCTTGCGAATGGCGCGCGGCTCGACGCGCTCGCCGTGCCATTCGAGCCTGCCCTGCGGCAGCGCGTGGTCCTGAAAAATAAGCTGCACCGTTTCCAGATAGAATTCCGCGGTGAGATCGAGCACCGCGAAATACTCGTCGTAGAAGGCCTTGGTCACCGCCGCTTTTTCCACCTCGCCGGCGGCCAGGTTGTCGTAGAGCTCCTTGTGCGCCTTGATGTGGCGCTCGATGTTCATGCTCATGAAGGCGACGAGCTGCACGAAGCCGGGATAGACGCGGCGGAACGCGCCGGGATAGCGCAGCGGCACCGAAGCCGTGAGCGAGCGCTCGAACCATTCGATGGTCCGCTTCTTGGCGAGCTCATTGACCTTGGTCGGGTTGATGCGGGTGTCGATCGGCCCGGCCATCAGCGTCATCGAGCGCGGCTGCGCCGGATTGCCGGCCTGCGCCATCACCGCGGTAGCGGCGAGCGCGGCGACGCAGGGCTGACACACCGCCAGAATGTGCGACCCCGGCCCCATGATCTCCAGAAACTTGATCAGATGGTCGGTATATTCGTCGACGCCGAAGCGGCCGGCGGTCAGCGGCACGTCGCGGGCATTATGCCAGTCGGTGATGAAGACGTCGTGGTCCGGCAGCATGGTGCGCACGGTGGCACGCAGCAGCGTCGCAAAATGACCCGACAGCGGCGCCACCAGAAGGACGCGAGGTTGCGCGGTGGCGATGTCTTTCTTGAAATGCAACAGCGTGCCGAACGGCGTCTTCGCCGCAGCTTCCTCGCGGACCTCGACCTCGCGGTTGCCGACAGTGATGCTTTGGATGCCGAAGGGCGGCCGCGTATGGGTGAGCCCGGCGCGGGCGATCAATTCATACACCGCCGTGAGATTGCGCACCGCCGGATGATCGGAAAGGAGCGGTGCCCCGCCGGAATGGGCCGCCATACTGGCCCAAGTGCGGACCGGCGTCATGATGTCGGATTGTAATTGGTAAGCGAGATACAGCATCCCGAGGCACGGTTGTGGTCCACGGGTGCCGCGGTTCGCCCCGACAGCGAACGCACTTCCACCCCCCAGCGGACGCAGGCTAGTGCATTTTTTGTTGCACTGCGACAAGAATATGAACATCCTGCACAGCGGTGACGGGGCGAGGCCGACGGCGTCCGATGAACAGTCCAGCGTTATGCCGCAAACCCTCAGCCTTATCCGTTAAGTAATTGAGTTAGATAGCATTTTATGAAGCGAGCAATGGGATGCCCAACGCCATATTGACGCTAGCCAGCAAGAATTACGGCTCATGGTCGCTGCGCGGCTGGTTGCTATGCAAAATGGCCAACCTCGATTTCGACGAGCAGCACGTCTCGACCGACGATCCGTCGACGCGCGCCGAATTGCTGTTGCTCTCACCGTCCTTCCTGGTGCCCTGCCTGACCCATGACGGACTGAAAATCTGGGATACCCTGGCGATCGCCGAGTATCTGCACGAGATCAACCCCGATGCCGGGCTCCTGCCGTCCGATCGGGCGCAACGCGCGCATTGCCGCTCGATCTCGGGTGAGATGCACTCCGGCTTCTCCAACCTGCGTGCCGCGCTGCCGATGAACATCAAGGCGCATTTTCCCGGGTTCAAATCCTGGGCCGGCGCGCGCGGCGATATCGACCGCATCACCACGATCTGGCGCGAATGTCTTGACCTCTATGGCGGCCCCTATCTGTTCGGGAAAAGACCGTGCGCGGCCGATGCCATGTATGCCCCGGTGTGCTCGCGCTTTACCACTTACGACGTCCAGCTGGATCAGACAGCGAAGGCCTATTGCCGCACCATCATGGCGATGCCCTTGATGCAGGACTGGATCGCCGGCGCCAAAGCCGAGCCCGACGAGCTCGAAGAGCTCGACGTCGAGTTTTGACGGCAATTTCTTCCTTCGCCGGTTGCAGTCCCCCGCTTTCAGTCGCCTCGGGAGTATGATGAACTGCCAGGCGCAGAGGGAGGGCGCACACGATGCCGGTCAGCAAGATCAATGGCGTGAACATCAATTGGCGAGTCGTGGGGGATCATGGACCCTGGGTGGTGATGACCACCGGCGGCCGGCGGGGGCACGACGAATTCATCCCGCTCGCCGAGAAAATCGCGGCCTACGGCTATCGCGTCATGCTGCACGACCGCCGCAACACCGGCGCCTCCGACGTGCGGATCGAGGGCGACGACGGCGAAGAGGTCATTTGGACGCGCGACATGCATGCGCTCCTTTCCGAGCAAAACGCCCTGCCGGCCTTTTTCTCGGGCTCCTCGGCCGGCGCCCGCACTTCGATGCTGTTCTATCTGCGCTATCCGAAAGCCGTGCGCGGCTTGCTGCTGCTGCGCGTCACCGGCGGGCCGTTCGCTGCCGGACGGCTGCCCGAGCAGTACTACGGCCAGTTCATCCGCGCCGCCGAGCAAGGCGGCATGGCCGCGGTCTGCGCCATGGACGCCTGGAAGGAGCGGTTCGCCGCCAATGCCGCGGGCGCCGACTACATGGCGCGGCTGCCGGTGGCGCAGTTCCTCGAAGTGATGAAGCGGTGGAACGAGGTGTTCGTCGCCGGCGCGCATTACCCGGTCATGGGCGTCACCGCCGAACAATTGCGCTCCATCAAGGTCCCGACCATCATCATTCCCGGCAACGACAATACCCATTCGAGCAAGAGTGGGCTTATCGCCCATGAGCTGATCGCCGGCAGCGAATTGCATCGCCTGCCCATCGAAGACCAGGACGTGCCGCTCATTCCGTTTCCGGACTGGGGCGCTTACGAACCGGAGATCGCGCGCGTCTTCGCCGACTTCATGGCGCGCACGGTGGCGGCGGAGAGCAAGGCGGCGTGACTTGGAAGCCGCATTGGTGTCATCCCCGGCCGTGCCAGCCGGTCCGCGCGAAGCGCGCGGACCGTGGCCGATTCCGGACTGACAGGGGGGCAGGTCAATCCCAGCTGGGGCTGCCTGAGTAGGACCAGTCGACGATGCGGCCGTCGGGATTTGCCAGTGCGGCGATCTCGGCCATCTCCTCGTCAGTGAGCGCAAAATCGAACAGCGCGGCGTTCTCGGTCAGCCGCTCGAGCTTGCTGGTGCGCGGGATGACGACGATGTCCTGCTGCACCAGATAGCGCAGGCAGATTTGCGCGGCTGTTTTCTTGTGCGCGGCGCCGATGCGCGCCAGCACCTTGTCGTTCTTGGCGTTGCCGCGGGCGATCGGGCTATAGGCGACCACTGCCATGCCGTGGGCGCGGCAGGCGGCGATCACTTTCGACTGATCGAGGTAGGGATGGCATTCGATCTGATCGCAGACCAAGGGCTCGGTCGCGTGCTGCAGGGCCTCTTCGATCAGCGCCACGGTAAAATTGGAAATGCCGACGTGGCGGGCGAGACCGTCGGTTTTCATTTTGCACAAGGCGGGGATCGTTTCCGACAGCGGAATCTGCGGATTGGGCCAGTGCAGGACCAGGAGATCGACTTCGCTCAGGCGCAAACGCATCAGGCAATCGCGCGTCGCGCGCTCCAGCGCCCGCGGCGCGAAATGCGACGGCCAGATCTTGGTGGTGACGAAAAGCTCGCTGCGCTTGACGCCCGAGGTGCGGATGCCGTCGCCGACGTCGCGCTCATTGTCGTACATTTCCGCGGTGTCGACGTGCCGATAGCCGAGCCGCAGCGCCTGCTCGACCACACGAGCACAAGTGCGGCCGCGCAGTTCCCAGGTGCCGAGCCCCACCAGCGGGATTTTGGCGCCGTTGGCCTCGATACTCGGGATTGGTTCGATCGCCGTCACGTGTCGTTCCGTCCCGTAAGTGCCCCTGGATCCGTCGGGCTTGCGGCAAGCATCGACGATTGCGCTACGCAATTCCAGTCCAATGCCCAGGCCAGGCAGGCGTTCCGCGATTAACCACCAAGTCCGGAGATCAGCGCGCCTTGCCAAGCACGGCGAACGCGGCCTCGGGAGCCTCTTCGATCACCTTGAGAAGGGCCCGAGCCGGGCCGCGCGGCGAGCGCTTGCCCTGCTCCCAGTTGCGCACGGTTTCCACCGGCACCCCGATCCGCGCCGCAAACGCGGCCTGGGTGAGGCCGGTCCGGCCGCGGACATTGCGGGCGTAAGTGGCGTCGTTGAAACGATCGACATTACGCGCCGCGTGATGCGCCGCCATCGCGATCGCGCGTGGATCGCTGGCGATGGCGCGCTCGCTGCCGTCGGGCAGCACTTCGACCAAACGTCCGTCCGCTTTCAATCGCACGCGCAGCATGCGCAGGCCCCCGCGCTTGCCCCCGCTTTGGGCTCGCCGCATCATAGCTGATTCGTCGCAAATTCAATGAGTTAGTACGCCGAAAACCGCGTCGGCACTACGCCTGCGGCCTATTCGGCCAATGGACGGGGCCATTGGCCGACAATCCGATTGTTACAGCCGACCAAAGAAATCGAGCAGCATGGCGCGCCGCGCCGTCTCGTGGGTCGTGCAGGCGGCAATCATCATCTGCGCCATCGTGCCTTGAATCTTGTCGTAATAGAACTGGCAGGTTGTGTCGCGATAGGCGATCCAGGCGCGTTGCATGGCCTTGGCCTTCGCCGTCTGATCGGCGTCAAGCTCGGCAAGCAGCGCCTTGTAATTCGCATTGAGCAGACCGTCCCAGATGACGCCCTCGATCTCGTAGCAGTCGGCCATCTGGCCGTCGCTTTTCGAACCGGGATCGCCCAGGCAGGGGTCGGCAACCAATTTGAACAGGCAGCCCTGCTCGCCGGCATCGAGGTCATCGCGGTCCTTGGTTGCGCAATCGTGGATGGCTTTGACCTCTTGGGCAGTCGGCTGCCGCGATTGAGCCCGAACATTGCCGCCCGTCAGCAGCAAGGATAGCGCGAGCACGCCCACTGCGATCCGCCATCCGCCCACCGCCGACCTCACATCACTCCATTGGCCATTGTCGCCTTCGCGCCAATTCTGGTTCAATCGCAAAATCAGAGGATTATCCGCCCCGCCCGCTCGCAGCTATCGGAGCTCTATCTTGCAGAACCTCCAAATCGACTCTCGGCGCCTGTGGGATTCGCTGATGGAATCCGCGCAGATCGGCGCCACGCCGAAAGGCGGCCTGTGCCGGCTGACCTTGACGGATCTCGACCGGCAGGTGCGCGACTGGTTCAAGACGCAATGCGAGGCACTCGGCTGCAAAGTCACCGTCGACGACATGGGCAATATGTTCGCCCGCCGGCCTGGCAGAAACGCCGCACTCGCTCCCATTGCCATGGGCTCGCATCTCGACACCCAGCCGACCGGCGGCAAATTCGACGGCGTCCTCGGCGTTCTTGCCGCGCTCGAGGCCATGCGCACGCTGCACGAAGCGGCTTACGAGACCAATGCGCCGATCGAGATCGTCAACTGGACCAACGAGGAAGGCGCGCGCTTTGCGCCCGCGATGCTGGCCTCGGGCGTCTTTGCCGGGGCGCTATCGCACGACTTTGCCTATGCGCGCACAGATCGCGACAGCAAGACGTTCGGCGCGGAGCTGGAGCGTATCGGTTATCGCGGGCCCGAGCGCGCCGGCGCTCGCAAATTCTCCGGGCATTTCGAACTGCACATCGAGCAGGGCCCGATCCTCGAAGCCGAAGGCCGCATGATCGGCGTCGTCCAGGGCGTGCGCGGCATCCGGTGGTACGAAGTGACGATCAACGGCCAGGAAGCTCATACCGGCACGACGCCGATGGGTTTGCGCAAAAACGCGCTGCTCGGCGCCGCCCGCTTGATCGAGCGGATCGACACCATCGCGCGCAATCACGCCGATGCCGTCGGCACCGTCGGGCTGATCGAAAATAGGCCGAACAGCCGCAATGTCATTCCCGGCGAAGTGTTCTTCACTGTCGATTTCCGCCATCCGGACGACAAGGTGCTCGATGCCATGGAGCGGGAATTGCGCGCCGCGCTCGCCGAAATTCTCGCGCCGATGGGTCTGACTTATGAAGAGGCGCGGATCTGGCAATCTCCGCCCATCACATTCGATCCGCAGCTTATCGATTGCGTGCGAATGGGCGCGCAAAAAGCTGGGCTTTCCTCAAGAGACATGATTTCCGGGGCCGGACACGATTCCTGCTACGTGTCCCGCGTGGCGCCGGCGACGATGATTTTCGTGCCCTGCCGCGGCGGCATCTCCCACAATGAGGCGGAGTGGTCGAGCGCCGAGCAATGCGCCGCCGGCGCGCAGGTGCTGCTCAATGCGGTGTTGGAGTTTGATCGGAGGGTGGGGTGAGCATCTCTCCTGCCCCGCGATAGCGGGGGCGGAAAGAACGTCATCGCGTCTTTTCGAAAATCTCGCGCCCGATCAGCATGCGGCGGATTTCGCTGGTGCCGGCGCCGATCTCGTAGAGCTTGGCGTCGCGCAGGAGCCGCCCGGCCGGATAATCGTTGATGTAGCCGTTGCCGCCGAGGCATTGGATGGTCTCGAGCGCCATCCAGGTGGCGCGCTCGGCGGCGTAGAGAATGGCGCCGGCGGCGTCTTCGCGCGTAGTCTCGCCGCGATCGATGGCGCGCGCCACGGCATAGACGTAAGCCTTGGCGGCATTGAGCGTGACATACATGTCGGCGAGCTTGGCCTGCATCAATTGAAAACGCCCGATCGCCTGGCCGAATTGGGTGCGGCTATGCACATAGGGAATGACGAGGTCGAGGCAGGCCTGCATCACCCCGAGCGGCCCCGCCGCCAGCACCGCGCGCTCGTAGTCGAGCCCGGACATCAAGACATTGACGCCGTTGCCGACGACGCCGAGCACGTTGTCGCACGGCACCTCGCAATTCTCGAACACGATCTCGCTGGTATCGGAGCCGCGCATGCCGAGCTTGTCGAGCTTCTTGCCGGCGGAAAATCCCTTGAAGCTCTTCTCGACGATGAAGGCGGTGATGCCGCGCGCGCCCGCGGTGCGGTCGGTCTTGGCATAGACCACGAAGGTGTCGGCAACCGGCCCGTTGGTGATCCACATTTTCGAGCCGTTGAGAATGTAACGGTCGCCCTTGCGATCGGCACGCGTGCGCATCGAGACGACGTCCGATCCGGCGCCGGGCTCCGACATCGCCAGCGCCCCGACATGCTCGCCGGAGAGGAGCTTCCCCAGATAGCGCTTCTTCTGCTCGTCGCTGCCGTTGCGGCGAAGCTGATTGACGCACAGGTTCGAATGCGCGCCATAGGACAGGCCGACCGCAGCGCAGCCGCGGGAGATCTCCTCCATCGCCACGCAATGGGCGAGATAGCCAAGGCCAGAGCCGCCCCACTCTTCCTCGACCGTGATGCCAAGGAGCCCCAACGCGCCGAGCTGCGGCCACAGTTCGCGCGGGAAACTGTTGGAGCGGTCGATCTCGTCGGCACGCGGCGCGATCTTGTCCTGGGCAAAGGCGCGCACGGTGTCGCGCAGCATTTCGAGGTCGCTGCCCAGGCCGAAATCGAGACCGGGCAAGCTGTTGGCAAGCATGGCGCTTCCTTCCGCGGCCGAGCGAGTACGCTTTATAGATAGCGGCTCGGACGTATCCTGTCAGGATGCCGCATCGCCGTTTTGCCGCGCGACGCGCGCCGCCGCCGGCTTCGCCAGGATGCGGTCGATCGCCTCTGCCGGAACCGCTTTGGCGAACAAGAAGCCCTGCATCTCGTCACAGCCGGCAAGCCGCAACAGCACGCGCTGCTCGTTGGTCTCGATGCCTTCGGCGAGCACCTTCATGCCAAGCGCATGACCGAGCGTGACGATCGATTGGATGATGGCGCCGGCGTTGCCGGTGGTGCCGAGCGAAGCGACAAAAGTGCGGTCGATCTTGACGCGGTCGAAGTGGAACTTCTGCAGATAACTCAGGCTCGAATAGCCGGTACCGAAATCATCGAGCGCGATCGAGAGGCCAAGCGCGCGCAATGCTTCGAGCTTATGCTGAGTTTCTTCCGGGTCGTCGATCAGAATGCCCTCGGTGATTTCGAGCACGATCCGCGACGCGGCCATGCCGGTGTCCGCCAGCACCGAAGCGACGAAATCGGCGAGCCCGCGGCTGCGAATCTGCATCGGCGACAGGTTGATGGAGACGAACAAATTCGGCCAGCGTATGCCATCGGCGAGCGCGCGCCGCAGCACGACTTCGCCGAGCCTGATCATCAAGCCGCTTTCTTCGGCGAGCGGAATGAACAGCGACGGCGCGATGGCGCCGCGCGTCGGATGAT
>Ga0335081_10007838_pt1 | contig 17105 bp, 16 predicted proteins | sample Lox_Sample_35_FD_206713 | JGI IMG/M metagenome (GOLD analysis project Ga0335081, IMG submission 206713) | Soil microbial communities from Loxahatchee National Wildlife Refuge, Florida, United States - Lox_Sample_3.5 | ecosystem: Environmental > Terrestrial > Soil > Wetlands | place: USA... | reverse complement strand
GCTTTGCAGATTTCGCCTTTGGATCAGCGACGAGTACGTACCCATCCGGTATAAACCAGCCATCGAGATGCCAATTACGAACGTGAAGTTCAGGAGAGTCCAAAGGGTGCGACAGTTCGAGTATCGGCTCCTCGCTGGGGACGGTCGAAATTCGGTCGAGAGCGGCCAAGCTGTTGCGGTCTAAATATTCCAGCAGCTTCGATGTGAGATAAGTGATTGCAGCCTTTCGCCCGGAAGCATCGATCCAAGGGGCGCTCACCACTAAACTCCAGCGATTCGGGAGCCAGGGCGTCGTCTGAACGAGCATGGCCAAGGAGAACCTTCCCTTCACGCTGGTGACAGTCGCGCAACAAATCCCCAAGACGCATCCTTGCGTTGCGATCTACCATCGCTTGGAAAGCCATGTTAGAACTCCGTTCGGGTCGTCCTTAATGCTAGACAATACTTCCTGCGCCTTCTTCCTGTCGGCCGTTCCTTTCGGAAGATACCGCTGCTCGGGTTTCCAAAATTCGGCAACGGACCGCGCCGCAAGAGCGGCAGGAATTGCGGGCAGAATCGCGAGTACGAGTGCACAAGCGCGCAGCGCGTTGCACTTCGGACGGGAGTTCATCTCGCGAGTCATTCAGTTTGTGTGCGCCGCCCTGGCGCGTGTCGACTTAGTCTTCTTCGTCTTGCCAGACTTTACGCGAGCACCCGATACCGCGCTGCGCTTCGCGCCACCCTGAAGCTCCTGTTGTCGCCGCTTGGGCAGACGCTCCCAGACCAGGCGGTACGACTCGGCGATCAGCTCGCGCAGTTCGGAGTCAGGCAAAGTGTTGAGCTGCTCCAGGCTGACCCACTGCGCTCGCGCCATGTAGGCCGCGGGACGAACGCCTGGCCGCTCGCATAACGGGGCGAAGACCTCCGGACTGCACTTGAAGGAGAGCCGCACGGGGCCGGGTTCGAGTGCCGTCACCACGAACAGCTTGCCGTCCACCTTGAAGCAGAGGTCCGAGCCCCACTGAACGTTCTCGGTGGTGTGCGGAAACTCCAGGCAGTATTGCCGAATGGCTTCAACGTCCATGGTTCGGCTCCCTGGCGGCGGGCGCCTGCGGCCACGCGCGCGTCATCACGCACTTGGTATATGCCAGGCGGAAGCCGCGCCGCTCCATGTTGCGCTGCGAGCCGCTCCCCGGGTGGGTGCTGACGACCGCGTACTCGCAACCGGCCAAAGCCGCTTCATGCAGCCGCTGCGCGATGAGAGCGCTCTGCACGCCGCGCCGGCGATATCCGGGCACCGTCGCCGTGCCAAAGAACGCGGCCATGCGTGCCTCGGGAATGATGCGCCCACCGCAGCCGCCTACCACTTTGCCTTCGATGCGCGCCAGGAAGGCGAGAGCGCCGGGCAGCGAGGCGAATCCGCCGAACACCTCTTCGGCGACGACAATCTCCTGAGCGAAGCCCTGCGCAATCGCGGACATCCACGGCTTCAGCGTCTCAGGAGTGACGCGCTCGACAATAATGCCCGGCGCGATGGTAAATGGCTCCGTGGGGTCGATGCGCCGGATGAGCACGGAATTGAACTCCGCGATGCGATAGCCGCGCTCGCCCAGCAAAGCGCGCAGCGATTCGTGCGCCAGCGGCGAGACGACCACCGTCGACGCAACTCCGCGGCTGCGGAAGAACTCTTGCACGCGGTCCATCTGCTCGCCGGTCACCTCGCCTTCGAAGCCCATGCCTACGATCTGGTTCACGGGATAGTCGACTCCGCCGAAGAAGGCGATGCCACCGGCGACATGCTCGGCGGCAATGGGATCGGAAGGACTGTAGCGGCGAAGGGCCTCGACGCAGTCAGGGGGAATCATCTCCGCCATTTCCAGGCGGCGGGCGAAATCCAGGTCCACGAAATCAGACAGTTGTTGCACAGCGGTGGCTGTGATCTCCGACATTCGAAACTCCTTCAGTTTTCTGAACCGACGGGTGGCACACAACGAGCGACACGTGTGGGAGCGGAGTTACGTTTGTCGGACAGCGAAAGTCACAGGCGGCTCGGGTAGCAGTCTAGCGCACACGTCCCGCTTGCGGGAAGAGGTGTGCTAAGTTTTGACAACATGTCTGACATACCCTGTTTGTCGCTGGACGGAGAAGTAGCGCTCATCACGGGAGGCTCGCGCGGAATCGGGGCGGCCACGGTCCGCATGTTTGCGCGCGCGGGCGCACGGGTGGCGTTCAACTATCGCCACGGCAAAGCCGAAGCCGAGCGACTGGTGCAGGAATGCGGGTCCGACCGAGCTTACGCCATGCAGGCCGACCTCACCGGAACAGCGTGCGCTGAGGGGCTGGTGAAGTCGGCGGTTGAATGCTTCGGGGCGCTGGATGCTTTGGTGGTGAATCATGGCGTCTGGCCGCCTGACGACACCGCCATCGATCAGATGACCGACGAGCAGTGGCACAAGACCGTCGCCGTCAACCTGGACAGCACATTCGCTCTCATCAAGCACGCCGTCGCGCAGATGAAGCGCCAGGGACGCGGCGGGAAGATTGTGCTGGTCAGCTCGACCGCCGGGCAGCGCGGCGAAGCCGGGCACTGCGACTACGCCGCCACCAAGGGCGCGCTCATCAGCATGACGAAAGGACTGTCCACCGAACTGGCGCCCTTCGGCATTCGCGTCAACTGCGTCGCTCCCGGCTGGGTGGAGACTCCCATGACAGAAGGAACGTTGCGCGACCCCGAGAAGCGCAAGAAAGTCTTTGCCACGATTCCGCTCGGCCGCGTGGGCAAGCCGGAAGAGATTGCCGCGCCGATTCTGTTCTTGTGTACCAAACACGCGGGGTTCATCACCGGCGAGGTGTTCAATGTAAACGGCGGGGCGGTGTTGGTGGGCTGAAAGGCCGGGTCAAAAGCAGCTCCCTCCACTCGCCCGCCGCCGCGGGCTCGGTCGGGATGACACGATTGAACCGGGTCACTCGTCGCTGGGGGATTCGGCGAAGCCCATCTCGCCCAGGTGACTTTCGGGCAGATCGACGTTGGCCTCGGTGACGTGGTTTTCCGTGCGCAGTTGCGCAAGCATTGCCTCTACTTCGCTTTCAGACAATGCCGCGCTGTGGCGCAGAAATTCGTCAAGCCCTTGAGGAGTGAAGACCTGCACCCAGGAATTCGCGCCCAGATTGTAGTTCACCTGGTACTGCGGCGGACCGGCTTTCAAACGGAAGATGTGCAGGTTTCCTGGCATCGGTTTTCAGGTCGGGACCGAACGGCTCACTCGTCAGGCGGTTGCATTGTATGATTCACGTCCCGTGGCAAGCAATCTGCGGGCAAGAAAAATAGCGGGGAACACTCCCCGCCCGGCACATGCCTCTGGCCATCGGATTACGATTCCATGGGCGACGCTTCGGGAAAACGCAACTTGCATTTCGAGAGCGCGCGATTCAGCATGTCCTCGACGCCAGGTTCTTCGCAGCTTTTCGCCAGCGCCAGCTCGCTGACCAGCAGATAGCGGGCGCGCTCCAACATTTTCTTTTCACGGAAGCTAAGCGGCTTGATCTGGCCGAGCAGCAGCAAGCTCTTCAGCACCTCAGCCACATCCAGCAGCGACCCGGTCCGCATCTTGTCGGAATTTTCCTTGAAGCGGTACTTCCAGTCGGCGTGGTTCTCGCACTTGCCATCCATGAGGAAGTCCAGGATCTTCTGCACCTCGCCATTGCGGATGACTCGCCTGAGCCCGACGCTGCCCACGTTGTGGAAGGGCACCATGACCTTTAAGCTGCTGGCCTTGATCTTCAGGAGGTAGAATCGTTCGATCTGTGAGCCGATTGTTCTGCTGCTGATCTGCTCGATTACGCCCACCCCGTGGTTCGGGTAAACGACTTTGTCTCCGATGCTAAAACTCTGTGTATTCATGAGGGCCGGAGATACTGTTGTCAGAGCCTAAGCTCTGCGATTATGAGGGGAACGGCGATACTTATGGATTGAGTATACCGCCGCCGCAGAAGACGGGTCAATTGCCGCCGGGACGAAGACGCGCCGATTTACGCCGTCCGCAGAATTCGGATGGACTTGTCTGGTGGCAAGAGCCGGCACCCTGGCGTGCTGCACAGGGTGCCGTGCTCATGCAAGTTGCGGTGATCTACTTGTAGGTTGCGTTCGAGCGCATCAGGTAGTCCCGGTGTTCCTTAAAGTCCACCATGGAATCAAAAGCGGGAACAATCAGCGGGTTCGCCTTCAAACCGTCCCGCAACGACGCGCTGGCCTTGTCCAATGAATCCGCATTGGCCCCGAGATAGAATATCCAAAACGTGCCCGGCGCTTGGGTGTGGACAGCCTCGGTGTCGATTTCATACTCATGAATGACGCCGTCAGCCAGCAGCTTTTCCATCCTGGGGACGATGGCGCTCTTGGCCAGAATATCCACCGCATCAATGGGTGCGTCGTCCTTCAGCTTGTAAGACGCCCCGTAGGTGTAGATGTCCTTCCACGATCCAGAGTGCCGGTTGTAATACCGGCTGACGAAGATGGCGTCCCAATGCTTGGTGGAGCTTTCCAGCAGGGGAGACGCGGTGCTTCCGGACTTATAGAACTGGTCGAGCACGTTCATCAGACCGGCCATTGACATGGATGTGAACCAATCGTCATGCGTGGGTTGATCGGGCTGATGGACCAGGTTGACATCATCGCCGTAGCCCACCAGTGTGCCGTTCGCCACCGCGTCCTTCAGGATTTTTTCGTCGGCGGCCTCATTCTTCGCCCACTCCGACCACTGTGACCGGGGCAGGGTCCAAAACGCGACGTACGTGTACATGCGTGGCTTTTCTTTGACTTCCTGCATCTGAGCGCTGGCCGGCACCGCCAAGCCGGCGATCAGCCCGAGTGCAAATAAACCTGCAATACCGCTCCAGTGCCTAATGTTCATTCCTACTACCCTCCGTCGTTTTAATTTGAAGCCGCACCGCAGTATGCAATGAATGTGTGGTTGCTCGTTATATACGAGCGGTGAGCCACGAGCTGCTAGTCGAGTTCTGTCCAAGGCAGTCCACCCGCGTCTGTACCGCGCGGTATGACAATCTTGTAAGAATTTAAGGACGGTACGGGATGGGAGGTGCGCTGTCCAGAGCACGAAGGCGCTATGTGAAAAGGCACTGAGCTACCAGCGGCGAGCTACGAGCTTCGAGCTCGGAAGCCGAAGGCAAGGGCGGGAGCGAAGAGCAAAGGCGAAGATCGGGAACTAAGAAAACGGAACAGCGAATAAACCGCACTTGGAACTTCGCCTCTCACAGCTCGTAGCTCGTAGCTCGTAGCTACACACATCCTTCCCCCGCGTGTTAGCTTTATCCCTTCCACAACTATCGCCATGTTCACCAACGACCTTCTCAAAGACAAACGCATCCTCATCACCGGCGGCGGAACCGGCATAGGCCGGGCCATGGCCGAGCGCTTCTTGCAACTCGGCGCAACGGTATCCATCTGCGGACGCAGGCTTCCGGTGGTGCAACAGACCGCCAAGGAACTCGCCGCCTCCACCGGCCGAAGCATCGAGGGCTTCGCCTGCGATGTGCGCTACACGGAAGACGTGGAGCCCCTCATCGAGCAACTTTGGGCAAAGGCCCCGCTCGACATCCTGGTGAACAACGCGGCCGGCAATTTCCTGGCGCGCACCGAAGAGCTCTCCTCGCATGCCTTCGACGCCGTGATCGGGATCGTGCTGAAGGGCACCATCAACATGACGATGGCCTGCGGACGTCGCTGGCTGCAATCGCAGCACAAGGGCGTCGTGCTCAGCATCGCGACTACTTATGCCGACACCGGCTCCGCCTATGTGGTTCCCAGCGCCGTCGCCAAAGCCGGCGTTGTGGCGCTTATGCGCAGCCTCGCAGTGGAGTGGGGCGGGCGAGGCATTCGCTGCGTGGCCATCGCACCCGGCGCCATTCGCACCGAGGGCGCGTTCTCCCGCCTGCTGCCGGTGCCCGAACTGGAGCAGGCTGTGCTCGAACACAACCCGCTGCATCGCTTCGGCACACTGGAGGAAATTGCGAACCTCGGCGCATTTCTGGTCAGCGATCAGGCGGGATACATCAACGGCGAGATGGTCTACATGGACGGCGGCGAAATGCTGGCCGGGGCCAGCAGCTTCAGCATGATCGGGCGCCGCATTCCCGACGCCGCCTGGGAGATGATGAAGCCCAAACCCAAGCGTTAGCCGCAAGGCGCGAGGAATTCTGCAACTTATGTGTTGTAACATACATCTCCTCGGTAGTTGGGCATAAAGCTGCCGCGCCGCCGGCGAGCGGCCGGTTTTACCAGGAGAACGACCTTGCGCAAACTACTTTCGACTTCGAATGACCTCACCCTCACCATGCTGCGCCTGGTGCTGGGCGTCGTGTTCTTTGCCCACGGCGCGCAGAAGATGCTGGGCTGGTTTGGAGGCTACGGCTTCCACGGCACCATGGGCTTCTTTACCGCGAAACTGGGCATTCCCGCTCCGCTGGCCTTCCTCGCTATTTGCGCCGAATTCTTTGGCGGGCTGGGGTTGATTGTCGGCCTGCTGAGCCGAATCGCGGCGTTTGGGATCATCGTCAACATGCTGGTGGCGATCGCCACGGTGCACCACGTCAACGGCCTTTTCATGAACTGGACGGGCCGGCAGAAGGGCGAGGGTTTCGAGTTCCACCTGCTGGCCATCGCGATGGGACTGGCGATACTGATCAAAGGCGCCGGAGCGTTGTCGCTCGACCGGCTCCTGAGCGGCCGGCGCGAGTGGCGATGAGTCCGGCGCCATCGACACGCGAATTTCGATGTCGGCGTGTTGCTTCGCGGTGAAGCGATCAATCTGGCGTATGACCTCAGGGCCGACGCGGAAGCGCTCGGGCACGACCTCGACGCGGGCGACGAGACGGTTGTGCTCCAGTTCTTCGAAGTGGATGATCCCGATCCGTCCCAGGCCTTCGTACGGATATAGCGCCTGCTGGTCGAGCTGATAGTTCCCGGCCTCAAGGACCGCGACGTACTTGCAATGGGCGGGAAAGGACATGAGACCGGGGAGAGAGTCCCTCGCGGCCGTAATTCCGATCTTCACTTCGACGATATGGATATCACCTGCCCCCGCCCGATCAACCGCGAGGACATCTACGCGCGAGCGATTGCTAGGCCATCCAGCGTCGAAGAAAATCTTCGGGACGATCAATTGTCTAGCCAGCAACTCCGCCACCGCATTCTTGCCGCGGGCTTCAAGTTGTGCCGGACTAAGAACGTTCTTGTACACGCAATGCCTCTTTAAAGCTGTTGTAAGCCCATGTCTGGAAACGCTCGGCTTTGTCTCTGGCCAGGGCGGTATCTGTGAATCGCCTATCTCCGTATTGATATCGCGGTCTTCCTTGTCAGTAGCCATCTGAGATGAGGAATTCCGTGAGCATCGATTTTGTTCGCCTTGCATATTCGCTCCAGATCGGACACTGTCTGTGAGTGGTTCTTATACATCGATCTTTTTCCCGTCGCGGCGATTTGGACAGCGTCATTGAGTGAAGTCGCACAGTGCACCGCCAGCAACGAAACTGCGGCATCAAACGTCTGCAAATCGTCCGCTAAAAGCACCATCGCGTTATGGAAATATTCTGATCGATTTCAGTACGACCTGGATCGCGGTTCTTCAACGCTAGGACGCTACACCTTCGCAAGCGAAAGAAAAGCCTCCGCCGCAGCGGAGGCCGCTCCCCGGTTCTAGACCTCTTACTTCTTTGCGGCTTCGGCCTTGGCGTATTTGCGGCGGAAGCGCTCGACGCGGCCGGCGGTGTCCACCAGCTTCTGCTTGCCGGTAAAGAAGGGATGGCAGGCGGAGCAGATTTCCACGTTGATGTCACCCTTGTGGGTGGAGCGTGTGAGAAACGTGTTGCCGCAGGCGCAGTGCACGCGCACTTGGTCATAGGCGGGATGGATAGCTGCCTTCATAGGAACTCCTGACTCGCTTGTCGCAGAACTCCGATTCTATCGGAGAGGGCCGGATCGCGGCAAACTCCCAACAAGCGCAAAACGAATCGCAGGGATTAGATTCAGCAAGCCGGCAAGCGATTCGCACCGCGCGGGTCAAAGGCCCGACGATCCTGCCCTCGACTATACTTTTCGCAGACGAAAGTGATGGCCAGGCGGAAGAACTGGGGAATCCCCGAGCAAGTCAACCCGCGGCGTGCTCCGCCGGCCAGCTCCTCTCGCCAAATGAGACCTTCCAAACCGCTGTTCGACACTCACTCTGCCGGCCCTGGTCCGTCGATATACGGCAGCCTCAGCGGGCCGGGTTACTTTCGTTTGGACTTGGGCGCAGAGCTTGCCTCGGGCGTGCATTTTTGCTCAAGTGTATTGCACCGTTTCGTTTCACTGCGGGTTACAATCAATGGTGGGCCGGAATTTGGTATCCGGCGGTCGTGGGCAGCATCTGACCAGATGTCCGCCCCGTGCTGGAGGAGTATTCAGTGAATTCGACGGTCAAGACGGTCGTGTTCTGGCTGGTGATCGTGCTGTCAGGGGTCCTGCTGTGGCAGGTCGTCAAAGGCGCGAACTCGGGCGCGAAGGAACGCGAGATCACCTTTTCACAATTTCTCTCCGATGTGGATCAGAGCAATGTCAGCGAAGTGACCATTGTCGGTCCCGATGTCCACGGTAAGTTCAAGAACGACAAGGCCACCTTCCACACCACCGTTGTCGAAGCCTATCCCGACATGATCAAGGAGATGCGCGACAAGGGGGTAAACATCACGGTGAAGAACTCGCAGGGCGGGGGCTATTCGACGTGGCTGTTGAACCTGGCGCCGTTCGTTCTGCTGGGCGCGCTGTGGTTCATCATGATCCGCCAGATGCAGACCGGCGGTAACAAGGCGCTATCGTTCGGCAAGAGCCGCGCCCGCCTGCTCTCCATGCAGCAGAAGAAGGTGACCTTCAAAGATGTCGCGGGCGTGGATGAGGCCAAGGAAGAGCTGAAGGAGATCATCGAGTTCCTGCGCGAGGCGCAAAAGTTTCAGAAGCTGGGCGGCCGCATTCCCAAGGGCGTGCTGCTGGTGGGACCTCCGGGAACCGGCAAGACGTTGCTGGCGCGGGCGGTGGCCGGCGAAGCCAACGTGCCCTTCTTCAGCATCTCCGGTTCGGACTTTGTAGAGATGTTCGTCGGCGTGGGCGCAAGCCGCGTCCGCGATCTCTTCGAGCAGGGCAAGAAGAACGCGCCCTGCATCATCTTCATTGACGAGATTGACGCCGTCGGCCGTCACCGCGGCGCCGGCCTCGGCGGTGGACACGACGAGCGCGAGCAGACCCTGAACCAACTGCTGGTTGAAATGGACGGCTTCGAGTCCAATGAAGGCGTCATCCTGATCGCCGCCACCAACCGTCCCGACGTGCTCGATCCGGCGCTGCTGCGTCCCGGTCGCTTCGATCGCCGGGTAGTGGTTTCGCGCCCGGATGTTCGCGGTCGCGAAGAGATCCTCCGCGTTCACACCCGCAAAATTCCCATCAATGACGATGTCGATCTTGGCGTGCTGGCTCGCGGCACACCGGGATTCTCGGGCGCCGACCTGGCCAACATGGTGAACGAGGCCGCCCTGGTTGCCGCCCGTCAGAACCGCAAGACGGTGCTGATGTGGGACTTCGAGCAGGCCAAAGATAAGGTCCTGATGGGCGCCGAGCGCAAGTCGATGTTGCTCTCGGACGAGGAAAAGAGAGTCACGGCGTATCACGAGGCCGGGCACGCGCTGGTTGCAGCCCTGCGCGAGCATTCTGACCCGCTGCACAAGGTGACGATCATCCCGCGCGGCATGGCGTTGGGCGTCACCATGCAGTTGCCCATCGACGACAAGCACACCTACACCCGCGACTATCTCGAGACGCGGCTGGCCATCATGATGGGCGGGCGTGTCGCCGAGGAGCTGTTCCTCAACACCATGACCACGGGCGCGGGAAACGACATCGAGCAGGCGTCGGACCTGGCGCGCAAGATGGTCTGCGAGTTCGGCATGTCGTCGCTGGGGCCGATCACCTTCGGCAAGAAGGAAGAGCAGATCTTCCTCGGCCGCGAGATCAGCCAGCACCGCGACTTCAGCGAGGAGACGGCGCAGAAGATCGACCAGGAGGTCCGCCGTTTGGTCGATGACGGCTACAACTCGGCGCACCACATCCTGGAGACGAACCGGCCGGTGCTGGAGAAGATCGCCGTGGCGCTGCTGGAGCGTGAGGTGCTGGATGCCAACGAGATCCAGATGATTATCGAAGGCAAAGAGCTGCCGGCGCGCGTCAATCCGAATGCGCCACCGGCGAAGGAAAAGGAAGATGTGCAGCAGGTGCTGAAGCCGGCCCCGGGCCAGCCCAACGTGGCCCCGGGCGAGAGACCGGCGCAGGCGTAAGAAAGCAATTAGCAGCTAGCAATTAGCTAAAGCGGACAGGGCGGCTTCAAGGGCCGCCCTGAAGCTTTTGGTCACTCCGAATCGTGTGGCCGGGGGCGTCCCTGCAACGAGTCGGACCGTCCTGGTAGTGGTTCATTTTGGTTTTCCGCTAGAATCAACTTCCTGCGCGCCATGCCAGCTCATTCTTTGTCTTGTGACAGCTCGAGCATCCTCGACCAGCCAAACACTGGGCCGGGCGCGGGGCCTCGGGAGACGCGGAAAGCTTCGCTGGTCATGGCTGGCGTCTCCGTGTTCGCGGTCCTGCTGCGTCTGTCCTTCTGGGCCTACACCCACCGGACCTGGGAGGATGCTCTCATTACGGTTCAGCACGCCGAGAACGCGGCGCGTGGACTCGGCTTTACTCACGTGCCGGGAGGCCCTCGTATCCATGGATTCACCAGTCCGATCAGCGTGCTGATACCGCTGCTGGGCGAGTTGGCGCATCCGGGCTTCGGGTTGCCCCTGCTGAGGTTGGTATCGGCGATTTGCGGCGGCATCACCGTCTGGATCGCGATGCGAATTTCGCAGCGGCTCGGGCTGGCTTTCCCCATGACCCTGCTCATCGGTGGCTACCTGGCCATCGAACACCAGCAGATTCTGTTCGGCATGGCAGGTATGGAAACTCAGGTCGCCGTGACCGTCCTGTTGCTTTCCATCTACAGCCTGTTCGATCTCAAGCCCATCCATGTCGGAATCAGCCTTGGACTCTGTATGCTCGCCCGCCCGGACTTTGCGTTCTGGGTGGTTATTGCGATTGCCATCGTTGCTTGGCGCTGTTGGATCCGCAATGACTTGCGCCCCCTGGAGGCCATCGGACTGGCGCAGCTGCTGATCTACGGTCCCTGGCTCGCGTTTACCACTTGGTACTACGGCAGTCCGCTCCCCAACACCGTACTCGCCAAGAGCTGGGGTTACGCAAATCGATGGTATGCGGGAATGTCACCGGAGCAGTTTCTGGCGATGGTTGGGCACCGGATTCGCTACACGTTCTCCGTGCTGGGCCCAGTCTACGGGGGAAACGGTGCGGGCGATGGCTTCCTGCCGATCGATCCCCATGGAGTGATCTGCTGCATCGTCCTGATTTTCGTTGTTCTGGGAATGCTCGTGGCAATGCGCAAGAAGGGACTACCCGGCTTGGCGATTGCCGGCTTCATCCTTGTTTATTCGTTCTACTATCTCTTCCTGATGATCAGCGTGTTCCGCTGGTACACCGTGCCTTTGGCCGCGGTGTCCATTTTGGCTGCCGGCATAGGCTTCGATTCAGCGCTCAAAGCCTGCGTCCCCGCCCGGTGGAGTCTGGTTGCAGGTTATAGTGTGGCCGCGGCGTACCTGATGTCCCTGGCGATGGTCGCGCCGGCAACATTCCGCGGCGAGAAGAATGTCCAGGCCTTTGTGGAGGACGCAGGGCGCAAGCAGATTGGCCTCTATCTGGCTTCTGTGATGGCCCCGAAACAGACCCTGGGCTGTGAGGCGCTCGGCTACTTTGGCTATTACTCCAGGCACGAGGTCTTCGACTATCCGGGTCTATGCAATTGGCAGGTAGTGCAATTCTTGCACCGGCATCCCACGAGACGCAACCCGCAAGAGATGCTTAGGTACTTTCATCCTGACTACCTCATACTCCGGCCCTTCGAGTACGAGATAGGACTGAAGAAGGGCGGCCACTGGCTCTTGGACGATTATGAGATGATTGCCGATTTCCGAGTGCCTGATGAACGACGCTCCCAATTGTTATTTCCTCATCAAAATATCGATCTTGAATATTATGTGCTGCGGCGAAAATCGATCAGACCGGAAGGACACTCGTACGTGGGGCCATCCGATCACGAGCCCAGGGCAGGCTTTTAGGCTACGCCGTTCGCGTGGAAGGGCTTGCTCTACCGCTGCTACTGAGTGATCGTCTTCACCATGTCTCCGACCTTGAACGCTGCCCCGGACACCGGTGTACCCACCGCAGAGACTTCGTCCACATCCGTAAGGCGAATTACGCCGACATCGGTCGTCAACCTGCGGAGGGTCTGGCCGGTGGCCGGGTCCTTAATTTCCTTGGTGATGCGCTTCACCGTCAACTGATCGCCGACCTTCAGGCCGGCCTTGGAGCCGATGTTGAGCACGATTTGCCCGCCATCCACCGCCGCCACCAGACCCTCAACCTTGATGGTGCGGGCAACCAGCTTAGGCGCGTCGGCCACCAGCTCGCTCGTCATCTGCACAACCGCCTGATTCACAGCCTCGCCCATGATCGTCTGCTGAAAGTCGCTGCTGCCAAAATCGACGGCACCGCCACCGCCGCCGCTCCAACCGCCGCCGGCGCCGAGCAATGAGGTGCTCTCGCGCGACGACTCCCCTTTGCCGCTGGCGACACCCAGAATTTCGGCAGTATCGATGTCAACGATGCGCGCGTCCACCTGCACCACCGCTTTGCTCTTGCTATGCCCGACGCCACCAATCCCGAACCGGCCCAAACCATAGCCTCCGCCGCCAACATTGGTATGTTTATTGTCGTTGCCAAACTGGGTGATGCTGCCGACGATGATGGCATCGACCCCCAGGAGTTTGCCGATCCTCGCGGCGGAATTGGCGTCGGCGCGGTTGCTATTAGAGAAGTTCTGTTCGCCCAGGATTTTGCTCATCGCCTGGCGCTCGATCACCGAGTAGGTTCCGTCCTGCACCAGGTGGCGCACCAGCAGGTCGGAGATGCCTCTACCCACATCAAGATTGGTGCCGAACAATTGAGCGGTTGAGGTCGCGACCGTGGCGTAGTCGAAGTCGAAGATCGCCACACGTTTCTTCCGTCCTCCCGGCGCCGGGGCGGCCGATGGCGCAGCCGAAGCTGCGGGTGCCTGACCGGTTGCAGTTTGCGCTGGGGTGATAAGGACGCTAGCCACTACCAGAAGGGAAAACAGGACCCGATACATACCAAGTAATCTCCTGCATTCGAAGTTGCGCACGAAGAATCCGGAAACGAGCTCGGGCTGGCGGAGCTTCCACCTGGCAATCGCAAACAGAACCCCTCGGCGCGGCGCTTGGCATAGGGGTTTGTCGCTCCGCAAACCGGAGCCTGTTCCAGAGCTGCGGTGCAATTGAAACAGCGCTATGGTACACCGACTTGGCTCAGGAACACAGGATTTTTGTGAGGAACTGTATTCAAAAACGACCGGTTACAGCGTTCTGTTCCAGTCTGGAACGCGGCAGGTGACGGAGGGCTTCCCCCGCAGTACTCTCATTAGCGTGGCTATCGAAGACTCCTCACGGCCACGCTCGCCCTCTGTTTTCGCATGCAGCTCCCGCCCTGCACCGAGGTCAGCACGCCACCCGCTGCGGTGATGGTTTGGTTCCAGCAGGCGCCCTCGGAATTCGAGTACTGATAGGTCTCCAAGTTCGCCTGCCCTTGGGTGGTGACGTTGCCGTTCGCATCCACCATCAGCAGATCTCTCGGCGCAACGGAGTCGGAGAAGGTGCTGGAATATTCGGTGTTGCCGTTCAACTGCACCAGCACGTTCTTGTTGAAGGTCTGCTGGATCGTTGTGTACTGCTGATACGAGCCATCGGAATTCACCGAGAAGCTGTAGGACAACGTCTGCGGCCAGGAGAACTCCACGGTTGCCACTTTTCTTGTGTTGTCGTCGGTCGCCGTCGCGGCGGAGCCGTTGGACGCCCTGCTGGTGGATATTTTTCTGGAAGCGCACCGCTCAGCCCCAGCCGAGATCGTGCTCGATCTGGATGTGACCGACACCCCGCTGCACGGCGAACAGGAAGCGCGCTTTTTCCACGGCTACTACGGCCAGTACTGTTATCTGCCGCTGTACATCTTCTGCGGCGAGCATCTGCTGTGCGCCCGTCAGCGGGCCTCCAATCGGGATGCCAGCGCGGGCGCGCGGGAAGAAGTGGAGCGCATCGTGGGGCAGATTCGGCAGCGCTGGCCGCAGGTGAAGATCACGCTGCGCGCCGACTCCGGCTTCTGCCGCGAGGAGCTGAGGGCCTGGTGCGAAGCCCAGCACGTCGACTACGTCTTCGGGTTGGCGCGCAATGAACGGCTGGAGAAGGAAATCGCCGAGCTCATGGCGCAGGCTCGGAGCGAGCACGAGCAGACCCAGCAAGCGGCCCGCGTCTTCACCCAGTTCGCCTATCGCACGCGCAAGAGCTGGTCGCGGGCGCGCCGCGTAGTGGCCAAGGCCGAGTATTTGCACAAGGGCCCCAACCCGCGCTTCGTGGTCACCTCGCTGGGGGCTGACGCTTGGGCCACGCGTGCACTGTATGAACAGCTCTACTGCGCGCGCGGCGAGATGGAAAACCGCATCAAGGAGCAGTTGAGTTTGTTCGCCGACCGCATGAGCACCGAGACGCTGCGCGCCAACCAGTTGCGGCTGTACCTGTCATCGCTGGCCCATGTGCTGGTGCACGCCCTGCGGCGGCTGGGATTGGCGGGCACAGCGTGGGCGCGCGCCCAGGTAAACACCATTCGTTTGCGGCTGCTGAAAATCGCCGCCGAGGTGCGCCTTAGCGCTCGCCGTATCTGCGTGCGTTATCCGCGCGCGTACCCTTGGAAGCCACTGTTCGCCGCCGCTTGGTCGGCTCTGCGCTGTTAAGCGCACCGTGGCCGATCCTCCAACCTCACGGAGCGGCAGTTGCGGCCCCCACGCGCCCAAAACCGCCGGCCCCGGCCCCGGGCTTCGCAATCGCCGGTGCACCACTGCGGCAAAGAGCCCATGCGGCCTGCACCAAGCGCTCTTTCTCGCCCAATCCGGACCTCCTGGTCATCTATCGATCATGTGGTGAGAAATTCGGGCTAGGCGAGTTGGTGAGTAGGCGCTACTCCAACTGCAATCCCCCGGTGAGCTCGCTGATCTTGGCGATGCGATGTTCTAAGCACCACTTTTCCAGCGAATCCACTAGCGTCTCGCAGGCGCATGGGTCCCAGAAGTTTACCGTGCCGACCTCGACCGCGGTCGCGCCCGCCAGCATGAACTCGATCACATCTTCAGCGGTGCTTATTCCGCCCAACCCGATCACGGGTATCTTCACCGTTTTGGCAGCTTCCCACACCATGCGCACCGCAATCGGCTTGATCGCCGGGCCCGACAGTCCGGCCGTAATGTTTGAAATTCGTGGTTTGCGGGTCTCGGCGTCGATGGCCATGGCGACGAATGTGTTGACCAGGGAGATGGCGTCGGCGCCGGCGTCTTCCGCAGCGCGCGCCACGTCGGGGATGCTGGTCACATTGGGCGAGAGCTTTACGATCAGCGGACGCGCGGCGATCTTCTTCACCGCGCTGACCACATCGAACAGCATGCGCGGATCGCTGCCGAACGCGATCCCTCCACACTTTGTATTTGGACAGGAGACATTCAGCTCATAACCGGCAATGCCTTCGCCGTCGTTGAGAATTCGTACGACGTCTTCATATTCGTCCAGCGAATGACCGAAAACATTGCACAGGAAAACAATGTTGTCGATCTTGCGCAACAGCGGCAGCTTCTCTTCCAGGAACGCACGCGCACCAATATTTTGCAGGCCGATCGCGTTGAGCATTCCGGCGGCGGTTTCAAACAGGCGCGGCGGCGGGTTGCCCGCCATCGCCTCACGCGACAGCCCCTTGGTGACAAATCCTCCCAACCGGCTCAGGGTGACGACGTCCTCGAACTCTACTCCGTAACCGAAGCTGCCGGCGGCAGCCATTACCGGATTCTTCAGGACGATGCCCGCGACCTTCACACTCATATCGAGTGCGGGTTTGGGAGCGGGGCCGGGGCCCCCAGCGCGCCTGTCTTTGGCGTGATGGGGTAGAGGGCTCACGGCGCCTGCCTCTCGTGCGCGAAGGTGACCGGCTGCTTCACGCTGGCGGTGCGCTCCAGCTTGTCCCAGGCAAAGCCGCGGCCTTCCATGGCGCGCTTGAGCGTCTTCAGCAGCACCAGCGAGAACAACTGGCGATAGGCGAAGCGTTGCAACCACACGTGCCCCAGCAGCAGGAAGTCGCGCTTGCCGCCGGGCTGCTGCCGCTCCAGCGTGAAGGCGATGGAGGAGGCGATGAAGTCGATCACCATGAACAACAGGAAGTAGACCACCAGCTTGTGGAAGTCTGCCGGATTGGCCGACTCAGGATGGCGGTACTTGTCGACGAAGTAGGTAACCGCGCCCACCGTGAACATGATGTCGATGAAGGGCGAGACCAGTGGCAGCAGGATCTGAAAGATGATCATGTTGGGGATAGCGACCCAGCCCAATGCGCCCTTCTGCTTCACCGCGCCAATGTGCTTCCACACCGCCTGCATGATGCCGAAGGACCAACGGAAGCGTTGCCGCATCAGTTCGTTCGCGGTGGTGGGCGCTTCGGTATAGGCCAGCGCACGATCTTCGTAGTTCACGCGGTAGCCGGCCTGCAAAAGCGCCATTGTGAGGTCGGCATCCTCGGCGACGGTATCGTGATGATAGCCGCCGGCGGCGCGCACCGCAGAGGTGCGCCACGCGCCGATCGCACCGGGCACAACACTGACGGCGTTCAGCGTGTTGAGGGCGCGGCGCTCGAAGTTCTGGCTGGTGATGTACTCCAGCGCCTGCCAGCGCGTCCACAGGTTGACGCGATTGCCGACCTTCGCATTACCCGCAATCGCCGCGACTTTGGGATTGCTGAAGTGCGGCACCAGCCGGGAAATTGCGTCGGGCGCGATGATGGTATCGGCATCAATGCCCACGAACAGCTCTTCCGTGACCTG
>Ga0335081_10007836_pt1 | contig 17107 bp, 11 predicted proteins | sample Lox_Sample_35_FD_206713 | JGI IMG/M metagenome (GOLD analysis project Ga0335081, IMG submission 206713) | Soil microbial communities from Loxahatchee National Wildlife Refuge, Florida, United States - Lox_Sample_3.5 | ecosystem: Environmental > Terrestrial > Soil > Wetlands | place: USA... | reverse complement strand
ACCTGTTGAAGCCATTGTAACCATCAATTTCGCTGAATCCGCCGTAGACGACCCATGTGGGTTTGATGGGAACACCATACTGCTTCATCGCGTCGACAAATCCCCTGTATCGTTCTCTTCCAATATTGATGTGTTGATACCCGGCGAGATGCGCTATTTTTCTGTAGCCAATGTTGATCGCCTGCTCTGTCGCGGCGAATGCTCCGCCCCGATCATCGCCAACAACGGAGCTGAATCCTTCAATTGCTGGTACGCGATCCATGAAGGTAAGCGGCACACCCATTTCTCTTACCGTGTCGAAGATCGCGTAGTCTTTCGTGCCTTGGGAAACCGAAATGATCAGTCCATCCACCCGCATTGATAGTAACGACTGAATGTGTCTGAGCTCACGCTCCGCGTCTTCCTGCGAGACCGTGAGGATGATTTCATAATTTTTTTCGAATGCTTCATCATAGATTGCCTCAATCACCGAAGAAAAGTAAAAGTGGGCAATCTTGGGCACCACCACACCGATTGTATTCGAATGCTTTGACGAGAGGTTCCGGGCCATGTAATTCGGAGAATATCCAAGTTCTCTCGCCAGCTTCTTCACCTTCTTGGAGGTCTCTGCGGAGATGTCCGGATGCCCTCGCAACGCTTTGGAGACCGTGACCTTCGAGACATCCAGTTTACTCGCTATGTCGTCGAGTGTGACTTGAAAGCCTTTTTTTGCCATGGTGTTTGTTCGTTGTTGGTTGCAGGTTCCCTCCCCTGCTCACCCGCCTCGATGAAACGAAGCGCGATGCCCGATTGCTCCGGGACGTCCTATCCCATGCTGCAAATGTGTCAGCGTGAATTTACGATTGGTGCTGATTGTTCCAGAAGCCAGCGAAACAGATTTTCGCCTGCTTTCAAATTTTTGTACGACGGCGGGAGTTTCCGGCCATTGACGTATTCATTATACAGCCACGGATCCCCGACCGCGAACACAAGTCCTTTTCCATAATGCGAACAGGCCATGAACACATGGCCACCTTCCGACAGGATTGGTTCCGCGGGCATCTGTAGCCCTAAAGAACAGATTTCCTTAAGGTATATTTGTTGTACTCCAGCGAACATCGGATGATCAGGCAACGACGAGAACTTGCCCTCGTCGAATTGGTTTCCCACCACACGATGATAACTGTCCTCATTGAAATGAATGCCAAAGTATCCCGAGAGCCTGTTGAGATGGTCAAATTCGGCATTGCCCTTGTCGTTCCCCATCAGCACCAGTGTCCCCCCATCTTTCACCCATCCTGCAATGACTTCAGCATCCGAATCTTCAATGTAATGGGGATGCTCCGTCTCGTCAGGCGTGTCAGGATCCACAATGATGTATACACTACAGCGCTTCAGGAATTGAGCTGTTGGCGCTTCCGGTGATCGCACGATACGCGCGCCGAGCCCGACGATGACCTTTCCGAGGTCCGAGAAACCGGAGTTTGCGGTGTCCTCCCACACGTAGTGATACTGCACTTTCTTCTCGCCTGCTTGTTTCCACTCGCAATTGTAGTAATAATCGAGTGCCACCGTTTTGTTGACTCCCGGGAGAGAATCATTGAGCTGAGTTCGGAAATTCGGAGCCGGTTCATGTGCTGGGATTGGTTTGTCGACGATCGCGTTGTCTGACTTCCAAAGATTGAGTGCCGGGACATTTCCTGAAGACGAACGATAATTCCAACCAATGCACGCAAATAACGTGAACGCAACTGTCAAAACAAAAGACTGGCGAGGCATGATTGACCGTTTGGACACTGAAGTGTTCTGCAGAATTTTCATTGCGAGGCGCCCTTCTCTAATTCCAATGCAGCCAAGATAAATGGACCGACCGCTTTAAAATCGTTCGTCCGTTGTTTTTCATTAACATAGTATTCATAGCTCCCGTCGCGGTACGGAACACCTCCAAGGCCTGCACCCTGACAGGCGTGGTTGAGATTAATCGTGCCATCGTTATTCACTGTGACCAACGAATCAACGACGCCCTGAAAGGATTCCTTTGCTATGGCGTAGCAAGATCTGTCCAAATAACCTTTGCGTGCACCTTTGGCAAGCGCGTACACGAACATGCAAGAGCCTGAAGCCTCCAGGTAGTTGCCCGCACGATTCCCTTGGTCGAGAACCTGGTACCACAATCCCGTTTTGGCCTCACGGAAGTTGATCAGAGTTTTCGACAGTCGTTGGAGAATAGCAATAAGCTGAGTCCGTTTCGGATGATCCTTTGGAAAATAGTCCAAGACATCCACCAGCGCCCACGTATACCACCCGATCGCCCGACTCCAGAATTGAGGGGAAGTTCCAGTCGAAGGGTTCGCCCACTTCTGTTGGCGACTTTCGTCCCAGGCGTGGTAAAGCAAGCCCGTCTTCGCATCTCGCGTGTGTGACTCGATGAGAATGAATTGACGCGCGATATCGTCGAAGTCTGCTGTGTCTCCAAACATCTGTGCATATTCCGCATAGAACGGTTCTGCCATATAGAGTCCATCGAGCCACATCTGGTTCGGATAAATCTTCTTATGCCAGAATCCTCCCTCAGGCGTTCGAGGCTGTTGTGCGAGCTGCTTTCGCAGTGTGTCGGCTGCGCATTTGTATTTCATTTCGCGGGTCGTTGCGTAGAGAGCCAAGAGTGCTCTCCCCGTTGCAATGTTGTCGAGATTGAATGAATCAAAGTCATACGTGTCGATGTTCCCGTCAGCGCGGACATAACAATCGACGTTACGCTTTATGTACTGCCAGTATCGTTCTTTGCCGGTAGCACGTGCCAACTGGATGAGCGACTCCAACATGACTCCCTGCTCGTATGTCCACCGCCCGCTCTTTGCATCACCCGCATACGCAATTGTGTCCGGATGCCGCACCATGAACGAATCGGCCATTCGTGCCGACCAGGGTTCCTGAATCTTGCCGGGATTATGTGTTTCAGCTGGTTGGGCCGACAGAATTTGGAGTTGGAGACCCGCCACTATCAAAACAAGAGTGAGTCGGGAATATGCTGATACACGATACACGATCTGTCTGCTCCGGTTCATCGGATTTGTAAGACACCAGGGACAACATCGGGGCCGAGCTCAGAGACTCTGGCTGCGGGTTCCATTCGTGTATTCACAACGCTGATGGTTCGCGTCCTCGATCCATTGATACGTATAAAAGGATTCGCTCCCTGAGGCACGGCGATTGCATCGAACACCATGCTCGTACCATCCGTAATGGCGACAACCGGCCACTGTTCGGGAGTGATGAACACATTCTTGAATGCGATCGAATCAACATCGACGCAATGGATACCCTTCGCTGCCTTGATGGTGATACGGTCGAACGAGATGTCTTCGATGGGCCTCTCGGGCAACCCGAGCAACTCGATCGCATAGTTCCTGCCGTAAGCGCAGGATATGTCCGAAAAATGGAGGTTCCGAATCGTCGGGGTGATCTTACTGACAGGCTGCGGGGGCAATCGCTTGCCCGTGTAGAGCATATTGATTCGAAGCGCTTCCTGTTGAATCGTGTCGGCTGAGAGATGTTCGAACCACATGTTTTCAAGAACCCCTCCCCTTCCACGCGCGGTTTTCACTCTGACGATTCTGTCGGTCCCGTTGAATTTGCAATCGTAGGCGTACACATTGCGGACTCCTCCCGAAGTTTCGCTTCCGATCACGATTCCACCGTGGCCTTGCAGACCATCACAGTGACGAACAACAACGTTCTCGGTCGGTTTATTGACGCGCAGGCCGTCGGTGTCCCTGCCTGACTTAATCGCGATACAGTCGTCGCCCGTGGCGAACTCACAATATTCAATCAGTACATTTCTGCTTGAGGAAGGGTCGACACCGTCGCCGTTCGGTGTGTGGCCGTACTTGCCTTCTGTTTCAATCCTCACGTTTCGAACAACAACGCTATCGCAGTAGGTCGGCGTGATTGTCCAAAACGCACCGTAGAGAAAGGTGACGCCCTCGACAAGCACGTTTGTGCAATTCATCGGCTGGAAGAACGCCGGGCGCAAATAGTTTCCGTTTGTACCGTCAAAGACTCTTTCTTTCACAGGCACATTCTCGTCGCCCATTTCCACCACTCGCGCACTCGACTCGCGGCTCATCATCTTCCAACTCCACCAGGGTTTGCCCTGCCCATTCAGCACTCCTTCGCCCGTGATGCCGATGTTGTGTTTGCCATTCGCGTAGACAAAGGCTGAGAATTTATAGCACTCTGTATCCTCGTGTCTCGAAAACACAGCAGGCAGATAGTCTTCGATTTCCTGGCTGAACAAGAGCTCGGCTCCTTTGGCCAGATACAAGTCCGTGTTGTCTTCTAGGTGGATTGCGCCTGTTAGCCACACACCCTGGGGGATAACGATTCTCCCGCCTCCTGCCTCACTCGCCGCGGCAATTGTCTTTCGAATTGCCTCTGTGCACTTTACCCTGCCACCCTCGACTGCTCCAAACTTTCGAATATCAAAATCTTTGTCAGGGAACCTGGGCCGCTTGATCTCAAAAACCCCGAACGGGGTTTGAGCAGGAGCAATTTCACTCGGTGTTTGATCTCTTACTGAACGCTGTGATAGGGAGATGTTGAAAGCACAAAGGGCCGCAACACCGAAGTACACAAACCGCATCACCACGGTGGACGGACGCCGCTTTATTCCAGAAACCGATTGATGAGATCGCATAGGCGTTCAGTTGTTATGTTCCCAGGAAAATGGGCTTGATGTGTCGATCGAAGAGGTTTTCCGTGACATTCTTGGCAACGAATTCACGTGATCGATCCACCAAATGCACAAAGTCCTCGCCCATCTCAGCTGCGAGCTTGTAGGCTAAATGAAGGACCTGTCTGAAATGCAGATTGTACTTCGGGTTTGACTGATCGTGCCGAAGTGCTGCAACGAATTCCTCCTTGTTCCACCCGTTCACAACTGTGGGGTCTGGAAGCCGTCGGCGGTCGATGTCGATAACCGATTCATATGGTTTGCAGAGCTCATCGAGGCGTTTGTACGCGTCGGTATAGATCGCCTGTGCTGCCGCATAGCCCTTCCCGCCTGCCATTGCCAATCCGACAAGTTCTTCCAGCCACGTCGTACCCGCGGTCTTGAGATGGAGTCCCGCGTTGTGTTTGACGACGATACGATGAATGGAGGGATACAGTGAGAACTTGTCGCTGCCGGAATGAACGCTCAGCTTGAGATTGACGGGCAGATGAAACATCTTCACAGCGTGCGCGATGACGCAGAGATCATCTTCGAATTCCTTTGCAAATTGTTCAACGTGTCCCACATAATCAACGCCCTTGAGAAACTTGCCTGTGAATTTCGGCGCAATTGTCTGGATCGGGATCCCTTCCTGGGCTATCGCGGCAAGGATGAAGAACAGCTCCGCTGGCGATTGCGATTGCATCGCTTCATCCATCGACACCTCTGTCACGAAATTGTCGGGACCCTTCTTCTCCGAAATATGACAGTATATCTTCGCAGCTTCTTGAACCGCGAGAAGGTATTTCCTGCCGACGGCGCGAATATCCTCTTCCGTGACGCGGAATGATGCGTGCACTCCCGCAATATCAAGCTGTCCAACGAACTTTCTCTGAGCACGCACAAATGCTTCTATGGATTCCGTAGTTGCAGTCGTCCCGATAAAATCCGCGACGTCGAGCGTGTAGAAATCACTCGTCGCAAGGAAGAGGTCGACAGTTTTCAGGCCAATATGGTCCGCATCAACAAAATAGGGATACTTCCAGCCACAGTGTTTGACCGCTTCATCTGACGCCCTGCGCGTATCCGCAGGATTTGTACCTATAATCGAATGTTCGCGGTACGATTTGTTCCAGACAGGGGAGATAATGGTCCCACTGTTTGCGGCAAGCTGCAGCGCCTGGATTTGTGCGCATCCCTCGAGCCCAAATCTGTCGCCAACGCCGAGAGAATATTTTTCGATAATCATGATGTGTTTTCTGACAGGTAACGGGAGCTGGAAGCCTGATCCTTCGTCCCAGGAAGACAGGCTAAGAATCCGATTACAGAATTCTGTGAATTTGATGAAGAGGGTCGTACGCTGTGGCTTCAGATTCACGTGCCGGACGCGATCGACGAGCCTTCTTTCTGTAACCGGTTACTTTATCGGTAACTGGAAATTAGAAGTAAAATCCGTTACAGTCAAGTTAAATCTCTTGACGGAAGGGAATTCTTTGTTTCTGAGAATTGTGGAAGGAGAATCGGTGCACCCGCCTTGAGCCGAACGTTGCGCAGTCGACGTTCAGAGGATCATTGCTCCATCAATGCTTAGGCTTCGGTTTGTCCACCCATCCATCATCCGTGCGGAGGTTGCCCATAAGAAGCGGATAACCGATCTACCGTGTGGTCGTGAAGGGCCGTGCGCTCTCTCTCAGAGGTTGGACTCTGACGCGAGAAACCGTGTTGGGCCGAGGCTTAAGCAACTGTGTTTTCGAGGACGCCAATTGGTTCAATCGTGACCCGAATCTTGTCACCGCTGTGAAGTGTGAAATCACTGGATGGAACAATTCCTGTCCCGGTCATCAACAGACTCCCATTCGGGAATGTGCACTCTCTATAAAGGAAGGAGACCAACTCCTGCGGGGACCGTTTCATTTGTGACAATTCGACCGATCCTTCAAAGACTCGACTGTTGTCTCGCTGAATCTCAAGCTGAATGTCCGTTTTCGCCGACAATGGCTTTTCCGGTACATACAAACAGGGACCGAGGGCAGCGCATCCATCGTACGTCTTCGCTTGCGGAAGATAAAGAGGGTTCTCCCCTTCGATGCTGCGTGAGCTCATATCGTTACCAATCGTATATCCTACAATTCTCCCGCTCGACGTGATCATCAACGTGAGCTCCGGTTCCGGGACATTCCAGACAGAATCCTTTCGGATCCTGACAGGCCTGCCGGGACCGACGATACGATGCGCATTTGCTTTGAAAAACAGCTCGGGTCGTTCAGCCTCATACACACGTGCATAGAAATCCCCTCCACCAGTCTTCTTCGATTCCTCCTGTCGGCCGATTTTGCTCCTGTTGTACGTAACTCCACTCGCCCACAATTCTTGAGACTGGATTGGGGCCTCTATGTCATCATTGATGACTTGAGACCCATTCGGTAAAGGAACATTCGATTCAACTATTCTCTTCAGTTTCGCGAATAACTCATCATCATTGACAAACTCGTCCCACCGTCCCCGCGTCACGATGTAGGTGTTCCCTTGTTCCCCGACCACAATTCCTTTTTTAGTCTTGTAGAGCTTCATGCAGCACTCCGTTGCGCGTATGGATGGAATTCTTCAGGCAACGATGAGAAACGCAATGAATGAGAATACCGCTGCGGAAAAGCCCAGAATCAGTGTGCCCGTGCTAAACACTCGGTATCCCGTTCTCACGTCCATTCCGGATAATTGTGTCACCACCCAGAAAAAACTGTCGTTAGCGTGGGAGACAACCATCGACCCTGAACCTATCGCAATGACGACAATTGCTTTGTCGATTTCCGACACAAACCCCAACGGCCCCATTAGGGGAACCATGATGGAGGCAGTCGAAATTAAGGATACGGTCGATGATCCCTGAGCTGTTTTAATTGCCGCCGCCAATAAGAATGGGAGCCACAAGCCGAGATGAATGCTGCCAATCGACTTGCTCAACACGGCTGCGATCCCAGAGTTTTGGAGAACTTGGCCGAAGATTCCTCCTGCTCCTGTTATAAGGATGATCGTTGCCGCACCGACCAACGATTTCCCAACCCAACCGTTTGTTGAGAGCATCTCGAACTCAAATTTTCTCGGAAGCGTCAATGAAAGAAGCATGCCGATAAAGAGTGCAACGACCGGTTCGCCGATAAATGACAGAAGTCCAATGATATTGTGATTCAGAAATCCTTCCAGAGGATGCAGGACGGATTTCAGAATGATCAGGACAATCGGGACGACAACAGGCAGCGTCGATTTCAGCGCACCCGGTGCGTTGCTCATTCGATCCTGGATGTCCGTCTCATTCGCTTCCGGGTTTGGATCGATGAATGTCCTGGAAGCGTACAGCGAAGCAAACACAAGTCCAACAACCAGAGCCAGAGCACTGATAATAAGTCCGATGATCATCACGATACCGAGATCCGCGTTCAATATACCTGCCGCGGCAATCGGTCCGGGCGTGGGCGGTACCAGCGTGTGCGTCGCGGTTAAACCGAGAGCCAGGGCGACCGCCGAGCCTGACAAAGAGATTTTCGCTTTCTTTGAAAGGCTCTTGTTCAGAGGAGATAACAGCAGGAAACCACTGTCAGCGAAGACGGGAATCGAGACCAAGTATCCAATGATTCCCATAGCAACCAGAACCCGCTTGCTTCCTATGATTTTCAGAATCCGTTCTGCAATTGAATAGGCGCCGCCGGAATTCTCGAGAAATGCTCCGATGATGATACCCATAACAATGATCAATCCGATCTTCCCAAGCGTGTTGCCGAAGCCGTCATTCACTGATGTGACTATTGTTTCCAGCGGCATTCCTGCCACAATCCCATACAGGATAGCCACCAGGAAAAGAGCCAGGAAGGGATGCACTTTCAGCCTGACCGTCAAAACAATGATGGCGACTACACTCAGTATGAGATAAAAGACAAGCATCGCTAGTGAAGGTCCCCTTTGACTTCGGACCCAGAATGCCCTGACAGGATGTCGAGGTCTGCACCTTTGTCCGCCTGCTCGACGTGGTCGATATACAGTTTCACGTATCCTCTTGTCGCCTTCGGTTGGGGCGGCTTCCACGCGGCTTTGCGTTTGTTCAATTCTTCCTGGGAAACATCGAGGTGGAGCTTGCGATTTTCAACGTCGAGCTCAATCATATCGCCGTTGCGCACCAGAGCAAGTGTTCCTCCAACTGCCGACTCAGGCGACACGTGAAGAATAACGGTTCCCCACGCGGTTCCGCTCATCCTGCCGTCGGAGATCCGGATCATATCCTTCACACCCTTCAGAATGAGCTTCTTTGGAAGGTCGACGTTACCGACTTCCGGCATTCCGGGATATCCCTTGGGACCGACTCCCTTGAGTACGATGACGCACGATTCGTCAATGTCGAGCTTCGGATCATCGATGCGCGCGTGGTAGTCTTCCATACTTTCAAAAACGACTGCCCTTCCTCTATGCTTCATCAGTTCAGGAGTTGCGGCAGACGGCTTGATGACCGCTCCCCCTTCACACAGATTACCCTTCAGGACGGCGATGCCCGCATTTCGTTTGAGCGGTGTATCGACGGACGCAATGACGTTTCGATTGTAGCATTCCGCGTTCTTATTGTTTTCTTTGATCGATTTGCCGTTCACTGTAATACAATCCTGATGAAGACGATTGCCAAGCTCCTTTAGTACCACTGGCAACCCACCTGCATAGAAGAAATCTTCCATCAAGTACTCCCCCGAAGGATGGAGATTGACCAAGAGCGGAACGTTGCTCCCGATTCTGTCAAAATCGGCCAGGTCCAGGTGCACTCCGATCCTGCGCGCAATGGCAATGAGATGAATCAGCAGGTTCGTCGATCCGCCTACCGCAGCATTGACAACAATGGCGTTTTCGATGGCGTCTCTTGTCAACACTTTTGACAACGTCAAGCTTTCCCGGACCATCTCAACGATACGACGGCCTGATAGCTGCGCCATCGTCTTTTTTCTTGAATCCGCTGCCGGAATGGCAGAAGCACCTGGCAACGTTAATCCCAGTGTCTCGACCATCGTCGCCATAGTCGACGCGGTACCCATCGTGTTGCAATGCCCTATGCTCCGCGCCACGCAGATTTCCGCATCCGTCATATCCGCTTCAGAAAATTGTTCAACAGTCTGTTTTTCCTTAATCATCCAGTTCATAGAGCCCGAGCCAAGCGGCTGCCCCTGAAACCTGCCTGTCAGCATCGGGCCGCCCGGGACAACAATCGTAGGTAAATCGACGCTGCAGGCGCCCATAAGGGTCGATGGAGTTGTCTTGTCACACCCGGTGAGGAGAACCACGCCATCGAGCGGATTGGCTCGGATAGACTCTTCGACATCCATGCTCGCAAGGTTGCGGAAAAGCATGGTGGTCGGCCGCATGATCGTTTCACCGAGCGACATGACAGGAAACTCAAGGGGGAACCCGCCGGCTTCGAAGACACCTCGTTTGACAAATTCAGCAAATTCCCTCAGATGTCCATTGCACGGCGTCAGTTCCGACCACGTGTTGCAGATGCCAATAACCGGGCGCCCGCGGAAATGATCGTCCGGATACCCTTGATTTCTGAGCCACGATCGATGTACAAAGCCCATTTTGTCAGCGCCGCCGAACCATTCCTGACTTCGAAGTTTCTGAGTTTTCATAGATATAGCTTCCTTCTTTGTGCAACCATTCGCCCCATGATATAATCTCCCGGATACCTAACGGTGAGACAGATGCACAACAGCATTTGCGAGATAGATATAGCTTGCACCAAGGCCAACCACGTATTCATTTTCAGCCCAAAGGAAGGGCCAGTCTTCCTTGTTCTCAGGGAAATCCGGCTTCACGATGAGAACACCCGGAGCAACGCCGCCCGCAATAAAAGTGAAATCGGCCCTGTTGTTTCCATACGCTACTTTCTTTGATACCGTCCCGACGTCTGACACGAATGATAAGTCGGAGCCAGGATGGCAACCATAGACATAATCGAGACACCTGTATGTGTATTCCGGATCGACAATGTCAGGAAATGCCCGGTAAAGGACGTAGTTCGTGATACCAGAACCAACCACCCAACCGCTTCCGGCCCAGCCTCCCGTTGAGATTGGAACGCCAAACGGGTTTTGCATTGCAAGAGTATCGACAATGACTCTGTATCCTTTCACCAGTGTCCTGACTTCTGCAGCATATGCCGAATCCATGAACGGCATTGCCTCCACGACAAACAAGGCATTGGAGAAAAACCTCTTGGCTACTGCAGGCAAGAGCTCTTTGATTCGCGCCGCATATCGCGCCTCTTTGGCGCACATCAACAATTCAACGGTCGCAGCGAATTCTTCTCCCTCAAGCGACCCACCCGTTGTATTACCGTGCCGGAAAAGATCAGGTCTGTGCGACTGTTCGTCCATCCAAATGTTCTTCGAACATTGTAGACACTCTTCTGCAAGACTGTCGTTATACCCACGAAGAGCCCGACTAGCCGCTGCGAGCGCGGCAGCTGAGGCGTAGTTCAGCGGCGTCGACTTGCTCGTGAAGGCCCAACGGTCGTCGAATGTCCCGCTTGTGAATCCATCAGACTGCAGGCTGTCCAATTTCGGATTGTAGACGAGGTTATCCGTCTTCGTCGAGGCATCGCCAAGATGCCGGTACTGGTACAAATGTGAGGCGATGATGCCATTAATAGCGTGGCCGACGGATCGTTGCTGTCCCAGGAGCTGTAGAACACCGTGTTCGATCTGTTGCAGGATATCCGGCACCCCATCAGGTCGGTGAATTTCCACATAACGGGTTCTCTCGTTGATCGTCGTCTCATCCCGTTTCGGTGCAAATGTCTCCCACGTTTGGACGAGATTGAGTATGACAGAGCATTGTGTTTGTGTACGAATGTCGTAGTCGCCTGCGTCAAACCAGCCTCCCACATTCAATCCAGGGATATGCTCCCCCGGTTTGTATGGCGAATCAGTCGTTGGACCTTGCGCATACAGGTCGAAATGTTCGTGGTTGACCGGTGCCTGCAAGGCATCATCGAGATGCGATGCCCCGTGCCAGACACGATATGCTTCCCGGACGAACATATGATCCATCTGCACGGGAAAATACACATCGAGCGTCGGATGCCAGACGTCGTCATACACGTCACCCGCGATGCGAAATGGTTTCGTGCGTAGCGAATCATACTCGATACGATAGATTCCAGTCTCTTTGACAGATGAAAAATCAAACGTGAAGTAATTGTATCGGAGGAACTCACCCCAATGATGAAGTTCCGCTGAGTATACGGCGGTCACGGAACCGTCAGCGTCGACTTTCAGCAGGCGTGCCGACGAGCCTGGATGGTCATTCTTGTCGAACTCCAGTACGGCCACTTTTTTCTGTGAAGGAATATACCCAACTTGCGAATGTTCAATGACGGGTGTCCGGCTCCAATTCGGAATCGTGTGAGCGCTGACAAACCACTGAATGACCGTCCCGGTCTTTCCAGCCGGGAGAAGCGTCCGGACGACATACCATCCGTTCTGAGCCAGATTGCGACCGTCGTACAACAGCAAGTCACCAGCCTTGGACTGGATGGTCACCTGTCGAGCGGGATCTTCCGGCGCCAGGACGAACGATTTGCCCGACGCAAGCGGCATCGGGTCGATTGTACCCCACCTGGTCGGTTCCATCGAACCGGAAGGATAAAGCGGAAACAACCCGCTTTGACCGTCCATGAGATACGTCTTTTCAAAATATGCCGAAGGGAGGAATTCAAGGTTGAGACCAGCGCGTCCTTCCAAGTCACGGGGAACCGGCTTCTTCAGGATGACACTTACGAGCACTCCGCCATTGAGTGCCTGTACTTGTAAGTCATAGTCGAAGTCGTAGTCAGGATACCGCAGAGAGACTTCGATCGTGTTATCTCGCTTGTCCACCGCGCGCTTGACCAGCAAAGGAATTGGATCCCATTGACCCGGTGTCGGACTGAGTCGCACGTCCCCATTGGTTGCAGTACGGACGCCGTGGTGGATGAGCTCGATACCGCTTATCTTGGCGTCACTGAAATTGCTGTCATACGAATTACTGAACACCATCACATTGAGACCACGCTTCTCGAAATAGCCGAGATTGTTCAGCACGAGGCTTTGGCCGTTCTGAGGATAAGCAATACCGTCGAGAAGAAGAACAATCAGCAGAGTGAAAGCCAATCTCATATATTGATCAATTCTTTGCAAATGTTATACTGAGGAGCGTTCGCCTTCAATCAGATGCAATTCGGATGTTCACCTTGAACGACTTTCAAACACGTGAAGAAGAGACATCTCATTGAACCGTTTCAATGTTCAAAAAAAAATTGCTATATTCAACCCGTTGAGTAGTGACTCAGTTTCAAGGGCGTCACGGTCCCCAGCGAAAAAATACTGGGCAGGCATATCGTGACACACGCAGCGACTTAGGTCACGGAGTGGTCTCCTGCCAGAAGCGCGGGACAGGCGTGAACCGCGGTGTTTTTGTATTTGAGTCATTACTGCCCGTCGGCGTGGCTTTTGCCGGTTTACCAATATTTGTCTTAATATCGTTGGTGCTCTGAACGGTCCACGCACGTATGGACACTGCGCTGCTGTACGCTGGAGAAATGGTGAAGGGAAGCCATCTTATGAGGTCGTGCTGAAGCTCCTGCTCTTCATTCCAATTTTCTTAGAGATGAAATCTTATCCATGGGCATAGTACTACATCTTAATGAGCACGCCTCCGAGGTCGAAGCAGGATCGTCCCTTTTCGACTATGCGGAATCATTCGGTGTGTACGTTCCCACCTCTTGCAGAAAACAGGGGAAATGTAGAGAATGCCTTGTCGAGGTTACCGAAGGAGCAGAGAATCTCTCGGAGAGAAGTCCGCAGGAGTCTCATCTTCAAGACAAGTTTCGACTGTCTTGCCGGACCAGGATAATCGCTCCTTCCGGCGTTGTGCGTTGCCACACCATGAGGCGTGGAGAAATGAGAATTGAGCGCCACGCAGTGAATCTCCCCGTTCCGAATCAACAATTCAAGATTGATCCTTGCGTTACACGTGTCGGTACGAAGGTCCTCCTGGATGGCGAAGAGATCGACCAATCCAGCGGACCCTTGTATGGACTTGCCATGGATCTTGGAACGACAACCGTCGTTCTTCGGCTTCTCAATCTTGAAACCGGAGAGATTGTGGCGGACTCATCCTTCGAGAACCCGCAGCGCTTCGGAGGATCCGAGGTGATGTCGAGAATCCAATACGATACCGAACACGACGGCAAGCTGCTTCAGAGGACCCTCGCCGGGTACGTTCGACACGCAATCGAAGAATTCAATGTCGATGTGAAATCCATCTATGAAATGGTGGTCGTCGGCAACTCGACCATGCGCGACCTGTTCTTCCGCCTCGACGTTTATTCCATCGGACAGAACCCATACCGATCCATCACCGAGCTCGAAATGAGGAACGGCGCGAGGACGTCGACAAGTCTCGCTGCCAGGGCGGGACGACTGCTTCTTCGTATGAATCCGAAAGCGAGAGCCTATGGATTGCCGGTCATCAGCGGGCACGTCGGCGCCGATGCCGCGGCATGCATGCTCGCGATCGACCTTGCGAATGAAGAGCGCCTTGTCGCGATCATGGACATTGGTACCAATACGGAGCTCATCGTAGGCAACAAACACAAGATTATGGCCGCGTCCTGTCCTGCAGGACCAGCATTTGAAGGGGGCAAGATTTCGTGTGGCATGCCCGGCCTCCCCGGCGCAATCGAGAAGTTGAAGATTGCCCCAAACGGTTCAGTAACGTGCCAGGTCATCGGCGAAAATCCTCCCGAAGGAATCTGCGGGTCCGGACTCGTCGACGCTTTGTCGGAGCTGCTCAGAACCGGTCGTATGAACACTCTGGGAAGATTCGAAGGCAGTACGAAACGATTTGTGCTGTCATCACACGGTGATCAATCAGTCTATCTCGACGAAAGCGATATCAACGAATTGGCACAAGCAAAGGGCGCGAACGTTGCCGGACTGCACGTTGTTTTTAACAAGTATGGAATTCGGTTCGACGACATCGATGTCTTTTATCTTGCCGGAGGTTTCGGTCGAAATCTGGACATCGAATCGTCAAAGAGAATCGGATTGATACCGAACATTGACGATTCGAAGATCGTGCAGGTCGGCAATGCGGCCATCGAAGGGGCGTGCATTGCGTTGTTGTCACGCACGAAGCGGGCGGAATTGGAACGGCTCGTTACCGGCGTAACCCATTGCAGACTGGAGACAGATCCCGAGTTCTTCAACTACTTCGTGGAAGGTTGCCAATTCAATCCTGTCGATTCGATGAAAATGACGGAGACGTCGGGCCGATGATTTTTACCAGCCATAGCGAGCTGCGGAATGTTTGAACTCATCGACACGCATCCGGATGTCAATGTCCAGGAAGCTGAATACATTCGACTGTTGGGCTATCCCCGCGGACACGCGCTGGAAGGGCGGCCGCTCGAACTTGCTTACTGGGCACGACAGTGGTATATGCAACACGGAAAACCCTGGGTGTATGCGCGCAAGGTGGAGCAGTTTGAGGTCGATCGTGATCGTGTGATGGTCGAGGGAACAATCTTTTCCTCGGAGAAACTTCGCGATCAACTGTTGGAGGCCCACGCCGACGATGCTTTCCTCGTGGCGGCAAGCGCGGGCAAAGAATGCGAAGAAATGGCACGGAAACTCTGGCTGGAAGAAAAACCTGATGAATACTTCTTCCTGGAAACGTTTGGTTCGGCTGTTGTCGAGCATCTCATCGCAAACACGGGGTTTCGGTTCTGCGAATGGGCGGATAGGCAACAGTGTGCCATCCTGCCGCACTACAGTCCAGGCTATCCGGGCTGGGACGTTTCGGACCAACAACAGTTGATGAACGTTATCGTGAAGGGACGGACGAATGTCTTCCCAGGCGAGCTTCAGGTGCTACAAACCGGAATGCTGAATCCCAAGAAATCGCTTCTTGCGGTATTTGGCGTGACCCCGGATGTCGCAGGCGTTCGGCGCTTGACAAGCCTCATCCCCTGCTCGAATTGTTCTTTGCCATCCTGCCAGTACCGCCGGGTACCGTACCGAAAAGCGATGCCCCGGATTGAGAGTGTTCGCCCCTTGGCCGGGACTGAAAACGGGAAAGACGCCGTTGACAACGCCGCTCCTTCCCCGCTGACTCCTGACGCACAGTACACAATAGGCGCCAGCGCACTTCGAAAATGGTCACAGGAACGACTGCAAATCAGTTTCCTGGACGATGAATCGGTGGAAGCCGAATTCAGATTCGAAGGCACAACCTGTTCTAATCTCGGGAAGCCGCTGGAGTTCTTGTATCGAGTCAAACTTCGGGGTGCAGCAGATATGTACAGAGTGGAGGATACACGCTGTGCCCCTTCACCGACTGATGACGGCTACAGGTACATGTGCGAATACCTTGATAAAGGCGACTCTTTCATCCGCACCATTGCCGATGAACAGCCCTTGCTTGGGATGCCGTTGGATGAAGTGCTGAGATGGGGGCGGCAATTCAGTCCTTCAGGCTGTTTCTGTAATTCAACAAGCCGTCAACACAAATGGGGACTCGTTTTCGAAGTGATCCACTTTGCGTTGGCCCAACGGCATGCAGCGACCATCACGAGTTCAAAGCAAACTGACCACCGCGAAATGCGAAATTCACAAAACCCAATCCAGAGGACAACAACTCATGATGAAAATATGTGACATCAATCAGAGTGCGAAGGACAAACTCCCCCCAACGTTTACTGATAAGTCGGGGATTGGCGTTCACTACATCGATGCCTTCATCAAGCCGATGAATACCAAGCTCGAGAATGAAACGCGGGTCGCCTGCAAACGAAAAGGACTGAAGATAACACTGACGGTGGGTGACAAGAAAGGAGAAGGGCTCATGCGACGGCTTGATGTGAGCAAAGACCCCGTCGTGATGCTTAACGCCGCACTCCAGGAAGCTGCGAAGGCCGCGGGGATTGATTTGAAAATCACGGAGAGTGAGATCCTGGTGTCAACGTAACGACGCCTCAAGGGTTCACAATGTGATTGTCCCTAACGTTCCATCGTGCGATTCGGCGTTCCTGATCATCGACGGAGGGCGTTTGAATGACAGAGGTTATTGCTTCCTTGAGGACCCGTTATCGGGACCCATGCCAGAGCGTTTTGTTAAGGTGGCCCGCTCCTTCCACGGAAATTCATCGATGGCGGTTGCACCTATCGTTCGCCCCAATACAATTCGAAATCCTGCCTATAAACTCGTACATTGAAATGGAGTCACGTTCGAAACAACTCATGAGGCATCGTCGTGAAAGTAGCACTACTTACTGGAATAAAAAAGTTTGAGATCAGAGATCAGCCGGTCCCGGAACTGAAGGATGAACACGATGTGCTTATC
>Ga0335081_10007835_pt1 | contig 17109 bp, 16 predicted proteins | sample Lox_Sample_35_FD_206713 | JGI IMG/M metagenome (GOLD analysis project Ga0335081, IMG submission 206713) | Soil microbial communities from Loxahatchee National Wildlife Refuge, Florida, United States - Lox_Sample_3.5 | ecosystem: Environmental > Terrestrial > Soil > Wetlands | place: USA... | reverse complement strand
ACACTGCCGAGACCGCCCGGGTGACCTCATCGCCACGGATCTCTGCCGAAACGTCTTCTCCGGCCAAATAACAGCTGTCCCGATCGGGGTCGTAACCCACCGACAGCGGCACCTTCGACGCAATCGCCGCGACCGCTTCGGCATCTGTCGGGTCGATCCCCGCGCGCAGCACCGCCAGCGTCACTATCCGGTACATCGCCCCGGTATCCAAGTAGCGCGCTCCCAGCGCACGTGCCAATCCCCTTGATACCGAGGACTTTCCGGTTCCAGCCGGGCCGTCGATAGCGACAACGACGTCAGCACTCACAGGCCCACCGCTTTGTACAGTTGCCCGATCTCGTCATGGCGCAACGCGCGGATGCTGCCCGGACGCTGCTTACCCAGCGATACCGGCCCGATGCCGGTCCGCACCAGCGATTCCACCGGGAACCCCGCGGCCGCCAGCAGCCGGCGCACAATGCGTTTACGTCCTTCATGCAACGTCAACCGCACCAACGTCTTACCCGGGATAGCGTCCACCACCGCGAAATCATCGACCCGCGCCGGGCCGTCGTCCAACTCGATTCCCGCTCGCAGTTTCTTGCCCAGCCCGCGCGGCACCGACCCGGTCACCGTCGCCAGATACGTCTTCGGTACCTCGTTCGAGGGGTGCATCAACCGGTGTGCCAGCTCGCCGTCGTTGGTCAGCAGGATCAGCCCCTCGGTGTCGGCGTCCAACCGCCCGACGTGAAACAGCTTCTTGTTGCCGCGCACTCGGTGCTCGATCAAGTCGCCGATGCACGGCCGGCCGCGATCGTCCGACATGGTCGAGTGCATACCTCGCGGCTTGTTCAGCGCCAGGTACACCAGCGAGTCGTCGACGACCACCCTGGCCCCGTCGACGCGGATCACCGAGACATCCGGGTCGACGCGGGTGCCCAACTCGGTCACCAGCTGACCGTCCACCTCGACGCGGCCGTCCAGGATCAACTTCTCAGCGGCTCGCCGCGACGCAATCCCGGCCTGGGACAACACTTTTTGTAAGCGGACTCCCTGGGCCTCGGTGGAATCTCGGGTCTGGACCATCAATCCTGGTCCACGTCGAATGACAGTGCCTGCTCGGGCGCCGGGCCGCCCGCGAGTTTGATGAAACGTGGCTCACTGTCCAGGGATTCGCTCAGCTCCTCGATCGTGTCGATGCCGGGAAGCAACGGTGCGATATCAGGAAGGTCGGCCAGCGACGTCAACCCCAAGCGCTCCAAAAAAAGCTCGGTGGTGACGAACGTCACCGCGCCGGTGTCGTCGTCGGTACCAGCCTCGGTGATCAGGCCGCGCACCAGCAGGGTGCGTATGACGGCGTCCACATTGACGCCGCGAACCGCGCTCACCCGCGCACGCGTCACCGGCTGGCGGTAGGCCACCACGGCCAGCGTCTCTAGCGCGGCCCGGGTGAGCTTGGATCGCGCGCCATCCAAAAGCAGCTTCTCCACGTAAGGCGCGAACCGGGCGCGGGTATACATCCGCCAGCCCTCGCCGGTTTTCCGCAAGTCGATGCCACTGTCACGTTGCGTAAGTTCGTCGGCCATCAGCTGCAGCTTCGCGGTGATCCGGTAGACGGGTTGCTGCGTGGCCGCGGCCAGCGTCCCGACGGTGACCGGGCTGTCCACCACCAGCAACAGCGCCTCCAGCACAGAGCCGAGTTCGTCGGCATCCAGCGGCGCCGCCTCGGCGATGTCTGGAATGCCATAGCCCAAATCGATATCGGGCAACTCGTCAGTCATCAGCGCCGCTCTCTCCCGGCAAGCGGGTGGTGCCGCCACATCGCTTCGTCCCCCGCAAGCGGGCGGTTACCCCCACTGCATCGTCGACGGCATCGGTCATGATTGGTCCCGCACTTCATACCAAGGCTTCGCTGGTCGGACGTTCCCCGGTCCACGAAATCTGGAGCACGCCAAGCGGCTCCGACTGGTCGAATGCTACCGTCCGGCACCGATACAGTTCGAGCAGCGCCAGGAAGCGCCCGACGACCTCCATTGGCGCCCGACAGTCGGCGACCAGCTCAGAAAACGACGCCCATTGGCCGCTGCCCCGCGCTTCCAGCATCGCCAGCAATTTTTGGGCCTGCTCGGGAACCGAGACCTTGAGGTCATGCAGATGCTCGGTGGCCACCGTCGGGACCGGCCGCGGGGTGAACGCGATCGCGGCGATCTGGGCGAACCGTTCCGCGTCGACGCCCAGCATCACCTCCGGAAGCAAGTCGGTGAACCGGTCCTCCAGCGACACAGCGCGCGGATAGCTGCGCAGCGCCGTGGCCTCCAGCTCGGCGAACATCTCTGCGACATGCTTGAACGCGCGGTACTGCAGCAGCCGGGCGAACAGTAGGTCGCGTACCTCCAGCAGCGCCAGGTCCTCTTCGTCGTCGACCTGTCCGGCCGGCAGCAGCCGGGCAGCTTTGAGATCGAGCAGGGTCGCGGCGATCACCAGGAACGCGGTGGTCTCCTCCAGGCCCAGCTGGGACCCGATCTCCCGGGTATAAGCGATGAAGTCGTCGGTGACCTGGTGCAGTGCTACCTCGGTGACGTCGAGGCGATGGGCGAAGATCAGCTGCAGCAGCAGATCGAACGGCCCCTGGAAGTTGGTCAGCCGGACCTGGAAGCCGCTCTTGGGTGCCTCACCGTTCACGCTGCCCTTCACGCGCCGAATCGGTCGATGAACTCGCGGGCCAACGCGCGGTAGGCAATGGCGCCATTCGATTTCGGGGCCCAGGTGGTGATGGGTTCCCCCGCCACACTGGTCTCCGGGAATCGGACGGTTCGGGCGATCACAGTGTCGAACACCAGGTCACCGAACCGTTCCACGACGCGGGCCATCACCTCGCGCGCATTGACGGTGCGCTGGTCGTAACGAGTGATCAGGATGCCGCTGATTTCCAGCTTCGGATTGAGCCGGTCGCGCACCTTGTCGACGGTGTCCGTGAGCAGCGCCAGGCCACGCAGCGAGAAGAATTCGCACTCGGTTGGGATCACCACGCCGTGCGCGCAGGCCAGCCCGTTAACGGTGAGCAGGCCCAGCGACGGCTGGCAATCGATCAGCACATAGTCGTAGCGGTCCAGCACCGGGTGCAATGCGCGGGCCAAGGTCTGCTCCCGGCCCACCTCGTTGACCAGCTGGATCTCGGCGGCCGACAGGTCGATATTGCTGGGCACCAGATCCATGTGCTTGATCCGGGTGGCGAGCAGCACGTCGTCGATCGACACCCGCGCCTCCACCAACACGTTGTAGATGGTCTTGTCCAGCTCGTAGTGCGGAACGCCGAGGCCCGCCGACAGTGCACCCTGTGGATCTATGTCCACCAGCAGCACCCGCCGGCCGTACTCGGCGAGCGCGGCGCCCAGGTTGATCGTCGACGTGGTTTTCCCGACGCCGCCTTTTTGATTGCATATCGCGACGACCTTGGCCGGGCCGTGCGAGCTGCGCGGCCCGGGCTCAGGGATCGCCCGCGGCGGACGTCCGGTCGGGCCGACCAAGACCCCGTTGTCGGGATGGTCGGTCATGCCCGGGGTGTTTGGGAGGTGAACATCGCAGGAAAGTCTAACGGGTTGGCGCGCCTGAGCCGGGCGACCCGCAGGCAACATAACCGGCCAATATGGGTTTTTGCCGCTTTTGCCCGGTGCAACGTCACCGCCAGTCACACCCGTCTCACCAGCATCATTGACCGCCTCGTAGGGTGAGTCGGGAAGGCGGTATCACGTGCGATATCAATTCTGTGGCCGCCCTATCGTGGTCCCTATGGATCTCAAGCGACGGCTACCCATACTGCGGTGGTCGGTGTGGCGGATGGCCACCGCGACTCGCAATATCACCACCACGGGCCAGATCGGGGACGGACGCGAAGCCGCCGCGGTCGACTACGTCCTACGAAACGCCCGGGCCGGCGACATCGACGACGTGCTGGCCACCATCGACAAGTTCGCTTACGAAAAGTCGATGCTGATCAACGTCGGCGACGAGAAAGGGCTACTCCTCGACGCCGCAGTGCGGCGTGCCAGTCCCGCACTCGCACTCGAGCTGGGCACCTACTGCGGCTACGGCGCGCTGCGGATCGCCAGGGCCGCCCCGAACGCCAAGGTGTACTCCATCGAACTCGCCGAGGCCAACGCCGCCAACGCCCGGCAGATCTGGGCTCACGCCGGTGTCGCCGACCGGGTGACGTGTGTCGTCGGCACCATCGGTGACGGCGGGCGCACTCTGGACGCGCTGGCCAGTGAGCACGGATTCGCCTCTGGTGCACTGAATTTCGTGTTCCTCGACCACGACAAAGACGCCTACCTGGACGACCTGCAGAGCATCCTCGAGCGGGGCTGGCTGCATGCGGGCTCGATCGTGGTCGCCGACAACGTCAAAGTGCCGGGCGCGCCGAAATACCGCGAGTACATGCGCCGACAGCAGGGCAGGCTGTGGAACACCGTGGAGCACAAGGCACACCTCGAATACCAGTCACTGGTGTCCGACCTGGTGCTGGAGTCCGACTACCTGGGTTGAACCGTCGAGAGCGACGCTATCGTGCTCCGCTACGGCGTGTCGTCACGATAACGTCGATGTCGCGGACTGGGCTAGGCTACTTGGCCCGTGGGTGGGCTCCGGCCCACACTTCGCGCAGCGCGTGCACGGTAACCAGCGTGTAGATCTGCGTCGTCGTCACCGAGGCATGACCCAATAACTCCTGGACGACCCGGACATCTGCGCCACCCTCGAGCAGGTGAGTGGCAAAGGAATGCCGCAACATGTGCGGCGAAACCCCCGAAGTGATTCCAGCGCGCTCGGCTGCGTCCTGCAGCACTTGCCATGCGCTTTGCCGCGACAACCGCCCGCCGCGCACGTTGAGGAAGATGGCTGGCGTTCCGCGGCCCCGGCGCGCCAGCTCCGGGCGTCCCCGCACCAGATAGGCGTCCAGCGCTTGCACGGCGGGGAGTCCCACCGGCACCAGCCGCTGCTTGCCGCCCTTGCCGCACAGCAGCACAGACCTGGCCTGGGTGTCGATGTCATCGACGTCGAGGCCGACGGCTTCGGAGATCCGTGATCCCGTGGAGTACAACAGTTCTAGCAGCGCTCGGTTCCGCAGCGTCAGCGGGCCGTCGGCCGGGCTGTCACCGCCCGCGCCTTCCAGCAGGGCCAGCACCTGATCAACCGTGAGGCTTTTGGGAAGCCTACGGCCCGGCGTCGGCGGCCGGACGGCCCGCGCCACGTCCAGTTCGGCCAGTCCTTCGGCGGCGGCGAACCGATGCAGGCCGCGCACGGCGATCAGCGCCCGAGCCGCCGACACCGCAGACAGCGCCGCGGTTCCGGAATCGGGATCGCCGCGCCGCAGCGCCACCAGGAACTCGCTGACGTCGTCCTCCCCGACCTTGGCCAGATCGTGAATTCCACGGTCCGACAAGTGCTTTGTATAGCGGCGCAGGTCGCGGCGATAGGAGCTTAGCGTGTTCGGCGCCACGCCCCGCTCGATTGTCAGATGGTCGAGGTAGCCCTGCAGTTGTGTCTGTAGCGCCAGCGTCGTCATCGCGCGGCCTTTCGCGCCGCGAACGCGGTCGGCTTGTCCATCCACGGGCTATCCAGCGGACGTGGCTGCGTGACGCCGGTCGTAACCGCGTGAGCGGCCAAAATCCCGGCAACAGCAATGGCATTGACGATTTCGCCGCTGAGCACCTTACGCACGGCCTCCGCAAGGGGATGCCACTGCAATGTCATGTCGGCTTCTTCATGATGTGCTTCGGGACGGGCCACCTCACTCAATCCGGTGGCCAGATAGACTCGCACCGATTCGTCACTGAAACCGGGCGTGGAATCCAGATCGACGAGCACCCGCCAGGTGCTGGCTTGCAGCCCGGCCTCCTCCTTGAGCTCCCGCACGGCCGTGAGGTGCGGCGGCTCCCCGGAGACGTCGAGCAGCCCGGCCGGAAGCTCCCACAGCCGTCGGCCCAACGCGTGGCGGTACTGATAGACCATCGGGATGTTGTTGTCGTCGTCCATCGCCACGATGGCGACTGCCCCGTAGTGCTCGACGACTTCCCGGGTGACGACTTTGTCGCCCGGCATCCGAACCTGGTCACGGCGTAGCGCGAAAATGTTGCCACGGTACAACGTTTCCGACGATGTCGTCTCGAAAACGTGCTCAGCCACGGGCCGCAGGCTCAGGTAACGACCGCCCGACGCTGTCTTGATGCTGGCTGCCGTTGGACGAGTGCTCAGGGATTTCCACCGGAAGCAGCTCGCCCTCTTTATAGTCGATGGCCGCCCCGACGAATGCGACGAACAGCGGGTGCGGCCGGGTGGGCCGACTCTTGAGCTCAGGGTGGGCCTGGGTCCCGACGACAAACGGATGCGTGTCTTTCGGGTATTCGACGAACTCCACCAGATGGCCGTCGGGTGAGGTCCCGGAAAATTTCAAGCCGCTTTCGGCGATCTTGTCGCGATAGGCGTTGTTGACCTCATAGCGATGCCGATGACGCTCGGACACCTGAGTCGTCCCATACGCTTGGGCGACAATTGAACCCGGTTCCAGCACCGCGGGATATGCGCCCAGCCGCATGGTGCCGCCGAGATCCGCCTGGCCGGCCACGATATCGAGCTGATCAGCCATAGTGGAGATGACGGGATCCGGTGTGTTCGGGTCGAATTCGGCTGAGTTGGCCTGGGTGAGCCCGGCTGAGCGCGCAGCCTCGATCACGATGCACTGCAGTCCGAGGCACAGCCCCAAGACCGGCAACCCGCGGGCCCGGGCATAACGGATGGCGTCGATCTTGCCCTCGATTCCCCGGATGCCGAACCCGCCGGGAATCAGCACGCCGTGCACGTCGTCCAGTGCGGCTGCCATATCGCTGGCCGTCCCGCAGTCGTCGGCAGCCACCCAGCGCATCTCGACCTTGGCGCGGTGCTTGAACCCACCGGCACGCATCGCTTCGATCACCGATAGGTAGGCGTCGGAAAGCTCAACATACTTGCCAACCAAGGCAATTCGCACTGTGTCTTGCGGTTCGTGAACCCGGCGCAACAAGTCGTCCCATTCGGTCCAATCGACGTCGCGGAACGGCAAGTTGAGCCGGCGTACCACAAAAGCGTCGAGTTCCTCGCGGTGCAACACCTTGGGGATGTCGTAGATCGAGGGTGCGTCCGGAGTGGAGATGACGCCGTCGATATCGACGTCGCACATCAGCGCGACCTTGTTCTTCAGCGCTTCGGGAACATCCCGGTCGCAACGCAGGATCAGCGCGTCCGGGGTGATACCGATGCTGCGCAGCGCGGCCACTGAGTGCTGGGTGGGCTTGGTCTTCAGCTCACCGGAGGGGGCCAGGTAAGGCACCAGTGACACGTGCAAGAAGAAGACGTTCTCCCGGCCGAGGTCGTGGCGGACCTGCCGCGCCGCCTCCAGAAAGGGCTGTGACTCGATATCGCCTACGGTGCCGCCGATTTCGGTGATGACGACGTCCGGGCGGTTGCCGTCGGCGTCCGGTTGGGCCATCGTCAGGATCCGCCGCTTGATCTCGTCGGTGATGTGCGGGATCACCTGGACGGTGTCGCCGAGGTATTCGCCGCGTCGTTCCTTCGCGATGACTGTCGAATACACTTGCCCCGTAGTAACGTTCGCCGACCCAGGCAGGTTGCGATCGAGGAAGCGCTCGTAGTGACCGACGTCGAGGTCGGTCTCGGCGCCGTCCTCGGTGACGAAGACCTCGCCGTGCTGGAACGGGTTCATGGTGCCCGGGTCGACGTTGAGGTACGGGTCAAGCTTCTGCATCGTCACGTGCAACCCGCGGGCGGTCAATAGCTGTCCGAGGCTGCTGGCGGTCAACCCCTTGCCGAGCGAGGAAACGACGCCACCGCTGACGAAGAGGTGCTTGGTGGCGGTTGGCGGGTGCTTACGCACTTCAGCGACCTCCGTGAAGACGGGCAGGGCTTAAATTTTTCTAGCCTTAACTAGCTGGGCCTGCCGACCCACGGAAACCCACCCTAACATCCGCCCACGCTGTGGTGCGGCGAACACGCCCTACCGGGACCCCACTAGGGCTTTACTGCGCCACGGTGATCGACGTCGCCCCATGACCGGTGCCGTACTGCCCGGTATGGCCGCCGTTGATCAGGTCATGCAGGCCCAGGACCGTGGTGATCCGCCCGGGCGCGGCATCGATGTCGTCGACGGTGCTGATCGCGGAGGACATACCGGCGTCGGCGCGGGCCACGGCGACCGCGGCGCCTCCCATCGCCGAACCGTCGCGCCCGGCGAGCAGGGTCCCCGAACCGTGCGGCGCCAGCGCGGCGGAGAAACGGGCCACGCTGACTCCCTGGTTGTCGGCATCTTGGGGTAGCGAGCCGCCGGTAATGACCAGCGCGGCGTTCGCCGCCTTCATGTGGTCGCCTGCCTGATAGGTGAGGAAACCGGTGTCGCGCAGCGCCGCCAGCACGGTATCCCGCTGGGTGTCATCGACTCCGGCGACGGCCGGGTTGGTGTTGATCAGCATGGCGATGCCCAAAAGGTCGCCGGCTTGCGAACCTTGGTCGACGAGCGTGGTGCTCAACTGCTGACCGGCGGGCAGGATCGACGAGTTCACCACGCTCCGCAGTTTCTCCGCGGAGTTGGCGTCGACGAACTCCTGTGTCAGTGACACCGTTCCGGTGACCGTACCGCCGGCCTGGTCGATGAGTTTCGAGGCCGCGGCGACATCGTCATCTTTTGCATCCGGGGTGCGGAACACGAGCACCGACTTGCCGCCTAGCGCGTCGTGCACTATCCGGCCGACCAGCTGGTTATCGAAATTATTTGCGGCGGTGAGCTTCTCGTTCAGCACGTTCTTCTGGTCGTTGAGCCCGCTGATCTGTGTGTAGAGCTCCCGCTTCTCGTCGCGCAGGCTGGACAGCAGGGTGTCCGACAAAAAGCCGGAACCCAGCACAACTCCCACGGCCAGTGCCAAAAAGACCGCCGCCAGCGAGAGCGCATGTTGGCGTAACGAGATCATGAACGCACCGTCCTCGAAAAAACTACGTCACCCACTTCTGCACCGTGACAGAGAAGCGGTTCCAGTAGTCGATGATCCAGTGCAGCACCACGCCGTCGGTGCGCGAGACCCAGAGGGCCACGATGACGGCGATCAGCATCGTCAGCGCCAAGAGCGCGATGGCCCCCGCCGAGATGTGGTGCCGGTACAAGGTGGCGACAGCCTTGGCGTCCACCACCTTCTCCCCGACCCGCAGCCTGGTCAGGAACGTCGAGGGGTTGCTTTGCGTGCGCGTCCGGTCGAAGAACGTCTCGATGTTGGCGGTATGGCCGGCCGTCACGAGCAGCGCGGCGCCGTGGTGATCGGCCAGCAGCAGCGCCAGGTCCATCGCCGAACCCGCGGCCGGAAAGGTCATCGCCCCGACGCCGAGATCCTGAATTCGTTCCAAACCGGGCGCATGGCCGTCAGCGTCGGCGGGCAACACGACGTGGGCACCGCACTTGAGGGCTTCGGTGCTGATCTGGTCGGGGTCGCCGACGATGAGTCGGGGGCGATGACCCGCCTTGCGCAACACATCCGCGCCGCTGCCGACACCGATGAGCACCGGCTGGTATTCCTTGATAAACGGCTTGAGCAATCTCAGGTCATCGGCGGCGTTGGGCTCGTCGCCGACGAGCACCACATGCCGGCGGCGCAGGTCGAGGTCGAGGTCGGGGATGCCGATACCGTCGATTAACAGCGGGCTTTCACTTTTGATGAACTCGACTGTATTGCCGGCGAATGCCTCCAGGTGAGCAGCCAGGCCGCTCTTGGCCTCCCGCATCAGGTCGGCGATGTCGTGGTCGGTGCGTTCGGTACCGCGGATCAACCGGCGGTCCCCGGTGTATACCCCGCCTTCATACAAGCGAATCTTGGTGCCGTCCTTGACCTTCTTGAAGATGTCCGGTCCGGTCTCGTCAATCAGGGTGACCCCGTTGTTGACCAGAACCTCCGGACCGAGATTGGGATAGCGGCCCGAGACCGACGGTGATGCGTTGACGACGGCCGCGACATCGGCTTCCACCAACGCGTCCGCGGTGATGCGGTCTAGATCCAGGACGTCGAGCACCACTATGTCGCCGGGACAAACCCTGCGCAGCAATCGGTCGATATTCCGGTCGACCCGGGCGGTACCGGTGAGGCCCGGCCGGGAGGCATTGCGCGATAGCAGCCCTGACATCTTCATGGGGGCGATTCTGTCGGTGAAGCGCGGCTGAGACGGGGAGGCGCGCCGTAACATCAGCCTCAGAAGTTATCTGTAGTCACAGCTGTCACAGATATGTAAAGTGTTCCGGTCGGTTAGATCTCATCGTTGCGAGCTGCGTCGAGCAGTTCGCGGGCGTGCGCGCGGCCACTGTCGGATTCGCCCAGCCCGGCCAGCATTCGCGCCAGCTCGGCCACCCGGTCGTCGCCGGTGACGGGCCGCACTCCGCTGGCACCGTCTGGTCCGGCCTCAGATCCGGCCTCAGATCCGGCACTGTGCACCACCAGATGCACGTCGGCGTAGGCCGCGACCTGCGGCAAATGTGTGACCACGATGACCTGGTGGGTGCGGGCCAGCCGGGCCAGCCGCCGCCCGATCTGCACCGCAGCCCTGCCGCCGACGCCGGCGTCGACCTCGTCGAACACCATCGTGGTGCCAGCCGCCTGTTTTCGCGAAGTCGCCAGCACCACTTCCAGCGCCAGCATCACCCGGGACAACTCGCCACCGGACGCGCTCTTGGCCAGCGGCAGCACCGTCATACCGCGGTGCGCTGCGAAGCCAAACTCGACCTGGTCGACGCCATCTGCGCCGGCCCGGGCCAGCTCGCCGGTGGTCAGTGCGAGCGCGGCGGGGTTATCCCGGTCGGCGGATCCCGTCGCGAGGTCGGTGATTACCTCGATGGTGAATTCGGCATCGGCCATCGCCAAAGCGGACAGCTCCGCAGTTACTTCTTGTGCCAGTCGTTTGGCGGCTTTGCGGCGAACCTTACTGAGATCGACTGCGGCTTCCGTTAATTCGCGTGCCAGCTCATCGACACGGCGTTCCAGCGCCGCTAGCGTTTCCTCGGAGACGTCGAGTTGCGCCAGCCGTGCCCGCGATTCACGCGCCCACTGCAATACCCCGTCGATGTCCGCGGCGTACTTGCGGGTCAACGTGCGCAGTTGGGCTTGACGGGCCAGCTTGGATTCCAGCGCGCTGGCATCGACTGGTAGCTCGCCCAGAAAGCTGCCAAGTTCGCACGCCGCATCGACGACCATCGTCAGCGCTTCGCCGATCTGGTCGGCCAATGCCTGCAGCATCGCGTCATCGGTCGATTCCAATGCGGCCCTTGCCCGCGCCAGGCTGTCGGCAGCGCTGTGGCCAGACTCGTCCGCGTCGTCGAGCCCCCCGGACAGTGCCGCGCGCGCACCAACTGCGGCCTCGCGCAGGGTGTCCAGTTCGGACAGCCGCAAGATGTCGGCGACCAGCGCATCGTCTTCCCCTGGTTGCGGGTCGACGGTGTCGATCTCGTTGAGCGCGAACTTCAACCGGTCCGCCTCTTGGGCGAGTTCGCGGGCTCGGTTGCGGCGGTCGATGAGGTCGCGCCGTGCCGACAGCCAGGCGTCACGCAGTTTCCGGTAGCGCTCGCAGGCGGGGCCGGCGGCCGCGAAGCGGTCCAGCGCGCCGCGCTGTTCCTCGGGCCGCATCAAACGCAGCTGGTCGTTCTGCCCGTGCAGGGTGAGTAGCTCGGTGGCGAACCCGCTCAGTGACTTTGCGGGCACACTGCGACCGCCCAGATAAGCGCGCGAAGGTCCGTCGCGGCTGACCGAGCGCAGCGCGATCACGCTGCCGTCCTCATCACGCTCCGCTCCTGACGCATCCAGCATCTCGTCCAGTTGAGCAGCCGCGGCGTCGTCGAGATCGGTTGTCGCGAAACGACCTTCGACGACTGCACGGTCAGCCCCTGACCGGACCCGGGTGGCGTCGGCGCGGGCACCGCCGAGCAGGTGCAGGCCGGTCACCACCATGGTCTTGCCGGTGCCGGTCTCACCGGTCAGCACCGTTAAGCCGCGACCGAACTCGGCGGTCGCAACGCTGATGGCGCCCAGCGACTCGATGCGGATTTCAGTCAGCATTCAGGTCAGCACCGGCCGGCGCCATTACTTCCCGCGCCAACCGGTCACCGGCAACCGGAATTTGCGCACCAGGCGGTCCGTGAACGGCACGCTGTCCAGGCGCGCCCATTTCACCGGTGTGGCACAACGGGTCACCTCGATCCGTCCGCCTGCCGGTATCAGCATTTCGCGGCGGCCGTCGCAGAACACCAAGGCGTCGTGACCGTCCGCTTCTATCTCGATCGCGACTGTGGCTTCAGGACTGGTGACCATGGGCCGGCTGAACAGCGCGTGAGCGTTGTTGGGTACCACCAGGATTGCTTCCAGGTCCGGCCAGAGCACCGGGCCGCCCGCGGAGAACGCGTAGGCGGTGGATCCGGTCGGCGTCGACACCAACACCCCGTCGCAGCCGAACGTCGACACCGGGCGCCCTTCGATTTCGACGACCACCCCGAGCACGCCCAGCCGCGGACCCTTTTCCAGGCTGGCCTCGTTGAGCGCCCACCCGTGATTGATGACCCGGCCGCCGTAGCGCACGACCACATCGAGCGTCAGTCGTTCCTCCACCCGGTAGTCCCGTGCGACGACATGTTCCAGCACACGGTCGATGCCCTCGGCCTCGGCCTCGGCCAAGAAGCCGATCCGGCCCAGGTTGACGCCCAGCACCGGGATTCCGGCGTTTCGGGCCAGTTCGGCCGCCCGCAGGAAGGTGCCGTCGCCGCCCAGTATCAGCACCAGTTCGCAGCCCTCCGCGGCGTGCGGGTCGGCCTCGACCACCTCGATTTCTACGCCCATTGCCCGCATGTCGTCGGGAGCCAGGTGCAGCGGTCCCCTGTCGACCGCCTCGGCGGACAGCACGCGAAGTGCAATTCCGTTGTCGCCCAATACTTTCTCTACCCGCCGCGCGGTCTCGGTCGCCTCGTCGCGGCCGGTGTGGACGACCAGCAGCGCGGTACGGTGTGCATTCATTGCGGGCCCTCAGCTACAGCGCGGCGCACCGCGTCCACCAGCTCGTCATCCGGCAGCGGCCGATCTGTCTGGGCGCGCAGCCACAGGAAGTATTCGACGTTGCCCGCCGGGCCCGGTAACGGGCTGGCGGTGACGCCGACGGTGTGCCAGCCCAGTTCCCCGGCGCGTCGCGCGACGGCCAGCACCGCGTCGGCGCGCAAGCCGGGGTCGTGGACCACGCCACCGGCACCGACCTGGCCCTTGCCCACCTCGAACTGCGGCTTCACCATGGGAACGATATCCGCGCTCGGCCATGCACATCCAGCCAGCGTGGGCAATACGGTGGCCAGTGAGATGAATGACAGGTCAGCCACCAGCAGGTCGACCGGCCTACCGATTGCCTCGGGCGACAGGTCCCGAGCGTTGGTCCGCTCGACGACGATCACCCGCGGATCGCAGCGCAGCGACCAGGCCAACTGGCCGTACCCCACATCCGCGGCAACCACTTCGGCGGCTCCACGATCCAGCAGCACCTCGGTGAATCCACCAGTTGATGCGCCGGCGTCCAGGCAACGGCGGCCCGCGACCAGAATCCCGAAGGTGTCCAGCGCACCAATGAGTTTGTGCGCTCCGCGCGACACCCAGGTGCGTTCAGTATCGCCGGCGACGGTCAGCACCGCGGTGACGGCGACGGCGGTGCCGGCCTTGAGCGCCGGCAAGCCGTCGATGCTCACCTTCCCGGCACCGATCAACTCCGCGGCCTGCTGACGAGATCGCGCGAGGCCGCGCCGAACCAGCTCGACGTCAACGCGGGCACGTCGAGACATACGCGTACTCAGCCCTTCTCCACCGACTCCAGCGCCTGCAGGAGCGCGTCGTGCGCCTCGGAAAGACGGCGTGCTATCTCTTCGAGCTCGGCGAGAGATGGCCCGTTTTCGGCGTTTTCTGGGTCGCCGGGATCGGGCAGCTGGGCCAGCAGGGCGTCGATTTCAGCGCGAATCTGATCAGGATCGATATTCATTGCGTTCCCACGCTAGTCACCCATCAGTCGCTGTGCACCAGAGACCAGCGCTGCAGTGCGTCGCGGGCCCAGTCATCGGCGGCCTCGATGCGCACCGGCCGCCAGTCCAACTGAGCACCCCATACCGCGCTGGCAACAGCACGCACGATCGACAGCCCGTCGGAGTCATCGGCGCCACTACCGCTGACCGTTACCGCCTCATCACCGATGTCGACGTGCCAGCCCGGCTGCGGCCCGATCGCGAGCAGCTCGCCGTGCTGGTGCAGCGAGCGCAGGTCGTGGCCGATGTAGGTGGGCCGGCGCGCGGGGTCGGCGTAGACAGCGTCCCGCGCGGTACCGACCCCGGTGAGCACCATCAGGCTGGGCAGCTTGGCGGCGTTGGCGCCCGCGATGTCGGTGTCCAATCTGTCACCGATCACCAGGGCCGCGCGGGAGTGGCCCCGGGCGACCGCGTCTTGCATGAGTCGTGGCGCCGGTTTGCCGGCGACCAGGGGTTCGGCGCCGGTGGCCGCTCGCAGCGCCGCCACGAACGCTCCATTTCCGGGCACCAGACCACGCTCGGTGGGCAACGTGGCGTCGACGTTGGTCGCCACCCACAGGGCACCGGCCCGGATGGCCAGCGCGGCCTCGGCAAGATCCGGCCACCCCATGGTCATAGAGAGGCCCTGTACGACGGCAACCGGGTCGTCGTCATACCGGCGCACTGGACGTAGTCCGACCGCGGCGATCTCGTTGGCCAATGCGTCGGTGCCCACAATCAGGACCCGTGAATCCGGCGCCAGCTCACCGGCCAGCAGGTGGGCGGCGCTCTGGGCGCTGGTGACGACATCCTCACCGGTGACGGTGAAGCCGAGTTCGCGCAGGTGCGCCGCAACTTCGTCGGGGCTGCGGGAGGCGTTGTTGGTGATATACAGCTTGCGGCTGTGCACCTCGTCCAGCGACTGCACCGCGCCGTTAGTGGGCGCAGCGCCACGATACACCGTCCCGTCCAGGTCTATCAGCAGGCAGTCATATTGCTGCGCAATCGTTTTCACTTCGTCCAAGCCTGTCACTTCAGCCCAGCTCGCTGACCCGATCTTCGGCGTCGGTGACGCCTTCCATATCGGCGGCCGCGGAGCGCAGGAACCATTGCAGCGCCTCATCGTCATGACCGAGCGCCAGCAGCGTGTCCGCGTAGGCGTAGAACAACCGCGCTGCCGTCGAGCCCTTGCGGCTCGGGTCCAGCGGCGGCGTGGACAAGACGGTCAGCGCCTGCTCCAGCTGCCCGAGATCCGCGCGCGCGCCGGCGGCGACGATGCGCAATTCGTCGGCGTCGTCAGCGCTGAGCTGGGCCGCCTCGGGTCCCCGTGCCAGTTCGATCGCCCGCTCCGGGCGGCCGAGTCCGCGTTCACAATCGGCGATCAGCGCAAGCAATGAGGACTTGCTGCCCATCCTGCGGGCAGCGCGCAATTCGGCCAGCGCCCGGGCCCAATCGCCGCAGTGGTAGGCGGCGATTCCGACGGCTTCGCGGACCGCGGCGATCCGGCTGGATCGGGCCCGCGCCGCACGGGCGTGACTCAAAGCGGCTTGCGGGTCCTCGTCGAGAAGCTCACCGGCGGCGACCAGGTGGCGCGCCACCGCGTCGGCCGTGGCACGGTCCAAGGTGCTCAGTTCGCGCCGGATTTCGGGTGCCAGCTGCCTGGCGTCCACCCCGGGTGGTATCGCGGGCTCGTCGCGCGGCGTGCGATCGCCTTGGACATTTTGGTCGGCAATGCTTTGTGGCTGAACCGGGCGCGCACGGCCCGGTCCCGACCAGGAAACCTCGCCATCGGTGCGCGGCCCGCGTCGCGGTGGGCCGCCGGATGCCGAGCGCGGCCGCCGTTCACCGCTGTGCGGTTGCCTGTCATCGACCACTCGTGCCGTTCACCTCGATTTGCCGCTGGCCTTTCTGCCGAGAATACGGGCAACCCAGCGCTGCTGGGCCGTGCGAGTCCAGAGTTAACCGCGCTCCCACGGCGCGCTCTCGTCCATCTTTTGGCAGTACCTCGCCAGATGGCTTCTGACACGACTGACGTCGGTCTTGGGCAAATCGATGTCGCGGGTGTCGCGGTGCTTCTGGTTCGGCGTGTCCTCAGCGCCGTGTCGCTCAGGCGCCACCGGCTGCGGTGCAGCGGCACCAAGACGGGTCTTGGCCGGCGTTCCAGCACCTGCAGCGACGCCCCGCGTGGCTGAGATTTGGCCCCCGGCCGCACCGCACGTCAACAATGGCCGGCTTGCCGTGACTGCTTTGGGGTTATCCACAGTTGGGCTTTTGTCCACAGTTGAGCCTTCGGCCCCGCCGTGGCCGGGGGTCTCAGCCTGGGATCGAAAATATGTGCGATAGGGTGCTGCGAACTGTCGAAGCGCTGCGGCACGCCGATGACGCCGCGGTGGTATACAGACCGACACCGCCCACAGCGGCACGGCGTCTGGAGACACCAGAATCAACCGGCCCACCTTCTGCGCCGGAACAGGCAGCGTCCCCTCCCGATACCAGCGGTACGCAGTCGTCACATGAACACCCTGAGCCGACTCCCACTCGGTCAGATTCACCCGCTCAGCCGCCTGGCTAAAACATGTATTTGCTATCTTATGCATACCCAAACCACAGCAGTTGCGAACCCTCAAGTCACCCAACCAAAACCGCCCCGAGCAGCACAAAAACGCCCACGAAAACCCGTGGAGCGCCACCCAGGTTCGAGCCTGACCGCTCACCTGACCAGACGTTCGAGTTGTCGCCGGGTAACGCTTGTGGTAAGAATCCCACGTTAATCGATTGATCAGCCGGGCTTGAGTCCGCGCACCGATTGGTCTCTGCGGCTTTTTCGGGAGATGGCCGTGTTCGTTATGAAGGTCGCGTCGGAGTGTGCGCCGGTGGCGCAGGCGGGCGGGCTGGCGCAGGTGGTCTTCGGGCTGAGCCGGGAGCTGGAGCTGCGGGGCCACGCCGTGGAGATCATCCTGCCGAAATACGACTGCATGCGCTACGACCAGGTCTTCGGGCTGACGGTCACCTATCATGACCTATGGGTGCCCTGG